>Ga0307507_10009440_pt1 | contig 12988 bp, 5 predicted proteins | sample 7_EM_MG_FD_207223 | JGI IMG/M metagenome (GOLD analysis project Ga0307507, IMG submission 207223) | Populus trichocarpa ectomycorrhiza microbial communities from riparian zone in the Pacific Northwest, United States - 7_EM | ecosystem: Host-associated > Plants > Roots > Unclassified | place...
GAAGTGATCACAGAATTTCTTAAACAAAACGATTAACAAAAAAGGAGATATGATAGAAAGCTCTGAGGAGAGAGAATGAGGATAGATTTGAGAGATTTACTTGTTTGGCTTGCTGGTAGCGACTTGCGATCTGCAGATAGAGGAGAGGTAACTTCGCGGCTCTGAAGCAAAATATATGTGTACGAAGGATTAGGGTTTCTTAGCAAGGTCGATTTTTGTATGGGCCTTGTTGGGTAATTGCAACCCTCGAGATCATGTGGCCCTAAGTTGGAGTAGCCCAACATTAATCTAAGTATACTTTCATTTTGTTCTTTTTCTAGCTTTTTCAACAAGATTATTATTTAAGAGTAAATAAAAAACTATTTGTTTAAAATCAATAATCTATTTAAAATTAAGGTAACATGAAAAATATGTATAATAATCCATATAAAATTATTTTATTAAACGTAAGGCATTTATATTTTTCTATTAGTGGGCTATTAAATTATTGAGTCAAGAAAATGTTTTTTTTCCCACGTTTGCATTTATTTGTAAAGTTTTAAGAAATTTTATTTTGTTGCTGTTTAAATACAGACAATATGATGCATAGCAATTGTGAATTTAATAAGAAAAAATGATGTGGTATTTTCTTTAAGAAAAAAGAAAATGTTGTGGTATTTGTTGAAAAAATATGTTTTAAAATAAGCTTAATGGGCATATTTGAAGTCAAATTAAAAATGAGGTCCATTTATTTTCTAGGTAAAAACTTTGTTAGAAATTCTTCTTTAATATAAGCTCTTTAACATAAAATATTAATATAATTAAAATAAATTATTGATAAATAAGAAATTGATATAAAAGAACTCTTGGTTGATATATTTTGAAGAAACTCAAAACCTCTAAAAACTTTTACACCGTATAAGAAAGAAATAAACTTTTCTTGTTTATATGATGAAAATGTGAGAAGTTAAAAATTGATCCAAATAGAATATACATTTTAAGAGGGAGAGATCTTAAGCAAACTAGGCTTTGAACTTAAACTTCTAACTTCTCAAATCTTAAAAGTTTAGGTTTACCATAAAATAATTTTTTTGGTTACAAAAAATTATTTTTTACAATTAATTTTGAGCTTGGATATGGTCCACGAAAAATTATTTATTCTAGGTCATTGTCTTACCCAATCCATGAATTAAGTCTCGTAAGTTTCTTCAATTTTTTCCATAATTGATTTTTCATGATTTGGTCAATTTTTCCAACTTTTTAAAACCAAAATTTTCAGGTTTAGTTCTTATTTTATGATGGGTAATCAAAATTGAAAATTGAGGGGATTTATTCTGGTATTTATCATAATTAATTCTTATTAGTTTTAGTTTTAAAATTCACTATAAAAAAAGAGTTGTAGAAAGAGTTTTCTAAATTATTTTTTTAGATTTTAGATCTCTTCCTCGCCTCAATTTTAGTATTTTTTTTTCTCTTTGTTTATATGCTCTCCTATATGCTTTATTTTACTCCTAATCTAGAGTTTAAGTCGTGTGGTCTTCGATCACAAAAACTTAAGTCTACTTTCTTGGTTCACTAACCTTGTTTGAAAGTGTATATAAACAAAATAGTGTTATTAGAATTTTAGAAGGTTTATTGCAAATATCCTAGGTAGGTAAAATGAAGAACAACAAAGCATTAAAGACAAAGTATTAATTATTGAGATTTCATGCTTAAAAAAATCATTATCATGCTTAAAAAGTACTCTTGGCTTTAACAATCCATGCCATGAGAGTGGAATTATGATCCATGAAAAAATAAATTCAATATTTTAAAACATATTATTTTAATAAATAATGTTTCATGAGAAGGAGTACAGTTAAATCCCCTTCTTTTTAAGTTTTTCTTTTTAAATAATTATATTTTCTTCATATTTAAAATTATATACTTAAAATTGGTATTCTTTTTTCTCATATCATGTAAATATAGACCTACAATTAATAAATAACTAAATGAGCTAGTGAGGGAAGAGCACTCGCCTACTATCTTAGTGGGGCACACTACTCTAGGAACAATAGCCATCATGGAATTATTGTTTATCAAGACAGAATTCACTATGGATTGAAACAATAATTTTGATTTTATTAGTTCTTATTTTATTTTTTTTACCTTTGATCATCAAAGTTTTTTTTCTTTTATCCCTTTACTCTGTGTTGTCTAGGAAATGAGTTTCATAATGTTTTTTATTTACTTTTTATAAGGTTATCACTGCCTTGAAAAAAAATCCTGAAATTAAATTGATGCTCGATTTTGCAAAAAATATTTGGTTTTATTACTTGTAAGAAATTAAAAATTTAAGGACCAAAACTCAAAATGAGAAAAAAATGTAGCCTTTTTGCTTTCTTTACATTGTGTTGTTGGTGCCTTTTTTTTAAAAAATAAAAAATATGCCTTCATATTTTTTATATTTTTTTAAATGCATTATGATTAAAAAAAATTAAGGAAACAATGTAGCTCTTTTTTAGTCCTTTTAATTTTAATTTGACAATTATATATTCTATTCCAAAATTTTATTTTATTCTCATATCAATCATTGAGTTTAAGAGGGAATGAGTCATTGAAAAATGGGTGAGGATAGATAAAATTATATGTTGACTATTTTTAGCAACGAAAAAAATAATTCTTGATGTCAATAAGTTTATCTTTTTAAGAGGAGATTAATAAGGGATTGTATTTTTCTATAAACATGCTAGAAAAATTAGATCGCGGTCTATTTAAATATTTCTAATTCCATTGTTTTTTGCATTTTAGAGTAATTTTAGAATGTTTTGGGGTTGAATTTACCGGTCATCGGAGATGACCTTCAAATAGGCCATATTTCATTTACCATAAAAGGCGACCTGTCACCCTTTAAAAAAAAAGGAGCATACAACGATTTTCAAAAAAGAAAAAAAAAATAGCCAAGCAAGCGAGCTTGGCCTTTAAGGCCTACGTGCGTGGCCTAATTTTTAATGGGCGAGGCATGTTGGGCACCTAGGCTTGTGGGCTTGGCATGTTTTGGGTTTTTTTTCTAGTGTTTTTCCTTGAATTTAAATTAAATTTCTCTTTTGGTAATTTGTTTAAAATATATTACATGTATTATTTTATTAAATAATTAAACCAATTAAGAATATATTTTATATATTATTTTATTAAATGCTATTCAATTTTTACTTTATTTTTTAATAAGATTATATCAACCTTTTAAAAACACCAGCAAACATTTTTTTTAACAACCAACCATTATCATCTTTTTTTTATTGGGTTGTTTTCTTGCGGGCATCTATTTTAATTGTCATAAAATTAAATAAAATAATTTCAAGGAAATAAATTTATTAAACCTAGCAGAGCCAATAATCCTAGTCACAAATTTGACGAGCTAATCCTAGTTAATCTAAGATGTTGTCATCTTAATATCGTTTTTTAAAAAAATTATCTTGATTTTTTTTAAAGCTAGATCAGATTTTTATTGGTTCTCTAAATTATTTTTGAATTTATCAAATTAATTAGGTTATATTAAATCAATCTGATATAATTTAATTTGAAACATACTCTCACAAGTAACTATAGCTTGATTTTGAAATAATGATAAAATTTTGTCCAAAAAATAAATATTCTCGTAAAAAATTATAGAAAAAGTTCAACATGTTAATAAGACAAAGGGTTTTGGTTTGAGAGATGCATTTTTTTTACCCTTATTTTAAACTGTCCAGTTTTATTATCTAGCGGCTCTAAAGTCCTAAGCATCAATGCCAAACCAAAGCCGTTACCTAAAACCCTTCTGTCCGTTGAGTTTATTAACCTCTTCCTCTCTCTGACCCAGGTAGTCTCTTCCTTTACCTGTATAAAACACACAAAACCCTAGCTATCCATCTTTCTCTTTATGTCCAAAACCCCAGTTGCCAACACGGTAAACATAAACCCTAATCTCTTATCATTTAAGCCTCGCCAAGTACTGTTGAACTCTAACAGACCACCAATCATGAAACAAGAAAACAACACCGAATCTCAAACTTTGAAGCCTGAACAGAAGACAATTTTGCTTCACTCTATAGCTAATTATCTTGAAAGCACTGGTGGGTTTTCTAAAACATTAAAGAAATTCAAATCAGAAGCCAAATTTGAGGTATACAAAACAAATTTACTCTCTCTCTCTTTCTCTCTTGGCTTATCAAATTATGCAAGTTTAGTCACAGAGATAAAATGATTGGATTTTTGTTTGTGTTTTGAGTTGAATTTGTGTTTATACAAATGGGTTTTGTGGATTTGGTTTGATGTTAATGTATTGGATGTATATGAGATGATCGAGGTTAATGAAGCCTAATGCGATTATGTGTCAGTGTTGTGCTGTTTCTTTTTGGGTGTTCTTTGTTTGTTTATTTGATTTTGTTTTTGGTTGTTTTGTGATCTTTGTGCAGAAAGATGATTTGGGTGGTGGTTCCTTGATTGATTTGGAGGAGGTGTTTTGCAAGTTTTTGAAGACCAGGTAGGATGATTTTAAAATCACTGTTTTTATTTTTGGTTATTCTCGTGTTAACAATATGAATCTCTATTATGGAGCTATATACTGTACGAAGGGAATTTTTTTTATCGATAACCATTAAGGCTATAAGATGGTGTTATTTGATATAAAAACAACGCACAAACTTTCTGTCAGTCGTTAAGAATGAATGTGTTTCACACATTTCCCTGAATTTAAGTTTTGTTTTGTTGTTTTTTGATTGAAGTGTCAAATTTGAATGAGCATTCTCAAATTGCATGACTTCCTCTATTTTTGCAGTGACGATACCTGCAAAAAGCTAGAGAGCAGCCAGGTGCAAGGTGTGTTTAATTAATGAAATTGCTTGTCTAGTTGGCAACTGTATCACCATTCTCTACGTTGTTAGTAGAATGTTCTTATATGATAGATGTTAATACTAGCTCATAGTCTAGTTCTATTTAACTGCAGATATACAGACAAATGACTTTACAAAAAAGAAAAAGAAGAGTGATACTGATGCCATAAACAAAAAACTAGGAACTGCTGATAAAGTTAACAATTCTGAGAGCGTTGAAGAGATTTTAACAAATGATACAGTGTCTACCGAAGTAAAGTCTAAAGAGAACAAGAAAAAGAAAAGGAACTCTCATTCTCATGGACAAGAGGAAAAAGACAATACCGAAGCTTTGAAGGAACCTGCTGATAATGTTGCTGGTGAATCTCTTGATAAGAAACGCAAGGACAAAAAGAAGAAGAAAAGCAACATTGAATCTGAGTCTCAAGTTGATAATGTTGGACATCATTCATTGGAACCTGTGGCAACAGAAGAAAAATCTAAGGATGTGGCATCTTCAGAGGGAAATAAAGCAACTGTTTCTAAGACAGAGAATAAACCAAAGGATAAGAAGAACAAGAAAAACAAGCTTTCTGATGCTGATGCTGACAGTAATGACAACAATAATGTCAAATACGAAGAAAGGAAGAACAAGAAGGATATTGTTGTTTCTGAAAATATGTCTGTTGAGACACTTGATGAAGGGAAATCAAATAAAGTAGATTCTGAAAAAGATGATTCTAAGAACTCAAAGAAGGATGTAAATGACAAAGAGAATAAAAGTTCCAAGAAGAGGAAAAGATTGCCTTCTGAAGATGATGCCACTCAACCTGCTGATGAAAAGGCAGTTGAAGATTCTAAACGCAGAAAGATGGAAAGTTCAGAAGAACCAAAGCAAAATGGCTCGGCAAATGGAAACCTTGAGAAAAATGGAGAGAAATCATCATTGCAGAAATCAATGAAGAAGGAAAAGAATGGTTCAGTTGAGGTAGGGTTTTGAACACTCTAACTTAGGGAAGCTTGTTACTTTCAACTGTAAATTCCGAAGCTGAATTCCCTTTAAAATTCCAAATAAAAGCATGTTCAAATTGTTCCTGTGCTATAAGTTTATCAGGTTTCCTGTATACATGTGCTTAAAACCTATTTGTCCATGTGGTGGAGCCAAAACCTTAAGTATTTATGTCTAACCAGGCTTTGAGCAACAACTGATTTTTCATGACGATTAACTTACCAGCTCTTCAAAAACTCTCATTGTTATGAGCAAAGCTCTTTTGTTAAAATTCATGATAGCCGTTCTATATCAGCATGAATAATTCTGTTCAAGTGTATTATTGATTTTTGTGTGTATTCTTGGACTGGAATTATGTTATTGCAGCCGAAAACTGTTAAGCATTTTCAAAGAGTAAAAGTTGATGAGGTGGTATTCTCTGATGAGAGGCTTAAAGATAATTCATACTGGGCAAAGGTTTGACAAGTTTTCCATATTTGTTTTTGAGTTTTTTGGTCCTTCATTGGTTTGTTTTCTTTAATATTTTCCATAAATTCTCTGTAGGATGGTGCCGAGGAGGGCTATGGTGCAAAAGCACAAGATGTTCTTGGGCAAGTTAGAGGAAGGTACATTTTGTAGTTATTGCATTTCTATTTCTTTAGTTTCAGATGTGCAAACAAAATGTTGTTCCTGCTATCATGTTGTCATTCTTTCTACCAGTGGAACCATATCAACAATTTTATTGGCGAGTTAATGATCTGATCTAAACTGCTGACTTGGCTATTCTAATTCTAACTCTAGTCTTTCTTCAATTTAGGAACCTCTTTTCTTCCAGTAGTTTTAACTTTCAGCAAGTTTTATATATGTAATACTGATCCAAGCATTGCTGTTAAAAGGAAGGGAAGTAAAAGCTGAGTTTTGTGGTTACTAATGTAACCTAGGATGTTTAAAGAATCAAGGGTTTTGGTTTTTGTTGGTCATTTTATCATCTTCTGTTTTTTTGAGGAAAATTTTGTTAGAAAGGTTGAAATTGTAAAAAGGTAACTGGTATAGGCCTTCAATATTTTGGGGATCTGTACATTATGAAAATTTTCTTACCGAACTATCTCTCTCTCGCTCTCAGGGATTTTAGGCATGAAAAAACAAAGAAGAAGCGTGGGACATACAGAGGAGGGCAGATTGATTTGCAATCCCACTCATTTAAGTTCAATTATTCAGATGAAGATTGATCGGCGGTGACATCTTCGTGTGATGAATCTTGATTTTTGGTCCTGTTACATTTTTACTTGCATGTGCTAAGCACAGCTTTTCATTCATCAATGTGGCAATTTGTGCTTCTGTACGTTTATCAAACTTTTGACAATTTTGCCTTCCCGTTTCTTATTTAACTTGAGTCAACTAAAGAATGGAAGCCATCTATTCTGTTTAGCTTCTCACAGCTATTTGAGGTTTCCTTTAGTGTATTATACGGTGGTCCAAAATGGGGAAAATCAGAATCAAATTTCGAGGCAAAAATTCTCCTCAAGTATCCTTAAGTACACTTAAGTGTATTATACTTAAGGATACTTGCATCTCAATTTGTGCAAGTATCCTTAAGTACACTTGCAGAAAAGAAGTCTGTTACCAGACTGAAAAACGCAGTTGAGACAAGAATCAGGCTCTCAAAGCTCTAAAAGAACCCATTTGGAGCTGTCTGCAATAAAATAATAATAATAAAAAAAAGTTTTGCTCTGGGCCAAGTTCTGAGAAGAGAAAATGGCAACTCCTGAGCTCAAGCTGGAATTGTCAGGACTATTAGTGAAAATATCAATCATGGAATGCTAGAAGAAAAGGAGAAAACGGATATCAGAGCCAAATATTCTGTACATCAAAATTTTAACAGTTTATTGACAATAACAAGGCTGAACCTATAGCCTAATAAACAATATATGAATCATGCTTAACCAATAAAATTTTTCTTGGCAGTATTACACCGACTTGAGAACTTCACTAGCAGTTTCCTTTTATGGAGAAACCATTTTCACCTCTTCTTATTTTTCTTTCTTCCTTGAAGGGGTCGCCTTTGGAAGCGTTCGCCTTCTTTCTCTAGACTGCTTATCCTCTTACCTATTCCCGAAGATGAAGACTTTTTATGCTGTAAAAGCTTTGGTGGTTCAACAGGCAATGATTGGGTAGGTTCCTTTCTGCCTTTTGAGAGTTGTTTGAGTGCTGAAAACAGATCAAAGGGAGAAGATTTTGCACCAGTAGTTGGAGGTGCCACGGGTACTTCTGGAACACGCAAAAACTTTTTTACCCCAGGAGCTTTCAACACTGAAATACAAGTAGGGTATTAAGTACCGAAGGTGGTTAAAGTGAACATCAGATGAAAATAATGTCAAAAGCCAAGTTCTCCACTGATCTTTGAAGATTACACAGAAAATTAAAAGGGAGAAAAAAGATCTAAGAACCTGGAAAACTCACCTAACCCATAAGCAAGCGAAAACAAGTTGGATGTAACCCAATAACAAAATACAGCCTGCAATGACAAAAACGAAATTTGTCAGACTCCAAAACAAACAAATTCTCAAACTCCAAATAACAGTGGAGGGAAGAGATGGGTAGTGAGCAGAGCCTAAAGCCACCATCTTGTGGGGATCTAATGAACGACAACTTTTCCTTGACATTCATTTATACAGACCATTACCAAAAGAAAATCTCAACTTTCAAGATGCAGATGCAGAAAACAGCTTGATCTCATAATACCATGTGCTTAGCAAATACCATGCAAGTGATCAAAAGATAACCTTTGGGAAATTCATAGTCAAAGGAACTGAAGCAACAGCAAGGGCCCTTGAAACGTTTTTCATGGTGCCAGCAGCAGGATTTCCTTCCATTCCTTCTTGCGTATTGCACTGAAGAAGAGCACAGATTAGCCAGCTAAATAATAAAAATCAAAACTGAGTAGAAGAAGAACAAGCAATTTTTGTTATTTTTTTTAAAGAACAAAAAATATCCAAGCATAAAAACATAACCACCTAATTGGGTAGAACAAGTATCTACCTCCACTGTTAGCAAGAAAGTTAATGCTGTCAAAACTGGAAAGATGTATAAACCATCTGGGGTTGTGAGGTCAACAAACCAGTATGCTCCACCACTTTTAAAGGATGGCACCTTTTCTGCCATGTTTGAAATCTGGGGGAAACTTTGTCATGATATATTAAATGTGAAGATCGAATATAAAAGAAGACTCATCTGCAGTGTATTTACGGATAGAGGTTTAGCTTACAGCAAGGAAAAAGCTGATGAAGACAGGACCTTGAATAAAGATCCCCTTCAGTGGAGTAAATGGACTAACACCATGTCTGCAATTTGGAAGTCAAAACGAACTAAATTTTCCAGGGAAATTGACAGTCATGAAGATAATTATACTGTATAAAACTTGACCAACCTACTTGTCACAGGGGACATCGAGGTGAGTTATACGTGAAAAGGATAAAAAAAAAATATTTTTAAGGTATAAACCCATTAAGCACTTTTATCATTTAAGAACAATCAAATACAATTTACCTTAGGCAAGATGTCTAAAATGATGTTTATTTTTCTTATTACATAATCAGCCCTTTACTTAGAACCTCTGAAAGACCAATTAAAATTCTTATAAAATTAGATGGTGACTCATTTTTTATTTTTATCCTTTTCATGCATAGCTCACCTCGATATTCCCTGCAGCATTGCTTACAGTAATTGAGCTTCAATGATAATACATTTTAGCACATCTAAAACAAAAAAGAATGAAAAAGGTGAAAACCTCTTCCCGAAAGAAAAGAACATATGATCATCTAAGCAGGACTAGTTAAATAGCAATTTGGCAATACCCTATCTTCAGGATGATAGCACTTGAACAATACTGTGCCTGCAAGTCATCCTAGGTGGTTAATGTGGCATGAATATTTAAATTCCAGTGTGGTCATAATGTACTGCTCTATAGAACACAACTTCATATTTCTTTCTTTGTTCATCATTTGAAACAATTAAATTCCACTACGAGCAAATGAAAAGGTTTCTTACTCCTTAAACAACTTCTGCATTTCTTTCTGACCTTCAGAAACAGCAGTAGGGTCCATGACCTGAGATGGAGACAGAGATAGCGGCAACATGATTGATGAGCATTTTGAAACAAGAAATGGATTGTATAAAGTGTGCATAGGCTACATCAACCTTTTGGTGCCTTGTTATATTCATGCTATCATTGAAAACATTTCAGTTTTATTCACATTATAAACCGAGATAAGCATAGGCCAAACAAAAAGTTGCTCAACTATAACCAAGGACATTTTGTCGCAATTGCCTATATTGCCCTTTTGTTCCAAGTTATCCCCTTTTTATACGGGGATTTCATATCAAGAACCAAGGGGAAACCACCCACTCATAGAAACCAAGAACTGCATGCAGAATGACAAAGCATGACATCTAAAACAAGTGATCAAACTGGTATGTGCATGTGTGTTGACAAACCAGTAGAAAATGCACTGGTAAAAATAAAATTTCGAGTAACATAACAAAGAGTGAGGGATAGGGATGTACAGGCACAGAAAACAGACCAACAATGTAAGTATGAGGTCAATAGAGTAAGGAGTGATGAAACCATCAAAGAACAAGCATAATACCTGACAGTCCACCCTTTGCTTAACCTCCTCCAAATGCGGCCTCAAGATCTGCAGGATACATATAAATCCACATGAGATATCTTTGTGGAGGTTTAGTAGGAGAAAAAAACACGTGGAAATCTAGGTATACACTACACTCAATGTTCTACACATTGGATTGCACGTGTCATATGTGATTTAACCAACATAATCAAATTGACATCATTATCCCCAGAGAGGAAACTTGATCTTCTACCTTAATACTGGTGCCACCGAGCAAACACATGGGCATTATAACTTAATAAGTTACATACTAGATGCTGTGCTTTTAAAATCCCAACAAGAGGCTGAAATGCCACAGCATAATGAATATCATAGAAGATAATCTACTAAAAACTGAAAATAAAATCAATGAATAAGAAGCAGAAGATTGTACAGATGCCACCCAGCACGAGATCCTCGAAAATGTCCATAACATTGCAAAACTTCGAAAATAGGGTTTCTGGAAGAAACATCCAAAAGTAACTCAAAAAAATTTCAATAAATGAAACACAATCTGTTAATGACCAAGTAAACACACCTGCCACAATGTACAAAGTGCAAGCATACATCAATTCCATAACAACAAAAGTAATTCCTAAATCACTCCCCAAAAATCCCATTTATTAATCTAATAGCTTGACTGGTGGACCGCACAAATCCAAAGGATGGATTTCTCGATTTCAGGAAGAATCTTTCAGTTAGATTAGCATTATTCTTTCAAACACACACACACACGTACACAAACACAAATTCAGCACTCAACAAGCAAACAAATCATTAACACTCAAATTCCGCCACAATATCATTAAACTTAAAAGAAAAATCACTAACACTAAGTTTCGAAGTAGCTTTCAACTGATTTATCAAAAGTGGAAGCATCGCGCTTCTTATAAGCAATGTAGTGACAACCATAGAAGCCCACCTAAAAAATTTGCAACAAAAACCAACAAACAAACAATTAATTTAACCTAATATTTAAACACACGCAAACAATTCCCTATTCTACGCAATTTCTAGTATAATTTAAATGTTCGGAAACAATCTTCTTACCAATTCAATCCAGTAAAATTATGAACAGCATCAATAACATATTGAAGAGCCGCAACAGGCAAGTAAGAATCCGCAGCCGCAATCGCAACCTCATTCGCAGCGGGAGCCGCCTGCGCCACCGTATCCATCACCACATTAATCTTATCTGCCGCCGCAGTGGTGGTGGTTGACATGTAGCGTACGAAACAAACGCCTGCGAAATGCGAGTGATTTGCTTCTTGAAGTAGAGAAGCGAAACTAGTTGAATTAATGTTGAAGGATCTTTGCGGAACGTAATTAGTGGGATTAAGTTGTTCTTGATTGTTTTTATGGTGGTGGTGGTGATCGTCGTTGTCGTTGTCGTCGTGGAGAATGTACGTGAAACGCGGATTGTGTTGTCGTTTCAAGATGGTTGAACGAGTTGAGAGACTTCGCATGTAAGCCATTTTGGTAACAGAAATTTGAAGCTCCTTCAAAAAAAAAAAAAGTAACTAAATAACTATAGATTAAGCTTCTGGAATAAAAATAAATTAAGAAATGTGAAGAGAAGGCTGGTTACCTTTGGAGAACTTCTGGTTTTTTGTGTTACAGATAGAGGGAGGGAGGCAGGGAAGCCAAGGAGTAATAGAGAAGCAAAGCTATTTGAGAGAGGGGTTTAGGAGGTTTTGACTTTTGAGAGGACGGAGGGTTGATGAAGGTCATGATTTCTGATCCAATTTTAGGGTCGAGGTACTGGATATGGACCGTCTATGCAGCGGGTCTGTATTTTCCATGCAGAAAAAAACGATATTGAGATAATGTAAACATGTTTTAAATAAATAAGAAAAATAAATTATTCAAGTTATAGTTATTACCATTTAAATAAATTGGTTTTATTTTAATTAAATAATAAAAAAATAACAATAATAATAAAGAAACAAAATTAAAAAAAACTATGATAATCTTCTTAAAAAAATCTCAATAAATACGTATTTGGATAAAGAAAATCAACATCAAGCCAATCAAATATAGCGTGATAGATATGTATGATAAGTAATAACAGACGAGTCAACTTACGTTAATCCACAAAACTCATACCATAGGTCATGAGTTTGGGTTAAGCAGCTAAGAAATAATTTTAAGAAAACCACAAAGGTTTTTGTAATTAAAAAAATAAAAAATCGGACCATATCAACTTTTCAAACTCATAACCTGAGTCATTAGATCTAAAGTATCATATATGTAAAAATAGTGAAACTCAATTCCCAGCAAATCTAATATTTAAGATTGAATTATTATTATTATTATTATTGATATTCTTATTATTATTCTCATTTTATTTTGACTATTAGAATTAATAATAATAAAAACAACAACAACAACAACAATAATAATAATAATAACAATAATAATAATTATCATCATCATTATTATCTTCCTCCTCCACCACCACCTCCTTCTCTTTCTTCTTTTTATTATTATTATTATTAATATTATAAACTATTATTACTACT
>Ga0307507_10009441_pt1 | contig 12988 bp, 16 predicted proteins | sample 7_EM_MG_FD_207223 | JGI IMG/M metagenome (GOLD analysis project Ga0307507, IMG submission 207223) | Populus trichocarpa ectomycorrhiza microbial communities from riparian zone in the Pacific Northwest, United States - 7_EM | ecosystem: Host-associated > Plants > Roots > Unclassified | place...
TACCATGTGCTGAAGGTGGCCTCTAGCACTTCCCTTCTCACCCCCTGGTCAGAGAACTCCCCACCTCCCTCACAGGCCTAGACAAGTTCATAGCAGGGCACATCCACCAGATGCGGGCCCAGAAGAGGTAGGTCATGGCCCACCCTTCCTAGTTCTTGGACGTAAGAGGAGTCAAGGTATGAAGTAACACAAATCCCCCTTCAAGGACAGATATCCAACCACGACAACCTCCATGCCGGAAACCAGTTGATGCGCCCTACATGCTCTAGTTAGAATTTTCCCTCGTTCAGTAAAAGTTTAGAGTTTCGGCAATTACTCCGTTGGCGGATCTGTCGGACGCAGTGATCCGCAGTGCTGAATGCGGGAGAGTCAAATTGGCCGCATGTAAAGCGGAGTTTCCACTATACATTTCTTTTTGTCAGGGAGTCATTGCAGAGAATGCTCTTTTCCGTTGTTATCGCGGGAGCAAGCAGAGGAACGGGAGCGTGCATGGAGAAAGAATAGTTACGTGCGGTAATCCATGGAAGGATAAGGAGGATCTTATCATGTTTCATATATACTCCTATTTTTACCGCAGCTGTGGTATCTATGCACACCCTTTCCCCTTCGGTAGGGTACCGTATCTGATTCTGTGCAACATTTTGTTTTCCGAATAACCACGTGGGAAAGTGTTGGCAGGCTTTAATCAGGTACCGGTAATTCAATTGGGCGGGTCCCTCCGCTAGCTGAGCAGGGTCCCCCACCTGTATCTTGCGGAGTGTATCATAAAGTGCGGACGGATGTCTTGGGCGGCTGATGCAACGACAGGGTGCGCGCAGAATAGATATTTGACCACAAACAGTGGCTCAATTTAATCAAGATCTCAAAAAAGATAGATAATACAGATACAGGTAACAGAGATAGATTAAGAGGAAAAAAAATTCATGAGAAAATTGGTATGAATTTGATAACTGTTGCGATAACAGGCTGCCATACGGGGCTTTCTTAGGTTGCGGGAGGATGGCTCTACCGTACTCGAATATACGGTATTTGATACCTTAGGGCACGGGTCAGCCCCTAAGAGGCATGCAACCGCAGCGGGAAAACAAACCTTTTTGGGGGGAAATCCCAGATTCTGCCGGGAATCTGGCGCCACAATCGCTGGATTTTGTGGCCCCCTGTTGCTTGGCACAAGCCACTCGACTTGCAGGGATGGCTCAAAGTGATGGGTATTCTGTGCAGCGGTGCGCCCTCCTACGAAAACTAGATACTCGAGTACAAAGTGCCCATCACTTTCCGCCACGCCCTGCACTGCACACCACCTGAATCGGATATGCAGATCTCAAGAGATTATCCGAGAGCCACAGGGGTAAATGGGTCCGGGAAATCCGATTGATAAACACAAGACGAGAGAGTTACAGTACAGTGACAAATGCGGGGATGACGCGCCAGCCAATGACGAGGGAGACCGCAGGCCGGGAGGCGTATTGTTTATCTTTTTTAGACCTTCTGGTATGCTTATGGATCATTCCTCACTATGCCAATTACTAAATATCAACCAGGACTTCTAGCGGACTCTTTCTCGTTTCTTAGCTCCCTCTCTCCGGCCTCCTACCAGAGTTTAAGTCCCCACAATCCGCAGCTCTTCACTCTCCATCTGCTCGATCCCTCCCCAAGCAGAGAGTGAGTCGATTGTGGTGATTTCTGTCCCTCCTTTGTCCACTGCAACATGGCGACCCTCACCCGTAGGGTAGCGATATTAGTGTTTATTGGCCTAGCCTCAGCCACAATAGTCATTCGTCCTCCTGCTCCCGACGCCAATTCGTGTCCGGGTTACAAGGCGACTTACGTCGAGGAAACTGGCAGCGGTCTCACCGCGGAATTGCAACTCGCTGGGACTGCATGTAACATCTACGGCAGGGATCTGGCAACCTTGAAGCTGCAAGTGACATATGACTCAAGTATGGATTTTACCCCTCTATATATTAGGTACGCAATGAACTAATAGTTTCTCGCAGAGTCTCGCATTCACGTCAAGATAACTGATCCCGAAGAGAAGCGATACCAAATTCCGGAAGAAGCATTCCCTCGCCCACACGGCGAAGCGACTGGGTCGGCTGAATCGTCCGACATCACCTTTACCTACACCACTTCCCCCTTCGGCTTCACCATTACCCGGCGCTCCACCAGCGAGAAATTGTTCGACACCACCGGGGATAGGGATACGCTCGTCTTTGAGAGCCAGTACTTGCGTCTAAAGACCTCATTGCCCACCGATCCTAACATCTACGGTCTCGGAGAACATACTGACTCCTTCCGTCTCCCTACTGTCAACCATACCCGTACTCTCTGGTCTAGAGACTCTTATGGTATTCCGCAGAAGAGCAACTTGTACGGAAACCACCCCATCTACTTCGATCACCGCGAGTCGGGTACCCATGGTGTTCTCCTTTTAAACTCTAATGGCATGGACATCAAGCTTAAGACGGTAAATGGCCAGTCAAGCTTAGAGTATAACGTCATCGGAGGTATCTTGGATCTCTACTTCTTTGCTGGCCCTGAGCCGGTTGCTGTTGCGAAGCAGTATGCTGAAGTTGCTGGACTTCCCACTATGATGCCCTACTGGGGGTTAGGTTTCCACCAGTGCCGCTATGGTTATAGAGATTGGATTGACCTTGCTGAGGTAATATATTGCCGAGTGCTCGATTATGACCATTACTCACCCGAGAAAATAGGTCATTGCAAACCACTCAATTGCCGAGATTCCATTGGAGACTATGTGGACTGATATCGATTACATGTACAACCGCTGGGTCTTTACTCTTGACCCTGAACGATTCCCTCTTGACAAAGTCCGCGAGATTGTCGACTACCTCCACGAGCATGGCCAGCACTACATTGTCATGGTCGACCCTGCCATTGCTTACCAAGATTACCCGACTTTCAACCGCGGTAAGCAGGATGGCATTTTGCTCAAGGAGGCTAATGGCTCCATCCACAAGGGTGTCGTGTGGTAAGCTATTTATTCAACCCCTTGTCAGAAATCAAAGTTAACATTCGCTAGGCCTGGTGTGACTGCGTTCCCCGATTGGTTTCATCCCAACACTGGCCCATTCTGGGTTGGCGAGTTTGTTGAATTCTTCTCCGCTGATGCTGGTGTCGACATTGACGGTGTCTGGATTGACATGAACGAGCCCGCCAGTTTCTGCAACTACCCATGCAACGACCCCGAGGCCGACGCTATCGAGCAGAAGATGCCCCCTCAGCGCCTCCCTGTTCGTGGGCCCCCCAGAATTATTCCTGGATTCCCCGGCACCGGAAAAGCCACTGCGTCCGTTCATGGCGCCGAGCGCAGAGTGCGTAAGAGACAGAAGGGCGGCTCTATTGATCTCATCTCTCCCCTGTACGCAATTGCCAACGAGGCACCGCTGGGGCTGAGCGACCGCACTGCCCACACTGACATTGTGCACTATGGAGGCCTTTCCGAGTATGATACTCACAACCTCTACGGAGCTAGTAAGTTCTTTAGGCACGACTCTGATACCACAGACTAATTATTTCCAGTGATGAGCTATACTACCTACGAAGCTATGCTTGCCCGCCGCCCAGGATTGAGGCCCTTGATCATCACCCGCAGCACTTTCGCTGGTGCCGGTAAGCGTGTCGGAAAGTGGCTCGGAGACAACCTGTCCCAATGGGATCAATAGCACGCCCCCCTCCCCCAACTCTTTCCACTAGATTTAGCTAATAGTCTCAAGTCGTTGGTCCATTGCCGGCATGCTCGGCTTCGCCACCATTTACCAAATGCCCATGGTTGGCTCCGACATCTGCGGCTTCGGCGGCAACACCACGGAAACTCTCTGCGCACGCTGGGCCTCCCTCGGAGCCTTCAATCCCTTCTTCCGCAACCACAACGGCGACACCTCCATCTCCCAGGAGTTCTACCGCTGGCCGCTCGTCGCCTCCTCGGCCCGCAAGTCAATTGACATTCGCTACCGCCTTCTAGACTACATTTACACCGCTATGTACCACCAATCCATCGACGGGACCCCTCTCCTCAACCCCCTCTTCTTCAAATACCCCAGGGACACAAACACCTATCCAATCGACACCCAATTCATCTACGGCAACGCACTCCTTGTCTCCCCAGTCATCAAGGAGAACAGCACGAGTGTAGAAGTCTACCTACCAAAGGACACCCTCTACGACTTTTACACCGGCAAGAAGATCAAAGGCAAAGGCATGAACACAACACTCACAAACATCCCCTTCGACGAGATCCCATTGCATATTATAGGCGGGAACATCCTGCCCTTCCGCTCCACTAGTGCATACACTACCACCGAGCTCCGCACCCGGCCATTCAGGATCGTAATCGCACTGGACGAGTGCGGCGAGGCGAGCGGAAGCTTGTACATTGATGATGGAGTCAGCATTCAGCAGGAGGCCGTCATCGACGTCATGATGGAGTACAAGGGTGGGAAGTTGAGCATTAAGGGGAAGTTCGGGTTTAAGGAGAAGGACGGTGTTAGTGTTAAGATCGAGGCGGTGAAGGTGCTTGGTAAGAAGAAGGATGGGAGAAGGGATGGGGAGGAGGAAGAAGAGGTTGTTGAGAAGAAGGTTGATGTGGAACTTGTTGGAGACGTGGAGATTGAGGTTTAATAACGAGGTGTAAGTAGTACGATGCGTTGGGTGCGGAGGGCGTATTACGCAAGGTGAAATTACATCTTCCAACTTTCTCTTTTGTTTACGTGATCTCAATATCAGTGTTGGTGCCAGCATCGCCAGCGATAAGACCGAATAAGACACCTAGCCTAACCCAGCCCAACACATCCCCAGACTCCCAACCACCGGCAGAGCATATACCCCCCCCATCTCACCCTACTCTGTCCGACAGTCCCCTCCCAATGGAATATCTAATATATATCACACCTTGACATGAGCTCGTCCAAAAGGACTTTTCGGGCATCATACATTTATGGGCACACGATAGCATGCGACCGAAACCACCATAGGTTAGGCTACCAGAACGGGCACTTCCTTTCCATAGAGATAGGTATTATATATGACACACAAAGCTAATGCAATAACATTCGGATATACGTTAGTGCGCTGTGCATTCCCTAACAGCCCAAATCTATATTTCTCACCCTCTCCCCCTACTGGAATCTGTCTGAAACACCGGTTTGCACCTGGTGATATATGAAGGACTAGATGTTGTGCATAATCCTATAGAAATGGGGGGGCTATAGGGATAGAAATTGGGGGTGATGCATGTATGGGGTTGGGGTATTATTTTGTATAAGTGTGATTGGATTAACATGAGATATCACTCGAGTCGGAGGAAGACAATAGAGGACAGTGCCGCGGTACAGTAGCCTACTATCCAACATCGTGTCGGGCTCGAGATTGAATCAAGCTTGATTAAGGTGGGCTAGGCTAGGCTAGGCTAGGCTAGGTCAGGCAAGTCCCGGAGGGCGCTCTGCGCATAGCTAACCCCACCTCTACACGACCAACACCGCTCAGATAAGCGAGAACATTAGGTAAATATTTATGCTATATCACATGAAATATATATACCCATCACTGCCCACCACTACCACCCCCACCACCACTGCCCGAAACAATAACCCCCCTCAAATCCTTCAAATCCGGCGGCAAGAACATCGTCGCAGCATCCGCGCTACACCAGCTCTCGGCAGAGTAATACTCCATCCACAAATCCTCGTCCGCGATCCCCCGATTCTCCGCCAGAAACCTCCTCACGTCGGTCAGACAGGTGTTTCTATCCCATAGACTATCCCCGGTGGTGATTTTGAAGCCGACCATTCGTTGGAGCATGATCTGTGCCCAGAATGTCTTCTCCGTGACGCCACGGGAGGAATCGTTTTTTAGGAGTTCGTCTTTTACGAGGAGTCTTGCGGCGGCACCGAGGGAGGTGGTGGTGGAGGAAGGGGTAGGAACGGATGTGGTAGGGGATGGGGAAGGAGGAATTTGTGAGGAAGATTGAGAGCGTATGACGGTCCATAGCGCTGAAAAGTACCACCATATCATTCCCCCGTGAGAACGTAGCATTAAGCTTGGGTCTTGCATGTCAGAGAGGGCCCAATGTTCGGCCAGCATAAGTTCCGTGTCATCCGCAAGCACTTTTCCAATTGCTTTATTCCGTACCTCCCTCGCCGCCGCTACCGTGACGTCCACGAGGGGGATAATATTCGGTAGCGGTTTGATCCCTGGAGGGACGAACTCAGCCCTAGCTTGAATACTCTCCCATACCTTCTCCTTATAATATTCCCGCCAGATATTCCCCTGCACAAGATCCGGGAATGCGAGAGCGAAGGTGTCGTACGAGAGACGGGTAATGTCGATACTTGTGCCTAAACCCTCGATAGCCGCGTGGAATATTTGTACGTAAAAGTAGGCTTTCGTCGCGGAGTAGGGCTTGACGGTGAGATCTCGGACCCTCTGGCGGATTATGTGGCGGTTGAGGGCTTCAAGGGCGTCGGCGATCACTTTTCCACGGCGGGATTTGGTAGTTTTCGTTCGCTTTAGGGTTAGGAAAGCGAAGATTTTGTAATGCCTGTTCGGATCCGAGGAGTTTTGCGAAGAGAGAGAAAGGGACCTTTGGCCAGTTGAGCGGAAGTAGGTTAGCAGTGGTTTGAGGTCTGGGAGACGCCAGGATTCTTTCGCGGGTGGGGAAAACATGAGGTCACGGGAGTAGTAGGTTGTCCATAGGGACGAGCTCAAGAGGTGAGTATATACTTGTATGAAAGCTTCGAAATCGGTGTGCTCGGGGATTCGGGGAGGATTGCGGAGCTCCATGAACTTGAGTATGGATAGGTATATGCTGTGGAGATAGAATGTAGTCATGGTTCTATGCTTGGAATTAGCTCGGCGGCCCGTGGATGTCGGGTCCCTGGTCTTACCTATGAACCGTATTTCTGAATCTCTTTTCCGTCCCTTCAACCTGAGCCCTCGCAGCATCAGTAGCCAACATCTTATCCAGGATATTCAGAAAATCCTCTACGGCGTCCCATAAACCTAAGCCGGATCCGAGAGCCTTTATAAGCACATAAAACCCGCCTCGTACATGAGCTCGATGATCCCATACAGGCAAGCTTGCAGACTCCATCATCCCAAAGAACCTCTCCGGCGCGAAACCGACATAAGGATCGTTCACATGCTCCGGGGTAGGTTTATGAACAGGCTCCGCAGGGCGTCCAGGCTCAGGAAGGACAACGGGGTTAACATTATTCCGTTTAACACCCGCTATCAGTGCGTCCAACAGTTCGTCTACCCCCTTGTCTTGATCAGCGCTAAAGCCAGTATCCATAACCGAAAACAGGCCTTTAGCAGCGCCCATGGGGAGAAGAGCATCCATAGTCTCCTTAACGTGCTCCCTAACGGCTGCTTCTTGAAAGCTCTGAGCTTCAGTTAACAGGTCCTGCTTGGAAAAGGCCACGAGGATGAAAACGACGCCGACTTGCACCGATCCCGTTACTTGGGCTGTGAGTTCATCAATGGTATCTTTATATCTTTCTGCATCTCGGATGCACTCGCTGGTATTAACGAGGAAAAGTACTGAATGACCGGGAGTCATGTAATGTCGTATAAGGGGCCTTATTTTGTCACAACCTCCGAGGTCCCAGAAAATGATGGTATCCATCCCCCGTGGTACATCTTCACCTGCGAGGTATCAGTACGTGGTATAGGAATTGAAGCAATTCTCTCATACAATTGAATCCGATGGTAGGAATAGTTACCACTTTCTTGCCTAATTTCATCCGGTAGAGAAGTGCGGTCTTCCCGGAGGCATCCAGGCCAGTGATCAGACATCTACCTGTTGGCCCTTGGGCACCATACAGAGACCGGAAGTATGAGGTTAACTTAGACATGACGGCTAGACTAGCTTCTACTTTGTCGCTAATCCCACAGCAATATTATATAAATTTTCATCAAGACAGTTGTAGGAATCTGTCCTGATATTTTTTAGTGAGTCACTTGATAGATTTGAACAACTTTCAGTAAATTTATCCCCCAGTCTAAGTCAGTTTCTAACTATTTTTTGAGCTGCGCCTCCGAGTTATTCGAGCTACAGTACAGTGAGACCTTGAAACGTGTCGTTGTGCACCCAAAGCTTGAGTTGTTAAGGCTTAACGGCATCTCTGGAAATTCAAACAAGGTTCAGCCGCACTTGGGCTAGGGTTATTTGTCAGGTTTGCTCAAATGATAAGGTGTTCGTGACGCATTCCGACGCGTCTTCCCCTGTTTTGTGATACGATGCCCCACCCCCTCTTTGTAACCTAGGCTCAAAGTCGACAGATCTCTTATCAACACAGTGATTGTGGCAACTCCATGTAAGCTTTTGACATCGAAGAGAAGAGCTAAACGGATCACGGTAGTCTCGTGTAAGGCACACTGTGCATCATGAAAGGACTCTCCAGTACGCCTCTCCCGACACAAGTGCCGTTGAATCCCAAAAAACTAAACCGTGTAGGGCAGCGCAAAATTTCCTTCTCTAGAGAAGGGGCGCACAAAAAGAGGTGAGGCGCCCCTATGAAAGACATAAAGACAAAAAACAAAAATACTAACTTAGGCCTTGCCTTACCATAGAAGGCAACCCGAACGACATCGCACACGGTTCAACTCCAGCTCATAAAGCGCACACGTACGGTACTAAGGCCATTATGAGAACGCTGCAGACCAGAGAGCTAGTATCCCGAAGGGGGATATCAGCGAGAGAGGTCTCGAAAATGGGAAATCCTAAAAGCTGAGGTTCACTGTTAGGTTTCGGTACCGGCTGAGGATGATACACGAAGTACGGTACTCGCGCCTTTTTTAGCTCTCCACCAGCCCCTCCTCCAGCTTCTTCAAACCTCGAAAATGAAGATACCCCGGTCGCTATTATACGCCGTATTAATCTGTTTTGGGGCGAGAATTTGGGGCGGTGACTACCGCCTTCGTAAAGGGGGAAAGCCAGGGCTCCAGAACATCTTTGCAAGCGCAACCGTGCCGTATTGAAGCAAGGGTAGGAGGGCGAGTATAAAATAGCCCTGTCATATCAACTGTCTTATCGCTCCCGCAACCTGCTTGTGACGCCTTGTACGCCGCCCAGCCACATCATGCTGTGGGGGCTTGTAAATTTCTTAATATAGTTTCCAAGAACCTCGCACCCTTCCCAATTTTCATAACAGCTCCCTTTAATGCAATCGAACCCTATATACTCGTAGATTCCTTACCTCAGCGAAACATGTTTGTCGGCCTAGGGGCAGGTCTATTGTCATATTAATAGCTAGTTGGCTCCCGGAAAACCTCCTATATTATCAGAACTCACTAATTGTCAATATATTCTCCAGGAATTCTGGGGTTTGAGCGTGGCTTGAAGCACGCCGTTCCAACTGAACACTTCAGTATAATAACTACGCCCAATGCAAACCTTATAGCCCACAAGGCACACTGCTGCTTCCATGAGTATCAATCGGGAAGCACCCGTAGATATGATCAACGCAAACTCAGCCGATAAACTTGGCAGGCTTGGGCATTCCAGGAGTTTACGCCAAGGCGGAAATGATATCTTGGAAGTTGGAGCAAGGTAAGCTAGAATCGTACGGTACAACCCCATAGGTGTTGACATTCTGACCATTGACAGAAGCCGTAGAATCTCTTGAAGTCCACTACCGATATCAGAATATGAGCGGAAACCAGCATATCTGCCCACGATAAGCTTAGTTTGACAGGTTAAGAGAATCGAGAATGCCGGTTAATAAGGTCCAACACATCCAGTGGGCTGATCTTAGGCTGCGCCAGGAAAACGCGGATCCCCCCGGGAGCTTTTGTCTCTGAACTCTAAAGCCACAGGGCTCGCAGAGATAGTGGATCCCAAGACATTTTGAGGTATTTAGTATGCTACCGTGGGTCAGCTGAGTTATGTTTTATTTGGCACTAGTACTGTGCTTTGTGCTGTGCCTTTTCGAATCGATTCCAATTCGGGATACGGCGCTCGTGCATCCCTCGTGGTCATATGCACACGTGAACTTTTGTTCTCAGAGACCCGGATAACAGGGTAACTATCTCGGCAACAGGACTACATTTAAGGAATTTGTTAGTGGTCAAGACTTACTCCTTTATTTTTCACAACACAGTGGGAAACAATCACCTCGCAAACACCATATTCCCCACCAACGTCGTATTCTGCGCAACATCATGTTTCGCAGAGCGTTTATTGCTAGCCATCTTCCTCATGGTCCTCTCTTTCTAGGCACCAGTGTTGTACCGGCCTCCACCATCACTTTTTTACGGTGACCTAGGTGAGTTTTGAGTGGGGCTACAGGCGTATAATACGTACACTAACTGGTAGGTGGGCTAGGCAAGAAGATACGCAGACCTAAGAATTCCGACCAAGGGAACCAAAGAGGCCACCAAGCTCCCAACTGAAAACTGCGTAGCAGGAAAGGTTTTGAAACTTGACTAAGTATCTATAATGTGAAGTACTGGTGGAAGATGCTAACTTGCTACCAGGAAATGCCTGCGCCAACGTCGAGATCAAGGCTATGATGCCTTCAATGGAAGAAAAAATTCGCTCGATGAGAACCTCTATAGACGAGAGGTGCGGATCGATAGAGAAAAAATTTAATTCTCAATTCAGTAGAGTCGAAAAGAGGTTTGATAACCTAGAGAAATGGTTCCGGTGAGCTGTAGTCTTAGGATTTGCTCTAACTACGAGCACTGTGGGGGCGGTATGTTTGCAGGTTCCAACAAATTTTTACTCTTGCTCAAAATACTACCATGGTGGGTAGGTCATTATAAAAGTACTTGATTACGATAGAAAAGTAAAAGCTGAAATCCTTGTCGCTGCAAATAAGGCGGTGGAAAACTCTACATTCGAAATGGAGAGTAGAATTATGATGTCTATGAAGGATAACCTTAGTAGGAAGTTGGAGCCACAGGCTCCGAAAAAAAATGCACTAAAGAACCCGGTAGGTTTTTTCAAAGAGAGGTTGATAGAATCATTCTTAGACTATTTGCTATGGTGTGAGAAGATGAAAAGGGTGAACTCGCCACCCCTGTACACAGCATGAGCAACTTGCCAATGATAAAAACCAAACCCTCGATCATTTGTCTTAGGAGCCACAAAAGCTATATAGGAATAGTCTATTATGGATTCGGGTTGTGGCTTGCGTGTTGAAATGAATTTTAACGATAGCCTGAACAGGAGCGACAAACTCATCCTTTTCACCTTCTCACACCAGAGTAACCACAATAGTGATATTGGATTCACAGGCTGCGCGTGGTTTAATCAGAATGTTCTTGGCACCTAAGAGTAGTTGGATCTGCGACGCTGCTTCAACAGATCCCGCTTTACTTTGACTAGACACCGCTTTTCTCACGCTCCCAGTAAATATCATCAGCAGATCATCTTAAACTCCTCCGCTTCGGCAGAGCAAGCAATAAAGAGCCGAATATGTCTCAATACAACTTCAATAATACTGTAGTCCCAGCTGCCTAAATACTACGAATAATACTTGCTACTAGTAATGTGTGGAACAAAAAAATGGAGATACGGCGAATCGAACGCCGGACCACCTCTATGCTAAAGAGGTATTATACCACTAAACCATATCCCCATGGTGTTTCCAACTAAGAGCGCATGCATAAACAAATTTTGCGCAGCTTAGGTAAACAGTTGCCGCGGTGTCCTGCAGATTAGACTTAGAGTCCCCCTTCACGAGCAAATACCGTAAAAACTCGAAGAGAAGGTAAATATGCTAGGACCTTGTAGTTGCTCCTCTCAGTAAGTCACCGTCTATATCTCTTTTATTCTATCTCAACTGAGGGCTGTGTTTGCAATGTTTCCCTCCCGCGTAGCCGAGAAGGGGAGTTCCAACGTCCTCGCTGATCCACCCCCTAAGTTGCTGGGGTGTCCACGGTAAAGAGAACCAGGAAATTTTCAATGACCAAGATTGGCAACAGTAAGCTCGCACCGTACAGCGGATAAAGACGCGCATAATTGACCACTAAGCTAGCTCATCCCCGAGTTGTAAGTTAACTTAATAGCCTTATCATGGATGGTCACTCGTAAATGTACCTCACGGAGACTGTTGGAGATAAAGTGTGCAAACGTGAGGAATTGAAAAGAAAGTAAAGACTCGCAGGATGTGAGAACTATATGGAGATGCGGGTCGGCGATAGAAAGGGATCAATATCCTATATCGGTTGTATTGCTGCTTGAGCCTGGGGCCGCGGCACTTATATCCGTGAGCGGTGTCTATATACAGTGCCAATGATATGAGTCCCACTATTCCATGCCGGACATGGTTCCGTCACGTTGAAGCAATATTCCTGGCAGAGACTCGGCAGACCCCATTAGCAGTTCTGCATTGGCACGAGCTTAGCAAAATATTCTACTCAGAGTTGAGGTCAATGTATCAAGCCTATTTTTTATCTTAGAAGGGGGAGGAATGTGGGCACACAGGCGAAAGGGCCTTCGGATATTTTGGCAGATCTGGTTTATGGGTTATGATAAAACCGCGTTTGGATTCCTATAACTAGCCCACTAAGTCTACATTAGCGGATAGGGACACTACCGTATTATCTAAACTAAGTCCGGCTGTTGAAGCTGTAGCTTATGTTTTGCGACAAATACCAAGATAGAGAGATTCAAAGACAGTGCCCGGTAATCTCAGTGAAAATCGGTATGCTGCTTTAGCACCACATGAATTTCCATTGCCCTCTATTACTCACGCCAGGCTCTGACTGCTAGTATGAGCAAGAAAAGCCAATGTCTCTCTAGCACTTGAGCAAAAACAGAGGAATCGCGTCACGAACGAGAAAAGGAATTACACAATTCCAACTACTAGTAAGTCAAATGTTAGGAGACCCCAGAGTCAAGGTAAACCCGCTCTTAGATGTGCGATAGGAGCAATTGAGTCGGTGGTGGGTTGCCGTAACCGGGCGGTGGTCGGGGCCCGGGGGGGGGGGGGGGGGGGGTGGGTGGCGGGTGGCGAGATAT
>Ga0307507_10009442_pt1 | contig 12987 bp, 2 predicted proteins | sample 7_EM_MG_FD_207223 | JGI IMG/M metagenome (GOLD analysis project Ga0307507, IMG submission 207223) | Populus trichocarpa ectomycorrhiza microbial communities from riparian zone in the Pacific Northwest, United States - 7_EM | ecosystem: Host-associated > Plants > Roots > Unclassified | place...
CGATATGGTAAAGAGTAGGTATGGCAATACCCTGAGTACAGAGACGAACCGATGAGGAGGGAAGGGCTGTAAGCCCAAGGGAGCTTATAAGGAGGTGCCAAGGGCTAGCCGAAGGCTAGCCTTGGCATCCGCCAAAAGATCCCTTACATTGCCCCCCCCTTCGTTAGGGCTGGCCCCCAGCCCGTATACCCAAATGAATTGATTTCTATGTACAAAGGAAGGTAAGCAATGCAGAAGCCTTGCTCGTACAGGGAAATAGGGAATGGGGAGAAAAACCAGCCAAGCAGCCTTGATAAAAACCTCAACCTATGACCAAAACCCAGTGGGAAAAAAGGTCTATTTTTAGGGTAGGAAAAGAGTGTCTGCTGGTGGAGATGATCGCGTACGATCAATGAGCTGTAGCTCTATTTATGCGCCTTTGATTAACGTCTTAATTGCCTTCCCCCGGCCACGCAACCAGTTTTTGTAAGAAAGTGATGGCTAAATAGCTCATACGCGTGTTTCCTTCCTTCTGAATTACGCTATTGTTACGGAGTTGTATCGGCAGGTAGATCACGTAGGATCTAAGAGCTGCTGCCATCTCTTGGGCGAATTATAGCTCTTAAGGTAAGCCGTAGCTTAAGATAAGATCGCGTACGATCAATGAGCCGTAGCTCTTTTATGCGTCTGACTGACGTCTTAATTGCCTTCCCCCGCCCCCTTCTTGCGGTCAGCCCCCGATCGCCATTACCTTGCGGTAGAGGGAGATTATAAAGGGCTCGTCCCGGAAGGGGTTTAGAGAGATATTAGCATGTCTAAGCCGTAGCTTAGGAAGAGACAACCGCCACAGTTAAGTCTCGGCAGCTCTATAGCTGACAGCCGGAGAGTCTCCGGGTCGGAGTCGTAGCTCCGTAAAAGATCGCATTGGATCTTTGAGCCGAAGCTCTTGAAGCTGTAGCGATAGCTTAAGGAATAGCATTTAACCGCAATAGGATCTCTTGAGCTGAGTCGTAGCTTTTGGGGCGAGCCGTAGCTCTTTGGCGAGCCGTAGCTCTAAGAGACAATCGCATACGATTTAGTCTCGGCAGCTCTATGGCTGACAGCCGGAGTCTCCGGGTTGGGCCCTAGCCCTTGAGCGATCGCGAACGTTCGGAGAGCCGTAGCTCTTGAGGTAAGCCGTAGCTTACGAGATCACCTAAATCTCAGAGCCGTAGCTCTTGGATGAGCCGTAGCTCTAAGAGACAATCGCTTTCAATTAAGCCTCGGCAGCTCTATGGCTGACAGCCGGAGAGTCTCCGGGTTGGAGCCGTAGCTCCATAAGAGATCGCATTGGATCTTTGAGCTAAAGCTCAATTGCATTTGATCTAGAAGTGAGGGTAGTAGCTGTAGCTTCGGAAGCTAGCCGTTAGTTCTTCGGATAGCTATTGAATAGCAATCGGATAGCCTCCAGGGTAGCTGCATCTCTTTGCGGACGTTCAACCTTCCAATCTCTGTTGGTGGGACCTCTGTAGCGAGTGAACCGTGGTTAGCCTATTGAGTATTTGCAAGCTTGATCGCGTAGGATCCCCCTTGACTCTTACCAGAAAGCTTTCAGATAGCAATCGAATCACCTTCAGATCGCCGTCGGGGCAGAGCTGCACCGCTGCACTGCCGATCGTATGCAGTACCAATCGCCAGGGGATGATCGCGTACGATCCGGATAGCACCCGACCCTTAGCCAGGTAGCTACCGTCTCCCTTATCTCCTGATCCTATCCATATGTATGAGGACGCGACCTGCCAGCATCTGCTGGTGTACCTGCTGTGTCGCAGTGAACGCGATCGGCCTAGGTAAAAAGGTAGAGGACCGTGAACTGCTCGAGGGCGAAGCCCTTGGCTTGCTGCCGGCTACCACCCGCGAGGGTGTAGGATCGGTTCGAATGTAAGGCTATTGCCCAGGTGTACGGTAGGGAGCAGGCAAGCCGAGCATGAGTCACAAGGAGAGTCGATGGAAGAGCACGATATGGTAAAGAGTAGGTATGGCAATACCCTGAGTACAGAGACGAACCGATGAGGAGGGAAGGGCTGTAAGCCTAAGGGAGCTTATAAGGAGGTGCCAAGGGCTAGCCGAAGGCTAGCCTTGGCATCCGCCAAAAGATCCCTTACAATAGCTTAATAATATCTACTTCACTATAAATTATTATTGCTTATACTTCGTAACACTATATTGCGTTAACCCTATATACTACTATTTAAAATATAGAATAACCCTAAAGCCCTTATAATAGCCGCTAGTATTATATCTACACTCTAAAAATAATTAGTAGAAATATAGAAGTTCTTTATAGACGCCCTTATATCGAACTAAGCCACTTTAATTTAATAATAAGCCAAATAAGAAGTATAATACTAGTAAATAATTAAGGACCTCTAAGAAGTCCGTACCCTTAAGATACCTATACTAGGGCCCTAAGACTAAATCCTATTTCCGGAGATAAATATATAGAATAAAAGTTTTAAACCTATATTAGTTATTTACCCTAACTATCTACTATACTATAATAATCTAAATAACTACTAAACTCTTTAATATTTACTAGTAAATAATAAGAACTCTAATTATTTCTAAGCCGGCTTAAAAATAAGCTAACTAGTAATACTAACTACTACCTAACTAAAGCTAACCAACTCTACTACGCCCTAAGTTAACTAGAAGGAGACATAGCTAGCCTTATTAATCCTCTTTAACCAAACTTATTACTAAGCCTAATTATATTTCTTAAAGCTATATATAGTAACCTAAACTGCTAAGCTACTACTTAGAGGAAGATAAACTATATGGCTTAAGAAATAAAAAGCCTTTTAGTATATTTCTTTAAATTTAACCGTTATATAAAGGAAATAGGCTAGAATAACTCCGTACTAATTAATAGCCTTATTAAATCCCTAAGCCCTAAACTAAAAACCTTTCCCTAATTAGCATAGACCTACTAGAAGCCCTTAATACCTATATAAACGTTATTAATAAACGGTATAATAATATACTACGCCTAATACTAAAGCCCACTCCTTAATATAATATAATAGCTCTATAAATGTTTATTAAGTTATCATTTTAGCTTAAGTACCCGAACGCTATAGACATTAACACTAGGACTCTAGGATACGCCATACTAGGGTTATCTAAATAAGAATAACGTACTAAGCTAGGCCTCTGCTTTAAGTATAAAAGTGGCTTCTACTGCTCTAACTACTGCTTCGTTTTTATACCCTAACGTAATTTATAAACGGCTAATACTAACAGCCGTTTACTATATTAATCCTCCGGTTACCGCCCCTAATCTTTACCTAGTTCTAGCCCTATATCTAGTAAGCACTACTTATAAGGATAAAGCTATAACTAATACGCTATAAGAACTCCTTCCTAATTGCCTCTAAAAGGAAGGGTTTAGAGCTAAGTTACTCTCCAGAACGGCGCTGCCTTAGGATCTTATTAAATGCTTTAGATATTACGAACTCTAACTTTTAGGATTATAGCATAACCATTAACTATTGTCTTTAGTAGAATAATTAATAGATTAATACTTAAGTCCTAATTAATATAGGAGCTAATAGTATAGGATTTATTAATAAGATCTTTGCGTAAGATAATGGTTTTACTCTAAACCCCCTTAACTAGCGCATTAATGTATTTAGATATAATAGTAAACGCACTATTTTAGGCGGTATTACCTATATAGTATTTCTAAGACTCTAAGACCTAAACTATAAAGAACTAATTAGGCTTTTTATTACCACCCTAAGTTACTTAGTAATTCTTAGATAACCCTAGATAAAGCTATATAAAGTAACTATTAATTAGGATAACCTTAAGCTTTTATTTACCGCCTCCTATTATAAGTGGAAGTGCCTTATAACTTACTACTTAGACCTAAAACTAGAACCTAAAAAATCTACCAGGATCTACTAGTTTGAAATTTCTACCGACGTCTACCATATACAGTGGGGTGTTATAAGTGTCCGTGCCCAGACCACACCAAATGTGATATTTTTCGCTGAATTACTATACAGTAACCGCAAAATCAATTCTATAGCTTTAAAATTGTTATAAGGCTTATCGCTATATAAGATCTAGCTATTATAACTTTTTTTTAAAGTCTTAAATCTTGTAGTCCTTTGTTAAAAGCCTTTATGTTTTACTAACTTTTGACCAAACTTACTATTTTTAGCGCATGTTTTCTACTACCAGATATTAAAAATATTTCTTAAAAATCTAATATTTTATAGAGATTTGCTATTACTAAAACTCTCTCTATTTATATTTTTATTTAAAAAATATAAAAATTTATTATAAGGTTACAAAGTTAAAAAATCGAAAAAAATGCAATTCTCTATATAAACTCCAATTTTTTAACTTCATAATCCTATAATAAACTTTTATGCTTTTAAAATAATATTCTAAATAAACCAAGTTATAATAATAATAAATCTTTATAAAATCTTTAATTTTTGTAAAAAAAATTTAATATCTAGCAGTAGAAAATATATATTAAACGTTATAGATCTTATTAGGGAACTAATAGAATTTCTAAAGGAATTATCGGTTTTAAATTTTTAAAAAAGTAATAATAGCTAGATTTAATATATAATATAAACCTTAGATATTTTTTAAAGCTTTAGAATTAATTATATGGTTATTATATATAATTTAGTAGGGTAGGGTAGCTTAAAAATTCGCTTGGCACGGATACTTATAACACCCCACTGTACCTAAAAAGTCCACTTGATTCTACTAACCTAAGAATTTTACCAAATTCCACTAATATAGGACTTCTGCTAACGTCTACTAAGGACCTAAAAATTATACTAACCACCCTAAACTAAATAGAAGCTTAAGCTTAATATATAAAAGTACTAAAAGAACTGGTATTTTACTATAAAAAAAGATACTTAAAGAACCTAAACCCGAATTTAATACTAACTCCGCACCTAATACTAAACCTAAACCCAAATAAGAAACTATATAAGAACTAAGGACGATCTAAGCTCGCTTAATACCTTAGATATCTATATAATTGGAGCTACCCTATTAGTATAACTTACTAAAAAACCTAAATATACAATCTTCGCCGTTACAATGGCCAATATTAAAAAGGCCTTAGTACTAAAGAAGCATACTAACCCTACTATAAAAGTACTAGTATACCACTATAAGAACCTAGATATATTTTTACAAAAGGAAGCTAATAAGTTAGTAGAGTACCAACTATATAACTATAAGATTGTACTTAAGTAAGGAAAGTAGCTAGGATTTAGACCCCTATATAGAATGTCCTAAAATAAACTCTAAGTATTACGGAAGTACTTAGATGAGTATCTAAGTAAAGGATTTATTAGAGTAAGCTCTTTACCTATAGCTGTATTTATAATCTTTATTAAGAAACCTGGCGGCGGTTTATACTTCTATATAAACTACCGAGCTCTTAACACTATTACTATTAAAAAGTAGTACCCGCTCCCGTTAATTTAAGAGATACTAAACTAATTAAGTAAGGCTCGCTACTATATAAAACTTAATCTTATCTACGTATTTAACCGCCTTTATATCGCAAAAGGAGATAAATAGCTTACTGTTACGGGACACCTCCGTAACACCTTACACATATTTACCTGATTCCACCAACGCAGTAAGAAGAGACCGACCGCAAGACAGCAATCTAATAGCAATCTGCTAGCAATCTGCCAGCAATCTACAGCAATTTGACGGCAATCTACCGCATTCTACTATATTCTGCCAAGTCTACTAAATTCTACTAAGTTCTGCCAGAACCGCTACCCAAATCCTATTCTACTCTATGTACGTATTAACTAAGCAACTAAACTAATAATATATACCCTTTCTTCCCATTTCCTTACCTTCTCTTTTTACGCAATATCTTAACTTTATTACGCAGTTTATATATATAGCTTAATAATATCTACTTTGCTATATATAATTACCGCTTATACTTACTCCGTAATACTATATTACGTTAACCTTATATATTACCCTTTAAAATATAAAAGAACCCTAAAGCCTCTATAATAGCCGCCGGTATTATATCCGCACTTTAAAAATAATTAGTAGAGATATAGAAGTTCTTTATAAATACCCTTATATAGAACTAAGCTACTTTAACTTAATAATAAGCTAAATAAGAAGTATAATACTAGCAAATAATTAAGAACCTCCAAGAAGAAGTCCGTATCCTTAAAATGCCTATACTAGGGCCCTAAGACTAAATGCCTTCCCTAGAGATAAATACGCGGGATAAGAGTCCCAAACCTATAGTAGCTATTTACCCTAAACTAACTACCGTACTATAATAATCTAAACAACTACTAAACCCTCTAATTATTTCTAAGCCAGCTTAAAAATAAGTCAACTAGTAATGCTAACTACTACTTAATTAAAGCTAACTAACTCTACTACGCCCTAAGTTAACTAGGAGAAGACATAGCTATCCTTATTAAACCTCTTTAACTAAACTTAGTATAAAGTCTAGTTATACTTTTTAAAGCTATATACGGTAACCTAAACCGCTAAGCTACTACTTAGAGGAAGATAAACTATATAGCTTAAAAAATAAAGAACTTCTTAGTATACTTCTCTAAATTTAACTATTATGTAAAAGAAACAGGCTGGAACAACTCCGCACTAATTAACAGCCTTATTAAGTCCCTAAGCCCTAAACTAAAAACCTTTCTAATAGGCGTAGACCTACTAAAAGCGCTTAACGCCTACGCAAACGTTATTAATAAACGGTATAATAATATACTACGCCTAACACTAAAGTCCGCTCCTTAATATAATATAATAACCCCATAAACGTCTATTAAGTTATTATCTTAGCCTAAGCACCCTAACGCTATAGATATTAATATAGGGACCCTAAGATGCGCTCTACTAGGGTCCCCTAAATAAGAACAATATATTAAGCTAGGCCTTTATTTTAAATATAAAAGTAAGGCTTATATCTTAAGATACTACTTTATCTCTATATCCTAACATAATTTATAAACGGCCAACACTAATAACCGTTTACCGTATTAACTCTCTAGTTACCACCCCTAATCTTTACCTAGTTCCAGCCCTATATCTAGTAAGTATTACTTATAAGGACAAAGCTATAACTAATATTCTATAGGAACCCCGCCCTAATTACCTCTAAAAAAAGGTCCTAGAGCTAAGTTACTCTCTAGAACGGCGCTGCCTTAGGATCTTATTAAATGCTCTAGATATTATAAACTCTAACTCTTAAAATTACAGCATAACTATTAACTATTATCTTTGGCAGAATAATTAATAGGTTAATACTTAAGCCCTAATTAATATAGGAGCCAGTAGTATAGAATTTATTAATAAGATCTTTATATAAAATAATGGTTTTACCCTAACCCCCCTTAACCGGCATATTAACGTATTTAGATTTAATAGCAAACGCATTATTTTAGGCCGTATTACCTATATAGTATTTATAAGACTCTAATACCTAAACCACAAAGAACTAATTAGGCTTTTTATTATTACCCTAGGTTACTTAGTAATTCTTAAACAACCCTAGATAAAGCTATATAAGGTAACCATTAATTAAGATAACCTTAAGCTTCTATTTACCGCCCCTTATTATAAGCAGAAGTGCCTTATAACTTACTACTTAGACCCTAAACCAAAATCTAAAAAATCCACTAAAATCCACTAGTCTAAAATTTCTACTAACGTCTACTCTATACCTAAAAAGTCCACCTAATTTTACTAACCCAAGAATTCCACTAAATTCTACTAACATAAGATTTCCACTAATATCCACTAAGAATCTAGAATTTACACTAGACTATATAAACTAACTTTAACTACTACACCCTAAACTAAGTAAAAGCTTAAGCTTAATATATAGAAATACTAGAAGAACTAGTATTCTACTATAAAAAGGATACTTAAAGAACCTGAAACTAAATCTAATACTAACTCTATACCTAATACTAAACCTAAAGCTAAATAAGAAACTATATAAGAAACTAAGGATAATTTAAGCTCGCTTAATACCTTAGACATCTATATAATTAAAGCTACTCTACTGGTATAACTTACTAGAAAACTAGAATATATAATCTTTACTATTACAATAGCCGATATTAAGAAGGCCTTAATACTAAAGAAGTATACTAACCCCGCTACAAAGGTACCAGTAAAGCACTATAACTATTTAGATATATTCTTATAAAAGAAAGCCAATAAGCTACCGGAACGCCGCCTATATAATTATAAAATTATAGTTAAAGAAGGAAAACATCCTAGATTCGGACCCTTATATAGGATGTCCTAAAACAAACTCTAAGTACTATAGAAGTACTTAGATAAATATCTAAACAAAGGATTTATCAGAGTAAGTTCTTTACCTATAGCTATACTAGTAATCTTTATTAAGAAACTTAGTAGTGGTCTACGCTTCTATATAAACTACTAAGCTCTTAACGCTATTACTATTAAAAACTAATACCTAATCCTATTAATCTAAGAGACACTAAACTAATTAAGTAAGGCTCGCTTTTATATAAAGCTTAATATTATCTACGTATTTTATAACGGAACCTTATAGCAGAAACTACGGTGGGTCCTATTATTAGGCTGGGTATATAGGTAAGAATAAATCAACAACATAATAATAACTGGTGGAGTGGTTGCCTAATAGATTAACTCCAATTATATTCTAAGATTCACTACAAGGAGAGAACTATCTATAGTAGGGACTAAGGTTCTTTAAATACACAACCATACTCCTAAAAAATCCTCTCTTATATATAAGGTACGTGTTATACGTATTATACACAGGCGTATACTACGTATACTTTATATACTGTGTATAACATTATGTAACTTGCTTACTATTCCTTATTATATAGTTCCACTAGATCTATTCTAGACTATGCCTATATTAACTAACTAGCTTCCTATAACTCTTCCCTAAGTAGTTATAATATTATACTTAAAGCGTCTATAACACTATCTCCCTTTTCTTTATCTTTATTCTTAAAGATTCCTAATATCTCTAAGTCGTCTACTAGAGGTATAATATCCGTTTAATTAGTCTAGTTAATATCCTTGCTTATTATACCTAAAGCCTTTTCTTCTTTATAAGCGCAATGTTATGCTCGCACTATAGCTACTATACTATTATTTAGTGAAATAATGTTATCTCTATATTCTTATTATACGAAAGCGGGGTTAGTGTGTATTATAATAGCAAGTCCCTTATCTTAACAACCCTTATCTTGCTTAGAGTGCACTAAAGCAAATATTTAATCGTCCTATAATATTCGCTCTATCTTTAACGCTAAGTATACGCGTCCTATAACTCTTAACAGTCTTTAAGTTCCCTAAGTAACTTATTATAGGGTCTTATATTTAATCTACTACTATAAAGCTTAAGTCTAAGTTAGCCACTATATACGCTAAACTCTACCGTTCTACTAAAGAGACCGCTTAGGCCCTTAAGGCTTAACGTCACTCCTTTAAGTCTTAGTAGGTTGCGTTTACTCAGTTAACCCATCTTAAAAAGGGTTATAAGAAGGTTTATTCTAAGGAGTAAAAACTTGTTTAATAGGGTCTTAACAAGCTAAGTAATAAAAGGACTAGCTTTTCTCCTATAAGGGAAATAACTCCAAGTAACTTAGCAATTGCTCCTCTTAGGTCCCCCTTAGGCGACTTATTTTTTAGCAATTCTTTTTTATTAATATTACCTAACCTGCTCTCTTTTAATACTCCTATACCTTTTCTATAGCGTTCTCTAGGTTACTTAGTGGTTTTTAAGTAGTCTTACTATAGCCTATCTACTTTACTTTATACTACGTTTTGTTCTCTACGTCCTTATAACTAATAATCTTTAAAACTTGCTATTTGTCTTCTTCTTGCCCTCTATATATATCTGCCTTATAAACTAGTAGCTTAATATCTCCACATGCTAGTTCTAGCATTGCGATATATTATATAGGGTAGATCTTAATTTTAGCTAGTAGGTTTAACTTATATATAACCAATAAAATTCTTTATATAATTTTAAAAGGTCCTAGTCTAATATAGTCTAACTTCTTACTTAATTATTAACTCTTGAAATTTTTATATAGTAGCTACACTTTATCTCCCTCCTTAAGATCTGGTCCCTTAGATCTCTTAGTATTATAATACCTTTTTATTTATTCTTATACTAGTTTAGCTATTTCTATAAGGTCTGCATAAAGATTTATTAACATCTCTATTCTTTATTTAGCTGTGCTACTCGTCTTCTTTACTTAGCGTGGCAATAATAATGTTCTTAGTTTATACCCATAGTTCGCCTTAAATGGTAATGTCCCTATTTCTTCTTATAGTGTTGCATTATATGCAAACTGTATAACTGGTAATAATAATACCCAATTGTTCTATGCGTAATTAATATAGTGCCTTAAATACTGTTCTAGTGTCTAGTTTAGTCTTTCTATTTATCCATCTATCTGCGGATAATACGCTGTAGAGGTTACTCTGCTAGAAACACTTCCTAAAATACTACTATAAATCTTGGATCTCTATCCGATATAATTTTATCTAGTGCTCCGTGTCTTATAAATACTTCCTTTATATAGATTCTAGCGACATCTTCTACTAATATCTTTTTAGTGCATGCTATAAAGTATCCCCACTTTATTAGCTTATCTACTATTACTAAAATCGCGTTATAATCTTATCCTGTAATAGGATCTCTTAACTTTAGTAACTTAATAATAAAGTCCTATAATATAACTTCCTATAGTCTTCCTGGTATCTTAATAGGTTATAGCCCTCTATATAGCTTATACCTTATTAGTTTGTTCCTTTAGCAACCTAGATATTCCTTTATAACTTATTTTACTAGCCCCTAGATTCCTTAAATAATGTACTCCTTTTAAAGCCTTAATACTAAGCCTGTAGCTCTATTATGTCCTTATATTATTCCCTTATAGAATTCCTTAACAAATTCTTCTGTAATAGACTTAGGTATATACGTTACTTCTCTGTTTTTATATTGCTCTAAGTCTAAATTCTCTATTTATGCTTCTTAGATCTTCTATATCCAATTACTCTTTAGTAACTTATAGATCTAACTTTCCTTAGTTGCTATAATCTTTGGATAATTGTACCTAATTAATCCATCTTAATTTTTTTTTTAATAAAGCTCCTAATAGCTTTTTATTACTTTATAGTTTAGCCTTTCTACTTAGAGCGTCTGCTTGTGCATTATCTATACCCTTAGTATACTGAATTTTGAAATAGTATTCTATAAGTATTTCCGCCTATCTAACCTATCTTTGGTTAAGTTCCTTTATTATTAGGAATCCTGTAAGGTTCTTATAGTCCGTCTTAACCATAAATGGTTTCTCTATACCTTATAAGAATACTCTCTATTTCTTAAGTACTATAACTATACCTAATAACTCCTTGTTATAGATGTTATAGTTTAACTCTGGTGGTGTTATTTTCCGACTATAGTACGCTACTGGATGCTATACGTCCTAATACTTCTATAGCAAGTATACTCCTAGTGCAAAGTCTAATATATCTGTCTTAATAACCGTTTCTAACTTTGGTTAATAGATCTTAAGGACTAGCTCTTAGGTAAATAACTCTTTAAGTTCCTAAAACAGCTCCTTTTATTTACTACCCTAAACCTACAGTTCCTCTTTCTTTATTAGTCTTATAAATAGCTTAATGCTTTTTAACCATTATGCTATAAACCTCCTATAGTAGTTACAAAACCCTAAAAACGACCTTAACTGCGTAACGTTCTCTGGTTTGTGCTAACTTACTATAGCTTTAATTTTCTTTAGGTCCATACTAATCTTTCCTAGTTTAATAATAAATTCTACAAAATTAGTTTTTCTTATAAAGAACTTGTATTTCTTAATTATTACTAGTATCTATTCTTTCTATAGTCTCTTTAAGACCTATTTAATGTGTTCTCTATGTTCTTCCTTATTCTCTAAGTAGATAATAATGTCGTTAAGGTATACTATAATAAACTCATCTAGGTATTCTCCTAATATACTATTAATTCGCTTCTAGAATATTGCTAGTATATTTGTAAGCCCGAATTGTATAACTAATGGTTTATATAGTCCTTTCTTTGACCTAAAGGCTGCTTTCTATTTATCGCCTTCCTTAATCCTAATCTAATAGTACGCCTATTTTAGATCTATCTTTGTAAAGATCTTTGTGTTGCCTATCCTGTCTTAGATCTCGCTAATTAAGGGTAAAGGATATCTATCCTTTCTAGTAATGCTGTTTAACTGTCTGTAGTCTATATATATCCTAAGTTTTCTGTTTTTCTTTGGGATAAATAGTACTGGATATCCTACTAATAACTATAATGGTCTAATGTATCCCTTGCGTAAGTTCTCCTAGATAAACTCCTTAAGCGCTACTAACTCTGTTTTAGTAAACTTATAGATTAGAAAGAACTTTAAACTTATTCCTTCTTCTAATTCTATCTTATAGTCCTATGCTGTATACTTTAATAGCTTTTTACTTTCTAGTAACCATAACTTTTTACCATACTTATGGTATCTCTTTGGTATATAACTTAAGCCTTTATTGGGAAAATATTCGCAGGATGAGATTTAAGTAGACTTTAATTTTCGCGTTTCGCGTAATTAACATGCAATTTGACTAACTCGACACGCAATTAACCAACTTGACACGCAATTAACCAACTTGACACGCAATTAACCAACTTGACACGCAATTTAACCAACTTGACATGCAATTAACCAACTTGACACGCAATTCGACTAACTTGACACGCAATTAACTAACTTAACACGCAATTCGACTAACTTGACATGCAATTAACTAACTTAACACGCAATTTAACTAACTTAATATGCAATTAACTAACTTGACAACTTTAAAAGCTAACTATATATTTCTTAACACGCAATTAACCTACTTAGCAACTTTAAAAGGTAACTATATATTTCT
>Ga0307507_10009443_pt1 | contig 12987 bp, 17 predicted proteins | sample 7_EM_MG_FD_207223 | JGI IMG/M metagenome (GOLD analysis project Ga0307507, IMG submission 207223) | Populus trichocarpa ectomycorrhiza microbial communities from riparian zone in the Pacific Northwest, United States - 7_EM | ecosystem: Host-associated > Plants > Roots > Unclassified | place...
TGGGGTAAGGCTGTATGGCTAGTGTACCTCCTGACTCACCTGGCGCAAGCGAAGGCGGCAACCCAGCTCTGGGTGCACCTAACGTTAAGGGCGCAAAGTTACTGTACCTGGTATCCTGACGCAACAGGGGTGTGCCTGACGCAAGGTATGTTTTTGCTGATGACCAATATGGTGTCATATCCTTCTGATTTCGGCAGGTCTTTAATGAAGTCCATAGCTATTGATTTCCATGGTCGATCGGGGGTCTCATTTGACTGCAGCAAACCGAAGGATGCATGTCGGACCACTTTGCACCTTTGACATGTGTCGCAATTTTTTATCAATGGTTTGTAGTCTTCTCTTATCTTGGGCCAATAGTATCGTCGGTTGATGAGTTTGGTAGTTTTTGCTGTATCTTTGTGTCCCACTTGTGGGGGGTCGTGGTGTTTGGCGATAAGAGCTGTTTGTATCCCTTTGTTGTTTGTTATCCAAGTCTTTCCTTGATACCATAAGAAGTCGTCCTTCCATTGCCATAGCCCAGCACTATTCCTTTCATTTCTTTTTTTCCTTCCTCCAGGTTTCTTTTGATAGTTTGGATCTTGTTGTCGTCCTTGCTCGCTGTTTGTATTTCCCCTTCGCCTTTGTCTCGAAATTCGGTTGTTTCCATTATATTGAGTTGGATATCCTCGGTTTCTGGGATATCCCAGTATCGTTCCTTGGGCAGTAAGATTCCCACATTTTGAGTGAGTCTCTTCTCTTCTGCCGTGGGTAGGGCTTCTTCTCTTCTCGTGGGGGCATCTGGCTTTCCTCCCTCCTTCCCTGGTCGGTATTCAATTTTGAAGTTGTATTGACTTAATTCTTGCATCCATCGTGCTTGTCATTCATTTAGTTCGTTCGCTGTCATGAAGGTAACTAACCTCTTGTGGTCTTTCAGGACCCGTATTGATTTCAGATTTCCTCTCGTGAATCTTTTCCATTCGTAGAATGCCTGCACTATGGCCACTAATTCCTTCTGGTGTATGTTGTAGTTACATTCTGCATCCGACATGTTCTTGAATCGGTACGCCACTGGTCTCCATTTTCCGTCCTGGCATTGTTGTGACAGTATACCGGAGCAGACCTATTTTGAGGCGTCTGTTTCAATTTTGGTGGGTGCGAGGGGGGTCGAAGTAGACCAGTACTGGCGCCGTGGTGAGTTTTGTTCTTAATTTATCTAAAGCATGCTGTTCTTTGTCTCCCCATTCCCAGTTGCCAATGCATTCCTTCTTTGACTTCACCTATCGTAGTTTGGCTGTCCTGCTGAAACCTTCTATAAATCGTCTATAAAAGTTGCAGAATCCCAGCAAACATGGGATTTCCTTTATTTTCTTGGGGGTTGTCCAGTCCCAGATGGCTTGTGTCTTAACTGGGTCGGTTTTGACCCTGTCTTGTCCAATGATCAATCCTAGGTATTATGTCTCTTTTTGGTGCAACTCGCATTTGGATGGTTTGACCTTCATACCTGATTTTCGTATTGCCGCCAGGATATTGCTGACGTCTTTTCGGTCTTGTTGTAGGGTGTTTGAATATATGAGTACGTCATGCAGGTAGAAGATGCAATACATGTCGATGTGTTCCATAAGGGTCTCATGGATCCATCATTAAAACGCCGCATGTGCATTGCATAGTCCAAATGGCATGACTAGGTATTCGTAAGTCCCTAGTTTTGTTGAAAAGGTTGTCTTTCATTCGTCTCCTTCTCTGATTCGAATGTTGTGAGGCGTCCTTGATATCCGGCTTGGTGAAGTATTTGGCTTCTCCCAGTCTATCCAGTGCTTCGCTAATGAGCGGTAGCTGGTGTCAATCCTTCTTGCTGACTTGGTTGAGCGCCCGATAATCGGCGCAGAGCCTGCGTTTGCCATCTTTTTCTTGAAAAACATGAGGGGTTAAGCCCTCCCTGATGTTACCCTTCGGATCCATGCTCGATCTTCGTTCTGTTTGATGTATCGGTGGAGTTCCTCCAATTTGTCGTGACTCAGGGAATATATATTTTCGATAGGTACCGTCTTTCCTTCTTCCAGGTCGATTCCCAGATCGATTCCCGGCCAGTGGTGCAGGACCGTCGTCTTCGCTCCCTTTTCGAAGACATCCAACAGGTTGTGACATTCTTTAGAGACTGTGTCTCTCACGTCTTGGTCTTCGTTGTTCGTTTTCTTTTTTATCACCAGCTCTGTGCTAAGTTTGATAGCTTCCAGGTGAATTTCGTTGTCGACTTCATCCCATCTATCGATGCTGGTCCTCTCTCCTCTTTGGTAGAAGTGTCTGAAAGCTCTTTCTGATATCTCATTGATTTCTATCTTTGCTTTGGCCTTCCGGCCCTTGACCTCTTGGGCCATGGTGGTGTGGAGCTCCCGAATCCTTGATCTCCACTGTCGATATCGTCCAACAGGGTTACTTCTCGTAGCTCCCTGTTGTCGATCGTTTGGATAATCAGTTGTGCGATCCGGTCTCCTATTTCCACACGGTATGGTTGGTCTCCTGGGCGGCTAGGACCACTTTCACCTTTCCTCGGTAGTTGGAGTCGATCACACCTGCATTTGTCGTGAGTCGGTTTTTGTCTGCTAGACTCCTTCGTGGTGCAATTCGTCCCTAGATGTTGTCAGGTAGTCCAATAGCTATCCCTCTCCTAACAATGGCTGGTCCTTTGGCAGCAACGTCAGTTCCTTCAATTGCGTACAGGTCATGGCCTGCCGCTCTTGCTGATCCCATCATTGGGACTCTGGCCTCGGTGTATAGCATCTTAACTCTGAGGCTCTGGTCGTTGGCCGTCGGGCCACTATTGGCCTGGACCTTGGAGAATCTGGTGATGAGATTCTCTTCAAGGGCTTTTTCTTCGAGTACCGCATATGCAACGGGTCCACCTTTGAGACACCAAGTCGTACATCGTTCGCTGTTCAATCTGATCCTTTTGGCATTCCAATCGAGGGTTGGATTGTGTTCTCTGAGCCATGGCATCCCGAGGATGACCTCATGGTTTTGGAGGTTTGCCACATGGAAGGTTGCCAGTTCCCTATGGCCACTATTGAACATAGGTAATTTGGTCATATGGGTAACGGGTCCCATAGCGCTTGGTTTTCGGCCCGCAAGGTAAATCTCGCTGGGGCTTTTTGCTTTGATCATCTTCATCCCGTGTTTGTTGCAGACTTCGCGGTCGATGAAGTCATCAGTTGCTCCTGAGTCAATCATGGCATTGATCGTGACTGCCTCTTTTCCGGCGGGTTGTTGTATCTTGACCATGATGTGGTCATTGTTGTTTTCAAGGGTATCCGTGCAGTTGAGTGCCACGTAGTAGTTCTTCATGACGTTGGGCTTTTGTTCGGGTCTGTCCTTCAGACCATCTCTTACTGGGTACGGTGGTAGTTTACCGACTGTTCGGGTTCCTGTTCGACCTCGATTTCCCTGATCTTTGGTCTGGTTTGCCAAGGGGGGGTTTTCTTCGCTGGTTCCCAACTCCTGGCTTGTGCTTTGAATTGTTTGGTCCGTCTTTTTTCGGGGAATTCCTGGCTAAGTCTCCAGGTTGTGTGCATCTGAGAGACAGTTGTTCTCGTATCCTTCTTTGGAATTCTTCCCTGGAGATGTTCAATCTCTGTCATAGCCGAGTCGGATCTAGTTCAATAGGGTCGCCGTACTTCAGATTGCCATTATTGGTGGGTCCGTATGTCCTATCTGGGTTTCGTGGGGTGATTGTCTCTCGTTGGTTGCTTTTTGTTCATGGCGATCCTTGGATATGCCTGACCGTTGCCAACTTGGTTTCCTTCCGGATTGCCCATTGGGCTAGGGCTTCGAGGTCCTCGTATTCTTCACTGCTAGCTCCCCACGGGTTCTGTAATTCTGCGATCATTCCTCCTAGAAGTAGTTCTCCACCGGTTGAGTAGTACAACTCGGCTAGGCTGGCCACGAGGCGGAATTCGTTCCAGTATTCAATGACTGATCGTTTGCCTTGTTTCATGTTCTTCAGTCTGATCCTTGCTTCTCCCTTGGCGTCGATTACGTCAAATTGGCTTTGTAATCCTGCTTTGAACCCTGCCCAATTGTCCCATGCTGGGGTGATTCGTTCTTCTGCGTAAGGTGTGATCCAGGGTCTGCGTCATCCGGCAAGAGGCTTGTTGCATAGAGGATCCTTTCCTCAACGTGGCCGTTCTGCCACCCTACTGGCCTATAGTCAACTGTGAGTTGGGCTAGGCATTCTAGTAGTTTGTGTTGTTCTCCTTGGTAAACCTTCGGTTCCTTGGGTTCGGGTTTTCTGGTTGCTCCACTCAAGAATGTGATGATTTGTCTCATCTGTTCCGGGCTTAGGATCGAGGTTGTTTCCGAGGATGGAGCTCCTCCTTGTTCTGCAGTAGCCGGCATCGTGTTTCGTTGTGGCCTTCCTGCTTTTTCTGTTTCTTCTGATCCAATTGGGGATGGTGCTTCTGGTGTTGTAGGGCGAGGTGCCCTCTCTTACGTTAAGGCCCTTTTAAGTCCTTCTCCTAGTGATGAAAGGTCGAGATTTTCCGCTAGGTGGTCGATGTCGTTTTCCTTGTTGGTCTCGGTCTTGTTTGTTTGTTAGTTACGGCTGGTTGACGTAACCAAATGTTACAATCCTCTCTTCTCCGGGTGATGCTTGTAGCAGGTAACCAATAGTCTCCTAACGAATGCTTCTTCTTTTCCTGATAGCGGTTGCGATAGCTAAGTCCTTTGAGTCCTATCTAGCAACGTCACTTGCTAGGCTCATATAACACCGTCGGGCCTTGGTTCGTGGAGATATAGTTGATAAAGGTTTTTTTATTCAAAGTATAGTGTATGAAAGAACTTAGATGGTTGCGTGAAGAACCCAAATCCCATGCCCCGAAGGTGCCCTTATATCGGGTTCTTCCCTCAACCCTAACCCTGCGTGACTTGTACTCTCGCGTCACACGACTCATGACTCATACTGAGTCATAGTGTGACATGCATCAGGTGACTCGTCCGTGTCTGCTGCGCTCTATCTCGCAACCAATCAAAACCCATAACACAGGTCATGTGCCCCAACGGGGTCACATGCGTGAAACCCATGACTCCTAATTATGAGTCCTGTGTGAAATACATAAACCATATGACCACAATCTTCCGTCATATCAAACATCAACCAATTACAATCAACCAATGATACGCTATTGCGTTGTCATGTAGAATCCTCTGAGTCAACTGATCTCATTGCGTGAAAGATAACAAACCGATGACTAATATCTATAGTCATGTGAGAGTCTGCCTTGCTTAGTCTCCGGTTGTGACAATAACCGTGGTCTCGCACTCCCAAGGGGGAACATACACCAATTGCAGAAACCTTTCTCCACATTAGATACAGGAGGCCGAAGCATAGGCGTGTTCTTTTCGGTCCCAAAAACGGAACTCATCCACTGGCAGACCCCCAGCCAGATGACCTCCCTCTCAACGGCCCCCATTGAACTGGAAGGACAACTCTTCCACCCCTCCCATGTCGCTAGATGGCTGGGGTACTCGTTCACCCTCACCCCTACCATTTCCCACCACTTTAGGCAAAGGCTCTCCCTCGCCCAAGCCGTCTTCTCCTTCATCAAGCGCGTATCCTCGCCATAGGCAGGTATCAGACTCTTATCCTGCCATCGCATCGCCCATGGCCTCCTCCTTCCGATACTCACCTACCGGGCAGACCTCCTCACCCCAACCTCCTCAGCGCTCAGAAGCATCAACTGTTTCTGGAACAGGGTCCAGAGATGAACGACAAATAATTTCTTTTCTACCCCTACCTCCAACCTGTCTCGCGAAGCTTGCCTTCCTCCCATAATCTTCTACTGCAGATACCAGAGACAGCTAGCCACCCGCAGGATCGCCTGCAACCCCCCACCCGGCAAACCCCGCCTCAGCCAGACTCCCACCATCCTTCCCCTCCCGGTGCGCCTTTAGGGCCCAGGACTCGTCCAGGCACCTGACGAAAGGCTCCTCATCTGGATACCTCCCCCTCAGCTGGCGAACGAAGGTCCCCTCTCTACCACTAACGAAGCGCCTCCCTATCGGCGCCCTAGCTGACCCCACCCTCCCCCTGCAGGAAGGCCTTACATGCTTCCACCTATTTTTACACACCCCCCTCCAACAGGAAAAGAGCTCCCCCCCCCGAGCTTATGCGAAAAACCTGCCAAGCCCTCGGGAACTGCGGCAGGAACATGCTCTTCCAAGGCTTGGCCGCCGATGCGCCCACACCTCCAGACTACAAATCCCCTCCCTCCCTCTCCCTACACACCTTAATCGGTCGGGGGAAGCTTGTGGCCGGAAGAATCCACCAGATGAGCGCGGCAAAGGGTTACCTGGCCACCCACCACCCCTGGTTCAATGAGAACCTTGACACAACCTGCCCCCGATACGGAATCAAACCAGTGTCCTTCCAGCACGGCATTCTCGCTTGCCCCACCTGATCACGGGCTAGGAACCTCATGCCGAAAGAGGTTTTCTCCCTTGGGCACGATGCCTCACTATGGATTGAACCAGACCTCTTACGAGCCGTGAGCGAATACATCTCCGCCACAAAAACAGGTTTCCCACTGGAAATGACCTTCTACCTTTCCTCATACCCCTCCCCGCCCCCCCTCGTCCCCGACATAGAACCAGACTTCCCCCCTTCAAGGTGTTTATATTTCGACAGCTACAGTTTATGTGCATACTTCCTTACGTGTAGATTTGCTTGCAAGAGACATGAAAACTGGTTCGTGTTAATCTTTTCTTATGCGATATTTCAAGTTTGAAAAAACTAGGGAAATTGTTTCAGCCTATCGTACTCTCAGTCACCGAGGTGGAGTAGGCTTTAAGCTTTCTGTTGTTGTTTGTTTTGATTTATAGGTTTTGTTTTTTTCATATCTAGCGCTGCACGAAGCTTCTTGTATCTAACAACAATGAACGCATGATATAAAAAAAAATGAGGCATGGCATTTGCGTTCTTCACGCAACCATCTAAGTTCTTTCAAACACTATACTTTCAATAGAAGATTCTGTACCTATCACACTTCCAGGAACCAAGACAATACTGTCTTATATAAGCCTAGCGATCGACGTTGCTAGATAGGACTCAGAGGTCCTTTGCTATCGCAACAGGTGATGGGTTGAGTGAAGTGTTTGTTGGCGGACTATCGGTTACTTGCTGCAAGTATGACCTGGAGAACAGACCCTTGTAACATCACCGTACAGTTTGTGTAGTGTCTCAAACAACACCAAATCGCCAGCCCCCCAACACCGCCATTCAAAAACTAGTGGGGCTGGACGAAAATAATGTGCCATTTTCTAGTTTTTCAGGTGAGATTTGTTTTCTTTCTTCTTTCCCTAGATCTTATTTCGCTTTAGTCGGCATTGTTAGTTTGTACTTTGTTAGCTGGAATGTGAAAGTATACCTATTATTGGGCACCCGGGCTTCCGCTTCTCGTATCCTAGATTGCTAGTCCTTACGACTCCTTGCATCAAGATAGGAAATGTCATTTCCTAGGTCAAGCACGCTGTGTATGCTATGATTACCTTGGATGGAATCGGTGGAGTAAACTAGTCACGACATCAGCGGAGTGCGTGAATACAGAATTCTCGACGTTTAGTGGTGTTGCTCTGACGTTAGGAGATTAGGTTGGATAATCCTAATCCTCTTCACACAGGGCGTATGTCTTGCTACAATTAGTCTGGCTAACCAATCCTCGTTGTGGCTAGAGTTTGTTAAGCCTCCTAGATTAGTCACACCCATTTCTTAGAACATTTGCAACCACTATATGAAGAAGCATAATATCTGAAGAGGTTGAGGCATGGCGTGAATACAGAATTCCGGACGCTCAGTTGTTCTATTTCAATGTTAGGAGATGAGGTACAATAATCCTGAACAGTTTAGGCGTGGCGACTGTCTGGCTGGAATTTGTATCGCTATCCGATACTCGTTCTGGCTAGATTTTGCCTAGTCTCCTACATTAGCTACACCCATATCGCCGACCCTTTTCAACTCCAGTCGGGACCACTATCATACCTGAGGACCTCGAGCTCATTATCATAATGTTGAAGAAGCTGAAACCCGCTTCTTATAGGTGAAGACTTTCTTTCCATACCGAGTGATACTGTGTGAATCTGCCAACCCCTCCCCTAAGTCCTAGCATATAAGACGTGACGCATTTATTGAACCTACCCACAGATATCTCATCATTACAACACCAAAACTACATTCCCATGTTCTACGTCCTAATTCCAATTTTATCTAAGGTTGATCAACCATTTTAGCATTCCACCATGTCTACACAACCGCAACCCCAGCCATGGAGCCAGCCAACCCCCCGAGTGAGAAATGTGACAGAATGTAGACGCCAAGTTCTACCCAGTGGCATACTATTAGTGAGATCGTGGTTGGGAACGCAACAAAACCCAGCCAGCAGCCCGCCGAGCATAGTGCCAACCGTACAGCCATCACATCTGGGTTGTACACCACCAAGCCCGACCGGCCAACTCGTAAGACGACCCAAGTGTCCCAGGAGAAGGAAGTTACAGAGCACGCCCTATACCCATAGTGAGATGGAACCTGACACACAAGTACAAGCAGAAACAGTCTGACTAAGCCATGATAGCAGTAATCAGTAGGAAGACTCTCGCCAATCGGATCAGACTGAATCAGACTCTGGGTGAGAGGTGGAAGACAATGTTGTTCAAGATGATACTCGAGTAGACCTGCGTTACCGGTCACGAAGCCGAGTCAAACAAACAAAGAATCAGGTATCGACGGTCTCAGTTTGGACAACCTTAGAAGTAGAGGACGTAGTACTCCTTAGGTGGTCGTTAGTAGCTTGATGACGTAAACGGCGAAGTAGGACGTCTACTTCGCCAGTCCTGCTGTGGTTTAATGTAGTGGGATATTTATCCCAACTGGCCATACACAGGGCCAATACGTCGGGAGTTAGAAGTTTCAGTCCCTCTGGCAGATCGAGTACATCATACTCCAAAGACATCTGGCCGGGTACTCGGTCATGGCCAAATACAGTGACAGGAGTAGAGGCAGCTGTCGTAATGCAGGCCAAAGGGTTTATTCTCTGGTACACCTTGTTTGTTGACCCACTCCAAGGCCAAATTACTTCGACGTCTTGACTTAAAGCCCGCGATTATATAGCTGATGCAGGTAATATGAAAGGGTTGGTGGAAGACATAAAAATAGTAAGGGGACACAGATTCACAGGGATGATGCCTCCCTGAAGCCGGGTATCATACTAATTCTGAAAAGATAGGCAATGGCCACTCTTGAGTAAGATCCCAGTTTGTTCCCGAGGTTATATGTGAGAGGAGAAAGGTATACGATCCCCCAGAACATCCCACGGTGATTGTCCACAGTGTGGACTACCTGCTAGAAAACTATAAATTTATGTGTTCCCCAAACGGCTATGAGGTTGATGTGCCCTAGTTGTACAACTTTCTTCGAATAATTAACCGCTATTACACTCTAGCTAGAAATAGACATTTTGATTTGGGGCGCCCCAGATTCCCAAAGCCAAATGGTGTAAGTACTTCAGCGGCAGGAAAAGAACTGGGATTGTCGAATACAATTTCCTTGGGCTTATCAATGGTACCATGATTTGCTTAGCATATTCAATCCTGTGTGATACCCGACGAGCATTGCAAACATGAGTATATAGGAAATCAGATGAGTTTAAGCCTGACGCTGTAGGAGATTAGCCAGAACCACAACCCACCTCGGATTCTCCATGACGCTAACATGATCTCAACTATTAAAGACCAATTTGCCAGGAAAACTCAGACAGGGGGTGATTGCCCAGCCTGGGTACGGGGAATGATTCTGGTCAACATTCAGGGGACCATCCGGGCAAAGATTGAGAAGGGGCATACAGTGCCACATGACCGCAATGAAGGGTATACAGGCGATTAGGTTATGGTAGCTACCGAGTCGCAGAGTCAACCATCCCACCTGGTTATAAAACTGCCAACCCACCAAATTCATACTCTGAACAGGCGGTGCATTGGGACCCCAGGGGGGCTGTCTGATAGTGAACAAGATTCATGGAACACTGCCTTGTTTTTTGATTTCCTCGATACGGCAGCCGCTTTGGTTCTCGCATTTCTCCATTCTTCTTAGCCAAAGGCAGATGGTTCACGGGACGGGACTAGGGAACTATCTTTGGATAGGACTGTGAGTCTAACTATATGTTATAATTCTCTCTTCTCCGGGTGATACTTGCACAAGGTAACCGATATTCTCCTAACGATTACTTCCTCTTAGCCCCATAGCTGTTGCGATAGCGAAGTCCGTTGACTCCTATCGAGCAACGTCGATTGCTAGGCTCCTACAAGACCGTCTTGTCTTGTTTCCAGAAAGTGTGATAGATAAAGATCTCTGTATTGAAAGTATAGTATATGTGAGAACTTGGATGGTTGTGTGAAGAACCCAAAACCCATGTCTTTTTTTTTTCTTTTTTTTTTTATCATGCATTCATTGATTCTAGATACAAGAAGCTTCGTGCAGCGCTAGCTATGGAAAGAACAAAACCTATAAATCAAAACAAACAACAAAAGAAACCATTTCCCTGATTCACCACGGCGACTGAAAGTACTTAGGATAAAACCATTTGCCTGTCGTTCCATATGGAAACAAAATATAAGGAGATTACAACGCTAAACTACTTCTCATTTACGCGTTTTTTGCAAGGAAAGATATACGAAGGAAAATTAAAACATCCGGTCAACCACAACGTAGAAAGCTCAAACAAAAACCCTCGCAAGGAACCATTGTCTTGCATTAATCCTGGGTAGGGGAAGCAAAGGGGGGGAAGTAGTGGTCGGGGAGAATGTACGGAGGAAAGCCGGTTTTTGTGTCTGTGATGTACTCGCCTAGTGCTCATATAAGAAGTGGATCGGACCATATTGTTGTGTTATGCGCCATGGACAAGACTTCTTTAAGGAGTAGGCCTCGGACCTGTGTACGGGCAGGGCAGGTGAGGATGGCGTGCTGGAAGTACTCTGGTCCAGTCCCGCACCGTGGCCAGGTTGGGTCAGGGTCCTCATCGAACCACGAGGGGTGGGCGGCCAGGTAGCTTTTGGCTGATCGCATTTAATGGATTCTTCCCGCCATGAACTTCCCTAGCCCCATAAATGGGTGTGGGGAGAGGGAGGGGGGGTATATGTAGTACGGAGGCGCGGGGTCGTCAGTGACCCACTCCTGGATGAGCATGTTCCTAGCGTGGGTCCAGAGGGCGTGGTAGGTCTTTCTCATGAGATCTGGCGGGGGAATGTTCCTTCCTGGTGGGGGAGGGGCGTGCAGTACAAGAGGAAAGTACGTAAGCCTCTCTTGTAGGGGGAGGATGAGATGTGCCAGGGCGTCCACAGGAAGGTGTTTCCTTATCGGCGGAGAGGGGACCTTTGTGAGCCAGCTGAGGGGGAGGTAGATGGAGGAGAGGCCTACTGTCAGGTGCCTGGAAGAGTCCTGGGCCCTGAAGGAGGAGAGGGAGGGGAAGGATAGTGGGACTCGGGCCGAGGCCGGGTTGGCGCCTGGGGGGGCGCAGCCAACTCTGAGGGTGGCGAGGCGTCTCCTGTACCTGCAGTAGGAGACAATGTGGGGGAGGCAAGCCTCACGGGACAGGATGGAGGTGGGGGTGGAAAAAAGGTTGTTTGTGGTCCATCTCTGCACCCTGTGCCAGAAACCGTTCATACCTCTGAGTGCAGCGTATTTTGGTGTGAGGAGGTCTGCACCATAGGTGAGTATGTGGAGGAGGAGGCCACTGGCGATGCGATGGCAGAGGAAAGGTCTGACGCCGGCCCCTGGGGAGGAGAGGCATTTGACGAAGGAAAAGATTGCCTGGGCTGGGGAGAGCGTATGCCTGTAGTGGTGGGCCGTGTTGAGGGTGGGGGTGAACCAATATCCCAGCCATCTGACTACTTGGGAGGGCCGGAAGAGGTGGTTTTCTAGTTCGATTGGGGCATGCGAGGGCGGTGTCCTCTGGCTGGGGGTCCGCTAGTGGATGAGCTTAGTTTTGGGGACCGAGAAGGACACGCATATGTCTGGGCCCTTGGCTGGTATGGTGGAGAAAAGGCTTTGTAGGCGGCGTATGTTGCGACTGTAGGAGGCGGAGGCCACTGTGACGGAGAAGTCGTCAACTTAAGAGACCATGAGGCCGCTGGGCACCGACCTGTGAAGGGGGGCGACGTAGAGCAGGAAGAGGAGGGGGGAGATGGGCGAACCCTAAGGCGTGCCCATCGAAACCGGGGAGCAAGTGTTGGGGGAGCCCTAGAACACCAGGGTGCAGGTTTCCTCTGAGAGAAAGGAGGATACCCAGTCGACTATGTAAGAGGGGACATGGGAGGCCAAGAGTCTGGCTCTAAAGGTGGAGGCGTTGACATTGTCGAAGCCGGCTTTGATGTCTAGGAACAGGGTGGAGACGTCCAGTCTGGGTCCCTTAAGAGTTTTTACTTCGTGCATGAGGGTGAGGCAAGCGTCGGAGGAACTGAGTCCTGGCAAGGGGCCGCACTGGTTCGGGTGGAGGAAGCCTCTCGACCTAGCGATGGCGGACAGTCTGTGTTAGGGGTAGCCGGTAAGGTGACTTATGATACCGGGCTAGGCCTTATTGCTTGACTGGTCTTTTTAGACGGAGAATCTTGTCTAGGAAGGCTCGTAATAAAGTGTAACTAAGTTACTCGCGTGGTATAAGGAAAATGAGGAAAATAATAATCGTAAACGTATTATATTGATAAGATCTCTTCTCCGGTGCTTGATGATCTTCTAACTACTCGGGCTCTTGCCCGCTACTTATACCCTTTCCCGGGGTACTTCATACACCCATAGTTCTTAAGTACCTCTCGTACTTGAGCGAACTCTCATAAATGTGCGAACATCGTTTGACCCTGACAATTCGCACACCACTTCGACTTTAATCATAGCTAAGTTTAATTGCATCCAATTACTTGCTTTCGATCTTTAGGTCATATGAACTTAGTCTGTATATGTAGCCTGGCTCGCTATCA
>Ga0307507_10009445_pt1 | contig 12986 bp, 16 predicted proteins | sample 7_EM_MG_FD_207223 | JGI IMG/M metagenome (GOLD analysis project Ga0307507, IMG submission 207223) | Populus trichocarpa ectomycorrhiza microbial communities from riparian zone in the Pacific Northwest, United States - 7_EM | ecosystem: Host-associated > Plants > Roots > Unclassified | place...
CATAAATGTGTTCGGCCATAGAACGATGAAAATTTCGCATCCCGTCCGCTCTGCGGTAAACAAGCATCGTATCGACCGGTTAGTACTACAGTGGGTGACCATGTGGGAATCCCGGTTGCTGAACTCTTACTTTTATTTTTTTACTGCCTCCTCGGCCAGTCTCTCTCTCTCTAGCTTTGCGTATAAACCGTCGCTTTTGGGGTAAGAAATATCCATCACGTGAGGACTGACGTTAGTTAATTCCCAACAATTCTTCCACCCATCCCTTTGGCCCTGTGTAATACTAGCACTGTGTGGGAGGAGACTATCCTGCTTTAGCCGTTAGCTTACACACAGATACTGATAACAGCGCTGGGTAACTTGGCCCATTCATTGACCGAGAACTGGAAGCGCAAACAAATTCCTTTCTCGTGAGGCCCTGTGCTATCATGCGGACGCAGCCCAGCGTATGTGTGGAACATAGCGTATACTGAATGCATGTAGCTATATTAAGCTGATAGTTTGCAGTGCTGTACTCTGCATACCTCGGGAGTTACTCTAAGCGTGCTGATGGATAGGTGAAGAGTAAAGGAGATGAATTTGATATCTGCTTGAGGTAAGCGTGTTTATTTGTCTATCGCCCCGCCTCCGATTCGGTGTTATATGCCGTGCGTGTTGGGTTATGCTGGACTATGCATAGCACCCGGCAGTCGTATCTGGCTAGTATAATAGCAGGTGTTGAGCTGGGTGCTATACTGCATGAACATTGGGGGAAAGAAGGAAGTTAAAAGGAAAAGACAAAGAGTTAACTGAGAAATCAGATAGCGTATTCCACCTTCCTGTTCGCATTGCGATAAGTACTAGTATATATTGATAGCAATTGTCGTTTGGTGGGTACGTGGGTACCACCGAGGCAATGCTCAAGATATCCATTATTGAGATGACCTAATCCAATTGGATACTACAGCGGCCACTTATAAAAAGGTTCTAGGTCATTCTAATCACCAAAGGGGAGCAAATGGGGGGGTAGTACTGTTCACTCTAACTCCTCTGAAAAAGGGAAAGAACAGTTACTTCGAGCAAGTTGACATAGTACTGTACAAGGAAAACTTCTTAGAGGGGTGCAAAAACGATACTTGGGTATCATAGGCCAAGAAATAGAAACGAGAGCAAGGACGAACTTCAGATCTCTGGTAAGATGTGGTGAACCGTCATGTACGTAATGCTTTTCTCACTTTCTCAATCACCGCCCGGGCAGGCCTATCTTTCCCCTAAATCAAAAGCGGTCAAAAAAACACAAAGGTGGCATTATGGACCTTTACGATTATCCATATATAATACCACCTAGGCACACTCCCACCTACACGGCTATACTACCCTCTGGCACACCTTAACCACAGCAGTCACGACCTCTCACTCGCAGGAGAGCTCATGTGCTTTGGGTTGGAGTCCATTTTCTTATGATACAGCCGAGGTGCCTCGTGGGAGCAATGCTTCTGGGAGAATACTCAGGAAATAGCGTTAGCAGGGGACGGCGCATAACGAGAAGGTACCAAAGTTACCAACAAAAATCCTCGATGATCAGGCACATCTACACCAAAACTCCCCATCTTAAAGGAATTTTAACTAAGCTCCTATGATACACCGGACCTAGGCAGAGGACTTTCTCAAAAACTAACCAAGTACGATAGCCATACCCGCATGCAGAAATTTCATCCCCCAACCATCTGCAGGCCCCGTGGCCCTTCCTCATCATGTTACTCATCGTCAAAGATTGTACTGTAGCATGGCATTGATGTGGCCAAATCACCCCAGCGAATCGACGATAGTAATGACTATTTAACTGATGACAGAACATTAGGAGTTCATTTTATAGGACTTTCAATTAGTGATGAGTATGCTTCGGATTTATCATGAGATACTGCGCACATGGAATGACTTCGAATCAGATCCTGTCCTGTTTTCGATTAGCTCTCAACTATTGAAAAGTGGTGCTTTTTGTCCCTTTTTCTTTTTTTTTTTGGTGAGGGACGGCTCAACCATTGTGACTTTTTGTTGGTCACTTTAGGTAGGTGGGTAGGGATGAGCGTTAAAGGGGATTTCAGTGAATTGTTCGTCCTTAACGAGTCTGGGGAATCGCTCAATTTTACATTACCTCCCCCCCTCCTTACTAATTCTTCTAGGAGGCTTGTGTTTGCATGGCGGTCTACATCTTAGAGTTCGGCTCTGATAGGACTCTATTCCAGTAGCTATAAGGTATTTGTAAAGGCTACAAGATTGGTCTAAGTACTGACTAGCAGGAATAGTCAGAGTGGTGGAGTGTGGAGTTGGTGGGAATAGGTACTGTAGGTAGGTGAAACTGTCCAGGTAACAGGGGGACCGCTGCGGATATATACACGGCGAAAGGTAGATCAAGAGCTACTGTGCGTGCTAGCAATTATAGTCATTAAGATAGCTCGAACTGCCTGAGCGCGCAAGTATTCGCCTCACACTCACTCGCCATGCTGTGCTATCGAATACCACAAAAAAAAACTCCCGCCCAGCCATCTCTAATTTCACAATCGTACGTTCCAGTCCCCAGTCCCTCTCGTATAACAGGAATCCGGTTTCTACCCAATCTTACAATATTATTGCTCCCTCCAACAACACAACTACAACTACAAGCACCCCCTTCCCTCTCCCGCTCGCCCGCTAACCAAACCCAACCAAGCCAAAAACAAACCCAAAAAAAGACCCCTAACCCAATCCAACCCATACCATACCGCACGCAGGCATTCAGCCCTCACTTGAGTAAAAAATGAAAAAATGAAAAGGGGAACCAAGCTATTCACACAGAAGAGTATCGAACTGAAGAAGGCGAAACGAGGAAAAAATGAAATAACCCGCTATGATACACCGCACATGCGCCAAATCCCGATGATCCGCTTTCATTGGGGGAAAAATAGGTAATGTAAGTTAATGCAGGGTTGGAGGAGATGGAGGTGTCAAAGAAAAAAATGAAAGAAAAGAAGAGGAATGGATGTAGGGGATGATGATAAGAGATAAGAGGGAAGGGGAAATGTTTTGCCTAATGTAGATGGGAGATATAGGAGGGGCAGGTGGATAAATGCTCAAAAGGTAGTGGTGATAGGTAGGAAGGTAGGAGGTAGAGGTGATGATGGTTATATGATAAGGAGCAGTAAGGTGTAATACGAAGAAGAAAAAAGTGAGATTAAGAAAAAACACGATCAAGTTTTCTTCCTCCTTTTCCCTCTCCCCCCCCCACTGTCACAATCCGGACAGAACCATTGCAAACTGCTATCCCCCGCTACCTGCTCGGTGAGGCCAACACATTCGATGTGGAACCACTTCTTAGAACACTAAACGAAACGCGCAAGAATTAGCAACCCATCATTCCCATCCACTTGCACACACTAGCAAGGGGAAGCAAACCTGCTCGTTATCGCACTGAACCATAGTTCCATGCGAGACCTCATCACAAAGGCAATAAGTCTTCAAGTCTTCATCCTCCTCATCAACCCACTCCCCGGTCCCATCCGCATCCTGGGTATCCACGCGTCTACGGCTGTCACCCGCCACGAGGCCCTTCTTTCTACCGACGCCCGGTTTCGTCGGTTTGGGCCCAGTGACATTCGAGCGCTTGCGGCCGACGGCGAGTGACACTGTTCCAGTCGGGGGCGCGGCGACCGATGTCCCGCGTTTCGCGCGGGATTCGGCGAGAGAGGGGGTCGGCAGGATAGTTGTTGCCGTTGATAGAGCGCGCTTGCGCTTTTCACCGGAACTAGGTGGAGAATCGGAGCTGGGAGGTTTTGGGGGTTTAGAGTTTTTCGGGGGGCGGCCGAGACGGGGCTTTGGTGGGGGCGGGGGCGGAGCGGGGATTGAAGGCGATGGTATGCGCTCTTCTGGGACTGCGTCGGGCATTTCAGAATCTTCGTCTTCTCTGTTGGAGGATGATTCTGAAGAGGTAGAGGATGAAGCCGCGGTGCTGATTGAAGATGATCGAGTGATGGGCTGAGGTACCCGTGCTTCGGATGCCGCCGCTACTGCGGCAGCAGCTTTTTCTTGCTCCTTAAGAGCAGCACTTACTCTAGCCTTTTCTTCCATCGCGGCATTCTCCTTTTCCATCTTCTCCTTTGCGGACGCTATGGCTGCGGCGGTGGCCGCTTCCTCTTCGGCCTTTGCCTTTTCCCTTTCGCGCTTCGCAAGCTCTGCACGTTCCTTTTCCTCTTGAGCTTGAGCTTCTCTCTTCACTTTAGCCTCATGTTCAAGCTTCAAGCGGAGCTTCTCCTCCTCCTCAATTTTTGCCTCCAATTTCTCGCGCTCCAGTTCCTTCTCTTTTTCCTTTCTCTCCTCCTCCCGTTTCCGTTTTTTGGCACGATTGAGCTTCATACCCTTATTCTCACGAACTCCTGCCCCGTCATCTGGCGCGATCTTCTCTGGATCGCCAATTCCACCATCTTCCGGTCCGTATATCTTAAGAAACTCATCGCCCCTTCTACCTCCCCACTGATCCTCGTATCTCTCCTTGTGCTTAGGACCTCGACCCAACGTTTCAAGCTCTCGAATTATCATAGTAACAGATGGTGTCCAGCCAGAATTTTTCTTCATTCGTTTTCGCAATTTTGCCAACTCTTCATTCGTAAGCCTATTCCAGGGAAGCAAACTATTAGGGATCAAAGATCCATCTTCATTTCTTGCTTTAGCCCCACCAACAAATGGAGACTCGCTATTATTTTTTTGTCCACGTCTAGATATTCCACCAAGTAGTTTCTTTTTCTTCTTTATTTTTTCGTAACTATATGGCGTCGATGGTATATCTTCCCACTCATTATCGTCGCCGTCATCGTCCCTATTATTTCTCTCCCGCTGTTTTTGGCGTGAGCGAGAAGTTTGCGCAATCGAAGTGGAACCACGAAGACGGGGGTGACGACCTGCCGGAGTTGCCTTTTGGGAGGAAATGCGGATTTTTATTTTCCGAACATCGGTTTGTTGCCTCTCGGCAGGCTTCTGTTCAGGTTCGTCCGGCGGTATTGTAACTTTACAGAGGCCACCATAGATTGCGACGATACGAGCATGATGACGGTTGATCTAGGCCCAGTCAGCAAAATAACACAAGCAAGGGTAGCATATATTGCTTTCCCCGTACATTCTGCGAAGCTCTCTCAGCTTCGGCCTTCGCTTCCTGATGAGCGAACTGGGCGTCCTTGATCGCATTAGATATTCTGACCCTTAGCTCCGTTTCCCTCTCGCTCATGGGAGGGCAAACATAATCGGCAAGTGGAACATCGAGGCCGGGAGGCAGGACGCGGTTCTGTTCGGGTAGGCTTGCAAATTCCTTGCAAAGTAAATCGACATTCCTGCTGTGGTCGGCGGCCTTTTTCTTAAGTTGACGGACAAGTTGTAACGAACGATACATATCCGCTGGAAGGAATTCGGTAACTGCGATAATCTCATGTCAGCAGAGCAGTCGCCAAAAGTGGCAGGGGTTCACGGCTGGGAAAGGCTGACAGTCAATGAACTCGCGAGTAATGTTCACGGCGTCTGGGTCCACTAGGGACTCGGGCGACGCGACCGCTTCCTCCATGATTGTAACCGAAAAACAAAATAGCAAAAGACGAAAATATTGTGAGACCGGAAGCTTTGATTGTGGAGATGATGTATGGGGTGCGGGGGTTGTGGGGGGGGGGGTGCAAGGAGGGGGAGGTGTGTGCGAGTTCGAAAGGTTGGCGAAGTGTGGAGGTGGTTGATGTTGTTGTTGAGTTCAATGTGGCGTAAGCGGGTACCTACCGAACACACCATGACACCCGACAGCAACCCTTTCCCTTTATGCTTGTTTTGGAAGGGATCTCAACAAGGTTGTTATCGGTCAGCCACCGGAACAAGGTACGGTAGGTAGGGTTGCCTGCGTCTGTCGGACCATGCAAGATGCCCCTTTCCACGTAAAATACGGTATGATACCTGTGCTGAGAAATAAAGACAATTCTGTACAGACGAGTACGCTACTCTATTATTTGACAGGAATGTATGATATTCGTTTGTCCTTGCATGATGCATCTTAAATTTCTTCAATTATGATACCGTCTGATAGGGCCCATGCCGGTAGACAATACACTGTAGTATGAGTACAAGCTGGCGTTCATAGGATACAGTACCGCTCGCATCCCTCGCTTTGAACCAAATTCTCAACTCCTAAGTCCGTCCAGTGATATACTTTTCAATCGAGATCGAAGACAAAGAAGTCGAAAAGGGAGGAAAAGGTGATGCATTACTCTCAGTTTCCCCTACAGTAAAAGTGAGAATACAGCCCACTTCCGTGACAACGGCCTGAGAGACCAACCTTTTTGAAAAATCATGAACTTGAGGCTTTTTCTTTTGATGCCAGTCTACTGTAACTGCGATAGAAAATACTTGTACCCTGCCATAATATTATTATCTCACTAACTCAAGGTCCAAGCTAAGCTTTCCATCTCTTACCATCCCCACAGCCTCTCTGTCAACCCTAACCTTCTTCTGGCATCTGACCGCAAACTCTGTTTTACACGCCCTCCAAACATCTTGAGTATGATATTTACATATTATCATACCTCACTCTTTATCAGTTGACCCTGCAAACAGCTCTGCATCTAGCACTCTGTCGGTTACAGGACGAGGAAGAGAATTTTGTTCGCCAAGGATGCGAGCAGGTCTAACTTTCTTACAGCGACGAGTTTGTCCTCACTTTTTGCTATCTTGCAGTAGATCACGGGGCACATATTACTCCACACAGAGCCGCCGCCTCCAAGGACCAGTGCCATGGCAGCCACGACCACTCGGACCATCCCTAGCGTTACAACCACAACCACAACCACGGTTTGCCTAGAATTTAGTCATTCGACTGGCGCCTTAAAGTCTGCTGGGCACAAACGTCCATCAAAGAGCTTAAAACTCCACAAGCTAAAGCCTGGATCCACCCTTCCCAAGGCCGCCAAAACCAAGCCCAAGATGGATAGCTTTGTGGAATACAAAACCTTGAGAACCTTTCCTTACAAATTTCTATCGAAAGCCGATCAGCATGTTGTCGGCCGTTTCTTTGATTCTAAGCCCTTTCATGCCTACGGCTGGCGAATGTTTGTGACATCACGGTTTATCCTTCCCTATTTGGATAGAGCCCCGTCATCTAACGTTGGGCCCCTAGATACATCTACGAAACTACTACCCGCGAATCTCTTTTGATCTCTTGGGATCAAATAGATCAGTTCTTTAAAGAGATTGCCGCTGAAACTAGCATCCGCCTCTTTCAGAATTTTCCTTCCAAGAAGATTTCTTACAGACTAGAAGCCGAGGAAGATGCTCCTATTCTCATGGGTGATTTCGAGAGTAAAGAAGAATTGGACGAACTTTTGCAAAAATTCGGCAGCCCGGCAAGGACCCCTAAAAAGAGTAGCAAGTCCAAACGAAATGCAGCGAGGAGACTTCAGGCAATGGAAACTTGGAAGTCCCAAGTCAAATCCGCAAGGAATCATCTCGAGTACACTCAACACAATCCTGAGTCTGAGGTCGAAAAAACCTTTCCGGTCTTTGTGAGCATTGACGTTGAGGCTTTCGAGCACAATCACAACATAATCACTGAGGTTGGCATCTCTGTTCTTGATACCACGGAACTCCCTCCCCCCCAGGAGAATGCCCCGACCCGCGAAACAGTCTTGAAGGCTATTCAGGATAGCTTTGATCTAGCCAGTCCTCCCCCCCGCAGGAGCGACGCTATAATCGACCTCATCAAGAGCCACCATTTCCGTGTTAGCGAGCATATAAACATGCGCAATGGGCAGTTTGTTACAGACGCTGCGGACCGTTTCATGTTTGGAGATTCTGAGTTTGTGCCCTTGACACAACTCCCCGAGAAAATCGGCAAGTGCTTTCGCCACTATGATAAGTACGGCGAAAAAAGAAGGATTGTGCTTGTTGGGCACGATGTCAGGACCGACGTTGATTTTTTGATGGCAGTTGGCTACGATGTTGGTAACATTGCCGGCTTGGAAGTTATCGACACCACTTGCATGTGGAAAGCAGTTGTGAATGATCACCAAAGCAAAGGCTTGGGGCCAATGCTGTGTGACCTTGGTGTCGATTTCAGGCATCTGCACAACGCTGGTGAACTCTTTTTTCCCCTCACATATCCAATTTTCTCCGCAGACGGTTAGTAATTCTCAAACGAACAGGAAACGACGCGACATACACCCTTCAGGCTCTTGTCAAGATGGCGGAAATCGGGCTCCCGAGTGAGGAAGACGGCGCCAGCCCAAAACCTGCACCAAACCTCTACCGCCCGATTTGGCAGAAAGCTGAGGATGTCCAGATTGGATTCGTTGATGAGGCCGAGAACAGGCAAGCAAACATCTTGCCGCCTAAGAACCCGATGCCCAAGAATCCAATGCCCAAGGACACCGTGGAAGCAGGCAATAGCAGCGAGGGAAGCGGTTTGAGCGTGGGCGGCGACGGCTGGGATTGACTGCAAGGCAGTTTCCTAAACATTTGTTTTGTCGTGATCTATTCTTCTTTCTCTTTTCTTCTTTTAAGTCCTCTCATTCTCCCTAGAACCTAAGCTGAAATAGCAAACTGGTTTTGTTCGATGCCGGCCTCGTTCTGCGTGTATTTTTCATTCATTTTATCCCTTTCCTTCCCCCTCTCTCGCCTTCCTCGCCGAGTTAGTTTTGCGAGAAATAGTCCAGCCAATCCATCCAGAGCCAACTGGCAAAATGCCACTCCCTACGCTCCACTCTTCTAAACCCCTTACAGTAACAACCTGTCGCAAGTATTACCTCAATGTGATGAGTGGTACGAATATGCTTGGCTAGTCGTCGGGCCACTTGGGACATGAGGAACTAGGAAATGACCGGAGCCATATTGATGTACATTCATGCTACAGATTTCTATAAGTACAAGAATCTCAGGCGCGTCTATAAGAGAATAGGCAAGACAGCAACTACCTCTCTCTTTCTCTCATTAATCAAGTCCCATTATTCTACGCTTCGACTCCGGCCTCTTCTGTGTGACCTCCAACACAACCCATTATCTGTACTTCGAGTGACATACTATGATCGGCAATTAACTTTCCGGATCAAGAAAGAACGTGCAGAATATTAACAGGGTAATGTGATATGGCAAAACCGAGCACATTTGCCCACTCACTCACTCGTCCACCACACCCATACCATACCACATTTTCGTACCGTTAACATGTTTAGGGTGATATTCAATGTTCGTAAACAACAACCGACGACAGCAAACTCTAAGGCCTCACCAACGTCTCTAAAGACTGTGGGAACACAAGAGAGAAAAGAGCCATTTAGGGTTAAAGAGACCTGAATAAAATCATTTGACAGATCCTGCTGTCTTTCTATTCTATTCATGTGGAGCCTGTTGTTGTTGTCATGCGGGTTTGGTCGTATAATAGCTTACAGGCACATTTGATTTCATCCCGGGGTGGTTTAAATTTAACGTGCTCTTGCGTGTTGTTCATCTATGAGTACGGCTCTATTTATCTATCATACTTGCTAATTTGTAAAAGTATACGGAAAATAGAGGAGCAAAGATCCTCGAATCTAGGCGTAAGGCACTAGTTCTTGGCATTTTTACTCCTGAATACTTGATGAATTACGGTAGGGAGTATGATAGGTACAGTACTCCGCGAGCCAAACCATTTTTACCCGTGATCCTGCACCCGTAGCATCACGAACTCATCACGAAAGTACTAATCTGGGCTGTCCGTTGACTCGTTGGGTCGGTCTGTACGAGTACAATTGAGTATCACATAATGCTGTGTGCAGTATATACGGTACCTACAGCTGTATCCGAGTGCCCGCAAAGTAATTTCGTACGCGTGTGTGTATGTGTGGTACTTGGCGATTCATAAAGTATTCGGATGAATATACCAGTATTAGCGCCAAGGTGTCCCAACTTACACCTAAACTCTCGAATCTTGGCGCCAATTCATCCGAATAACTTACTTTATGAATCACCAAGTACGTATATACCGTATGTGGAAGAAATCTGGGGAGTGTTGGGACCATGGTGGCATCGTCAGCTACAAGTATGGTACAATATAGTACTCGAGTGAGGGGGAAAATATTGGGACATGCAGGGGGTAGTGGAGTTACTCGAATTAGTAGTTATCCTACTCTTTTGATTCTTTCACACTCCTATTAAGGTATATGCACAGGCCTTTGCTACCCCTGCTTGTCCCAATACTTCCCCCCTACCCCTAGTATCATATTATTGGGGTTAGGGGGGATATGGTAAGAGTGGAACTGTAAAGGGTTAGGGTTTCTTCCTATTATTTGTCACTGCGCGGGCAAGAGATCAGCGGAATAATAAGTGACGGTCTCGTTAAATTTTTGAAACTCTAGCAATTTACCACTGCAGTAGCGGTTACATGTAAGGAAGGATACTTTCCGGATCTCGTTGTTCTTGTATGTTATGTAAGCGAGATCTTTTGAGCGCAGCCACGCGATTGGCTACGGAATAAGCTACCGCGCCGTTCATTCTCTGAGTACCATGCTGTGCTGAGCCCTGTAGTATTGGCGGTTTGTCCAGCACGGATACGGTAGTGTAGATATGCTTATCTGTGAATTATCAATCGAGGGAATGCTATCTACAATATCCATTATCTGCCGGTATCATACACCTAACCAACTTAACCAACGGGTGCGCGACCGGGAGCACAACTATGATGATCCTGTATCAAGATAGCCCGAACTTACCCCGTGGCTCGCGAATTAGCCAGCCTCCTCTCTATGATACTGGACAAACCCCCGGTACATCCTATCTACCCTATATAAACCCCGGGCGAAAGGGGATAGGAATGAAAGTCAGGGGGAGAGGGGAAAAAAAAAAGGTGGGAGGAAAGTGCAATACGAACAGATCCTGGAAGGCGATCGCACGTGGGGTGAAATTTGCGGGTAAAAAGTTGGGTTTTAGTTACCCGTAATTGATTGTCGCGGTCCCAGGGTGGTGGTGGCAGTGGTGTAGTGGTGGGCTCACTCGGGGTTTTTTTTGTTTGGGTTTGGTTGTTGGTACGGTTTTTGGAGGGTTTTGATTGTTGGTGATGTCAGTGCTTTTTGAGGGTCAGGTTAGATAGGCCGGAGTGGGAAATCAAGGAAGTGCTGGTGAAGTAGGCACTATGATAAGCAGCATAGATGTCTGTTGCGATAGAGGGCTTCTTTGAATGAATATTCCAATTAAGCTTTGTCTCCAGTCCTTCCTCATCGTCCACTGGTGCGGTACAGTGCTGTCCTCTGGCAAAATAACCAAATGCATCATACCTTCAGACATGACATGACATAAACCATGCGCAATCCAACGAACGAATCAACGATCCCCAAAAAGCCCTCGTTTCGTTTCGATTTGTTTCGTTTCGATTTCCGAGGAGCCGGCTTGGGATACAGTGCGGTAGAATAGCCAGTACATCCAAGCAGTCAGTTACAGTAGGGAACGTCGATATATCATACATACTCGTACAGCACAAGTACCTGGGGGGGAAGGGGGAAAAAACGATAAGGAAATTCCCGGCCAACCCCGGGAATTCCAGGAAACAATCTTCGCCCCCCTCTGCTTCCTCAACTCGCACACTCATCCACTCACTCGCTCACGTTCATCCGATTGATTGATTTTTTTGACACTCAAAACGAAATTTGATAATAGTGCCGGTGCAAGCATGGTACTAGCGCGGCCAAGCTGAGGTTGGACACCTTGTATGGGAATTGCCACCCTAGGTGTCCAACGTCAAATCGGCCGCGCGAGTACGAAAGCGTGATTTTGCCCTAGTTGGGCGGATGAACGGGGGGATAGTGATATCGTACCGGTAGTGTTGACACGGGAACAACATGCCCGTGTTGCGTATGCTAATGGCACACTTTGCGCAAGTAATCAGGTGTTTTATGCATGCTATGCCAGGCTCTGCTACCGGTAGCTAGCTACCCTGTGCTTTTGGTATGGCTCCCAACGAAAAGAGTACGGAGGTCAAAGTCAAAGCCAAAGTCAAAGCAAGACATCTGTGCCCTGTGCCCCTAGTAAGAGTGAGAATGAATGAAAGTATCATAACTCACGCCGGACAACCAACCAACCAACCAACGCATACCGGTACACCGCAAGCGGGAGATAGAGTGAGAAAGCAGCCAGGGTCACGTACTTCACTCACGAAAAGGTGCCCGCATGCAAAACAGGGGGAGGTTGGTGGAGGAGGTGAAGGAGATGGTTGTCAATTCTAAGTCAGCGTAGCCTATGCCCACTGGCATAAGCTACGATAGGTCAGTCTTGCCACGAAAGCTGCGTGTGGTGGGTGTGTTCTATCCTATCCTTACACCGGCAGAGTGAAATTATCAAACAGAAGAGAAAAGAAACAAGCCCACCAAACCCGTTACTTGTGCCTATCATACAATACCGTGACCGGCATCAGGATGTCATAACTCTTTCTTTCCTTTGATTCATTCATTGAGAAGTGTGTGGTGGTTCCTGTTCTACTCTGTCCTGCCCAGTCTCATTGCCCGCCCTGCCCTGCCCAGCTCTAACTTACCATACCATCCACCCCATAACCTCTTCATTCCCTATCATTTGGTACGGGTACGGTAGCTTTTTTGGTTTCACCCTTTTTATTTTTCTTTTCTGGGTCCCCTTCTTTCCTGTCTTTTTTTTCCTTTTCTTTTCCCTTTTCTCTTCTTCTTCCTTTCTTTTCCCTTTACTTTCCTTGTTACTTTGTTCTTTCCCGAGCATAACAACGTTGGAACTTTTTTATTACTCTAGCTCTTATTCTTTATTAAGGTGAGCAGTTGTGTTCCTTTATCCCTTTGTTACTACGGTGTTGGGTGTTGTTATCGGTCGGTTGTCGGTTGTTCTCTATCTTTCGAAGCTTCGCTTTGAGGGTTAGAGAAGAGGGATCAAGGACCTTTCTTTGGCGGTTTGGCTTTCTTGCTTGCTTAGTTCTGCCTGATCTGCTTTACTTGGTTGTTAGTTTGGTTTACGATGAGTATGGT
>Ga0307507_10009446_pt1 | contig 12984 bp, 10 predicted proteins | sample 7_EM_MG_FD_207223 | JGI IMG/M metagenome (GOLD analysis project Ga0307507, IMG submission 207223) | Populus trichocarpa ectomycorrhiza microbial communities from riparian zone in the Pacific Northwest, United States - 7_EM | ecosystem: Host-associated > Plants > Roots > Unclassified | place...
ACAGAAAACACACAAACTAAACAAAACACAAAGATCAGACAAAAACAAAGCTTAGTCCACAAGGTCCCCAGCGGAGTCGCCATTCTGTCGCACGTGTTCGGTGTCGCGATGAAAATAATCCACTCTCAATTATATTACCTTCTATCTAATCTGGCAAATATAGGGAGCCAAGGAATTCTTGTCTTTTATTAGTGAAAAAATGGAATGGGAGTCGCCACCTAGTATTTTAGTCACTAACCCTAACTGGTCTCAGAGATCGGATACGGGGACTAGTTGCGTAAAGGAAATGTATTAGCACCCCAAATACGTTTTACCTAAGGTAAACTGCATTGTTTTATTGTCTGATAAAATCTAAGGTCTTGTCGTGTTTTCTAGTTGTTGGTCCGTTTATGGTTTAAGAAAAGTCCTCCTCGGTAAGGAGGTCCTTATCTTATCGGGTAAAAACCTAACCATTCTAAAGTTAAAAAAGCTATCTTTTTAATATCGAGACTATGTTTTACGTATAAGCGTGTAATCCTTAATATTAAAAAAAACAAAATTATTTTTTAGAGTTTTTTTTGAAATTTTGGCCTAGTTCTCGTGGCTTTAATAAACTAGTTATTAAAATCAAAATGCATGTTAACACATATTTTTTTGAGTTTTGGTTGTATGAAAATCCGATATAATTTTTTCTTAAGATACTTGGCCATATGCATGAAAACAAAAATATTTTTTAATTTTTTTTTTAATGTTTTGGCGAACACTAGGAATTTTAATATTGAATTTGTATCTTTACAGTATGAAAATACAAACCAATACTAAGCAAAATTCAGTAGAAAAATACGTAGAAAAATCACATTATTTTAATAATTTTTGAAGAAAATTTCCTTCTTCTTTTTTTTTTAAATTGGCTGGACCCGGCCTAAAAAAGAACTTGGGCCAAGATCAGCCCAATAAAACGCAAACCATCTTATATCGGGCTAGACTCAGCCCAGCCCATGCGGCTGGGCTGATGGTCCACCCTGACTGGTTATTGTGCCCGTGCACAGTAACCAGCCAAATACAATTACCCGGGGTAATTATTTTTCCGTGCACAATAACAAAGCTTCTTGCATGCAGAACATGCACTGTGCACGTTTCTGCAAGCAAGGAAAATGAAATGGGAAACAAAAACGAGGGGAAGAGAATTACCTGGAATGGAGGCGTTGTTGTTCATGGTGCTGGTGGCTCATGGTGGCATTGTTGTCGCGGCAGCCAGTTGTGGTGCCAGACTTTGCTTCTCTTTCTTCTTTCCTCTGCTTTGTCGTGCTGTATGTTCCCTCTGTTTTTTGTTTCCCCTGTCAACAATGTTCTTGCCTCTCTGCAGTGGCTTCGTGGAGGTGCTGCTGGTGGCGGCGAAGAGGAAGACGTGAGGTGGTACGCGGGAGACGCTGCTTCGGTTTCTCTGTATTTTCTTCTTCTTTCTCCTGCCTTCTGCTTGTGCTTCTGTTCTTCGTTCACTCTACTCTTTTTCCTGGTTTTTCCCTCTGCTTTTCTCCTCTTTCCCTATGCTTTCATGTCCATCACCTTTTCTGTTTTTTTTCCCTCTCCTTGGTTTTTTCTCCTCCCTGTATTCTCTCTATTTTTTTTCTCGTTCTCACTGTTTTTCCTCTTTGTGTTTCCCTTTCCTTTTCCCCCTTCTCTTTTTTCTCGTTCCCTCCCCTCTCTCTGTTTGTTTTTTTTTCTTTCTGCCTCTGTTTTCTTCCCCCCTGTTTTTCTTTCTTCCCCCCTGTGTTTTCCTCTCTTCTGTCCCCCCTGTTTTTCTTCTATTTTTATAAGGCCAGAGACAGCCCTGTACTAGTAACAGCAGATTTCAATGCTTTTAATGGTGAAACGTCTCTAACCTTTTATTGCTAAAACAATTGTTGAGGAAGAAGCTGGTAATGAGCAGTTGTCCATGAAACGACTCTGTTTTTCGTTTTCAAATGGCTGTTTTGATTTGGTCCTTGTGTTTTCGCAATTTTGTAATCAAGCCCTTGGACAAATTGTAATTAGACCCTTGGATTTTAGCACCATTAACTGCACAATCCTTGTTTTTCAATTTATGCGATTTAACCCTCAATTGATCAATAAACTTTTAATTTCTTCAATTTAGCCCTTGATTTGGTCAATTTCAGCCCCTCTATTTATGCGCATTTTCCTATTTGGTCCTTGGTTTTGGATTGTTTCAATCAAATCCCTAATTGGTCATCAAACTTCAATAATTATGCAATTAAGCCCCTGCTTTGACAAATCAACTTTTAAGAATTATAATTTGACCCTAGAACTTTAATTTCTTCCAATAAAAGTCTAAATTGACTTAAAAATTAATTTTGCTTTCAATCAAACCCTCCATAAACTCAATTAAACCCTTGATAAAATTTAATTGAGTCCATAAACTTTTGATTTTGGACTTTTCTTCCTCAACTTGAATTTTCTTTGTCAACAGGGCTCTCATCAGTCAAAAATATACTATCAAATTTCAATTCTTATATTTTTTTAACCTCCTCAACCAATTTCTAGCCATTTTGTGGGCATTCCAACATCCTTTTCTCACTCCTATTATTATTATTATTATTATTTTATTTTTTTGATATATGTATATATGTATGTATGTATGTATGTATATGGGTAACAACACCCTTAAGTGTATAAAAGTCTTTCAAGAACATATCTTATGGGTAACAACACCCTTAAGTGTATAAAAGTCTTTCAAGAACATATCTTATTTCAATCAACATTAATGTTGATGCAAGGTTATTTCCATCAATATTAATATTGTGTAAATGATATTTATTTTTAGCAAGGTTTTCGAAAGGAAATGACTCTCCACCCTTTCAACAAAACAACAAAGTTCCAGGGCTATAAATATCCTATAAACTATCCAAGTAAAAGGTTCACGATTTTATTCTCTTATCATACATTCGCTAAACATTTACCATATAAAAAACTAAGAACAAACATTCTAGTTCCTAGAATTTAATTTTTATCTTCTCATTTATTATAATCCCTTAATAAAAAGTCATTGACTTAATCATCAGAGGGTCCCTAAATCTCATGAAAAAGGATTGTTTTGTAGGAACTGAGACTTCTAGCACCAACTATCTGCTCCATCAATTCTAATGAAGCGAATATTATCATGAACATGTGATTATTCACTATCCAAACACTAAAAAAACCTTATTCCTGGGCATATTGAGTTCTGGAACATCTCCACAAACATTATACTATAATTATAATTATAATTATGAAACTTACTAAATGACAATGGTTTTCTACAATGCTTCTAGACATAAAAGCATTGCTCACGTCGTTAAAGCACTACTGTGACATGAGAATTGTGACATGAGAAAAGTTAACTTTGGTTTATGAGTTTTTTGTTTTATTACTATTTTTCCCTTAACTTTATAGTATTATGTTTTGGTTCTCAAAATTTTTTGTCACTTTTTAGTCCTTAAATTTTAAAAGAGGAGAAACAAAGTAGATGGAAAATGATGAGGATAAAGAGAATTATGTCAGCCATAATAAAAAGCTATTTTTTTTATGCCAATGAATTCATCTTTTAGTGAGGAGTTCGATGGTATTGATTTTGCCTATCAACCATGTTAGAAAAAATAGATCATGACCCATAAAGATTTTTTAGATCTAGTTTGATTTTTTATTTTTTGAGTGGTTTTAGAGTGTTTTGTGTTTTGAAATGTGGTAATTTAGAATTTTAGAATATTTTATAAGTTTAATAATCAAAATGGCAAAAAACGAGCTTTAAGAGTTAAAAACCTCGTGCTCAATTTTCCTGCCATCAAAGATGGCTGAAAAATTGTTGCAACACATGACTTGACATCTGCTGTAAAAAAGAAATTATATTGAGTAGACGGCATGTCGACAACTCAATGTAAAAAGGTATAGGCATACAGCCTTAGTCCAAGCCCACTTGCACTTGCCATTTCCTCTCTTGAGACTAGGTATCTAAGCCTGACCTTCTAGGTCCATAAAGCTTTTCTTTTAAATTTAGATTAATTTTTTATTGAAATTAATAATTGCAATGTTATTTAACTTCATCGACATACTTTTAAAATGAAATTATATAATTTATCCTTACATTTGTAACAATTATTGATGAACTTAATATGTAATAAATTATAAAGCATTGCACATGGATATCAAATGAGAATTAAAAGGTTTTTCAATTGTTAATTTTTTATATAGTTTCCATGAATTAATTATTTTTTATTTTTCTCATATAGCAATATAAAAATTATGAAAACTTTTTAATTTGAAACTTGCTTTTTACATTATGATAAGTTTTTGTTAACAAAAATGCTATTAATAAAAAAACATGTTTTTATAAAAAAAAATAAGTTGATCAAAAAATGTAAGTTGTCTCTAGAAATAAATTTTTTCAGTTTTTTATTTAAATTATTAATATTCTTGAGAATATTTCTTTTAATTATCATGATTTTTTTTGTTAAAAAACAATATAGTTATTAAAAAATATTTTTTTTTGTTAAAACAACAAAACACATGAATAATAAAAATTTTGACTTTAGAAATGTTTTTTTCTTCAAAATTTAAAATTTTCAAACTCATACAAATATGTTTTTCAATCACTATATAATTAAATAAAAATTAATTTTTAAAATGACCTCACAACCATAGGTATTAAACTCGGATCGGCCTGACGGGTCGACCCAGAAGCCGGTTGACCCGCTGACTAGACTGGTCCAGGTAAGGTAAAAGATCGGGATGAGCAAAAACCCGGCAAAACCTGCTGGGTTGACCCGTGACCCGGACGACTCAACAAAACCCGATTCAGACCTTTTTTTTTCAAATGTGTTTTTTCTCCTAACAAAAGACCTTTTTTTATATATATATTTTTTAGTTGATTACTAACCCTTTTTAAAGTTGACTATATAAATACTAGAAAAATATTTTATTTTTTCAATGTGAGATTTAAAGTTCTTTAGTATATATGTACTCTATATTCACAAGAAAAAAGTTATGTTTTTTCAATGTGGGATAAAAAACCTTTTTGGTTTAAATACTTCAACTTAAAAAGATAACATACTAATATAGTATCTTTTCAATATAGGATTAAAAAATTTTTAAAATAAAATTTTAAACTTCATTATTTATAACATGTATAGCTTATATTAACATAAATTGTTTCTTAATTTTTTTATATAAAATATTAAAATTTTAAATATTTTTTTATTTTTCTAGATTCACCTATATATAACTTGAAACCTAACTTTTAAATTGGGTTAATTTTCAAATTGGGTATGATAACTATGCTACACGGGTAAAAGCTAGAACTAATGGTATGTTGTAATGTAGCAGCTGTGTTATTCAACTCCAAAACCTAGTATTTGCAGCGTATACGAAACTGTATATTTTAGCTCACTACCTGCATCTTATTTAACTAAAAAACAATCAGTTATTCAAACTTTTTTTTTGTTTTAAATATTTTTTAAAATTTTTATTTAAATTAATTTTTTATATCATTTTAATATTTAAAATAAAAAAATATTATTATTTGTTTTTTCAATAATACCAAACATGCTGTTAACGGTATGCAGCAGCACGGTTGGCTACTAACTACTTCACTCCCAATAAAAAAGAAGAAGAAGTCACTCCACCACCCAAACACCCCTCACACCCGCTCAACTACCTTCACCACCGCGATGGACTCCGGCGGCGAGATCCGGATCCACCAACAACGCGGGCTTCCAGATTTCTTACAAAGTGTAAATCTAAAGTACGTCAAATTAGGGTACCACTACTTAATCTCCAACCTACTAACCTTATGTTTTATTCCCTTAATCATAATTATCTCCATCGAATCCTCGCAAATGAATATCAAAGATCTCCGCCAATTATGGATCCATCTTCAATACAATTTAGTCACGGTCATCACTTGCTCCGCTTTTCTCGTCTTCGGTTTCACCGTTTTCATTATGACCCGACCCAGACCCGTTTACTTAATCGATTACTCCTGTTATCGCGCTCCGGATCATTTAAAAGCACCGTTTAATCAGTTCATGGAGCATTCGAGATTGACTGGAGACTTCGACGACACGTCGCTTGAGTTTCAACGCAAGATTTTGGAGCGGTCTGGGCTTGGAGAGGAGACTTATGTCCCTGAAGCGATGCATTACATTCCTCCTAGGCCGTCGATGGCAGCGGCTAGAGAAGAAGCTGAACAGGTTATGTTTGGTGCCTTGGATAATTTATTTACTAATACTCAAGTTAATCCTAAAAGTATTGGTATTCTTGTTGTTAATTGTAGTTTATTTAATCCTACACCATCCCTTTCGGCAATGATTGTGAACAAGTATAGATTAAGGGGAAATATTAGGAGTTTTAATTTAGGTGGGATGGGTTGTAGTGCTGGTGTTATTGCAATTGATCTTGCTAAGGATATGTTACAAGTTCATAGGAATACTTACGCGGTCGTTTTGAGTACTGAGAACATTACTCAGAATTGGTATTTTGGGAATAAAAAGTCTATGTTGATTCCCAATTGTTTGTTTCGAGTTGGGGGTTCGGCGGTTTTGCTTTCAAATGAGTCTGCTGATAAAAGGAAGGGTAAGTATAAGCTTGTTCATGTTGTGAGGACACATCGAGGAGCGGATGATAAGGCATTTCGTTGTGTATATCAAGAACAGGATTATGCGGGGAAGACTGGTGTTTCGCTTTCGAAAGATTTGATGGCGATTGCGGGAGGGGCTTTGAAGACTAATATTACTACTCTGGGTCCTCTTGTGCTTCCGATTAGTGAGCAGCTTTTGTTCTTTGCAACTTTGGTGGTTAAGAAGTTATTAAATAAGAAGATGATGCCTTATATTCCGGATTTTAAGTTGGCGTTTGATCATTTCTGTATACATGCTGGAGGGAGGGCTGTGATTGATGAGCTAGAAAAGAATTTGCAACTCTTGCCGGTGCATGTTGAGGCTTCTAGGATGACTCTGCACCGGTTTGGGAATACTTCATCAAGTTCCATTTGGTATGAATTAGCCTATATTGAGGCTAAACAAAGGATGCAAAAGGGCAACCGTGTGTGGCAGATTGCATTTGGAAGTGGTTTTAAATGTAATAGTGCAGTGTGGGAGGCACTCAGAGATGTGAAGCCATCTTGTAATAGTCCCTGGGAAGATTGTATAGACATGTATCCGGTGAAGTTAGTTGCCTAGCTCAAGAACGACTGGAATAGACTCTCCCTCCAGGGAACTGCTTATCACTAATTAGGAGTCTAGCTATTCTGTCTTGTCTGTCTTTGAACTGTCCTTTTCTGGGTCGTTTTATTTTGGTTATGGAATTGCAGATGTTGTTTTCCTTGTGTATCCCTGTTTGTTCTGTTTTGTGCCTCACTTAACACCACCTAGTCAAATAGAAAAAGAAAAAACCCTTCATGTACACCTTTCAGATACCAGTTCTTTATGTTTAACGGCCGGTTTAGCCATTGACTAATTTACTAAAAACATTTTTTTGTCTAATTTATATGTACATCCTCCTCGATGCCCGTGTAAATATATGGTCTAGTAGCTCCGGCAAGATTTGACAAATTACACCTACAGATGAGGAACTTGCCTATCTCAGAAATTCTTTTTAGTTCTGCATGATCTTCTAATCTTTGTGTCTGCTTGTCATTGCTTACTACGTCTGCTTGTTTCCTGCTTGCTTTGATATGGTTGATTATCAATTCGATCTCCCCTGCCTGCAGAAGGTGGTAAGAGTTATTCATTCCTTCCACTACTTTTTTATTTTATTTTATATATAGGTTAATTATATTATACTTTCTCTGGACTCTAGGCCTGGGCTAGTAATTATGACATCTATCATATCCCATTAAATCCGAATAAGCAATGCATGTTTATATTAATTAGATGTAATAACACGAGCAGTAAAATAATATTATTTTACTTTTATGAGATTACATCTCTACTCCTTCTATATTGTATAGAAGCACGTCAAGTCAGGTAATATAAGAGGAAGCATGAGTATACATAAAAGGTGTCCAATTTCTTTTTTATTTTTTCCTTTTGTTTTTTAATCTTGGGATTTGCTTAGTAGAGTGTCAAGCCCCAGACACGCCAAGTCTGATGCCAACCGGACCCTGTCATGTTAGGCTTGGTAGTGTGACAAGCTCCCTAGCATCCACCCGTGTGAATGAGCTTCATCCCTCGGCAAGTGTCTTGTATCTGGTATGTTTGTGAGATCCATATGATTTAAGAAGATATTTAAAAATAAAAATCTTAATAAAAAGTTGACTCGTTAATCGCCCTCAAGCTTTTAATGCATAATCTTGCATTTAAAGGCTTAAGAGAGGTTGAGGTGACAATGGGCCAGTAGGTGTCTTGTCATCTTTTTGGAAAAAGGTGGTAAGATGTTTGTGTACCTGACAAGATTTGGAGAGAGAAAAGATTTATTGGGAAGATCCCCTAGCGATTACATGTTTTTGGCCTTCCTAGGGTTACAGAGGAGGTGCCACCTGTCCTGCATTCATATTTTTTTCTTTTTTTGTACCTTTCTTAAAACTTCTCGTTGATATTACATGAGTTAGCAATTTCCAATATTTCACAAGAAGAGAGCATTTTGATAGGAGAGAGGAACTAATTAACGAGGTATAATAGGACTTCTTTCCTTGTGCTTTTGGAAAAACCTTCTTCATTTTTTCTCCTTTCTACTATCATGACTTCTAGGAAAGGAAAGAGAAAAACTACACCTAAAGGTGATTTCAATTTCAGATTTGAAACTGGAGCCACTCGTAAAAGATCTCCGGCCATAAGAATCGAATCTAGATCTGAAAGAGATAATGCCCAAACTTCTTCCCCTGGAAAAAGGGATGAGAATGTTCCTTAGGAAAAGGACAACCAAGACTACCTAGGGCACCTGTGGATGACACACAAAGTTCGGTGTCTTGGGACCAGGTATCCCAGGCTAACGCTCACCAGCCAGGAGAATATCTGGTGGTCGTCCCTGAAGGCGGTGACCGTATCTCTCAGGTCACTAGCAAATATAGTGGGGGTGATATTATCATTACAACCCATATATGCTTATATGAGTTTGGATACTTCATATGTTTTTTTATTTTAATATCTTTCATTTCCTAAGTGTTTTCTTGTGCAGCGTCTTTTTCTATAACAGCTGGATCTGAACACAGGTGGTCTACGTTATCCTAGTCACGCGACTACGCCCTCTCCTAGTTGTGACTCCTCTTCTAAAGAACATCTACCAAGAGTTAGGTCTTCTATACAAATGAACATTGGGGAGGTACCCATGTTCGCAGTCCTAACTGAGGATGTTGCTGCAGACACCCTCACCACTAACCTTCCTGTTATAGAGAATGCTCAAGGGGTAGCAATGGAGGCTGTTCTCCTTCAATAGGAGGTCATATGACGCCAATACCTACCTTGGTCATTCTGGAGGTGGCTTCGCGTTGGAAAAGGAGGAGAATCCCATTTCCTTCTGATTCTGAGGTGGAGATCATTCCTCCACAAAGTTGGTTGGTCCCACAAAGTCCAAGTCCTACTCCCATAAGCCCAAGTGGCGCTCCCACAAGTCCAAGTTATTTGTTCCTTGGGTCTTCAAGTCAGCTTCCTCCATCCTCCAAGATGGAAGACATCTTCTCCAATCTAAGATTGGATGATGCCCCCATCTGATTCTTCATTCTCAATGAGGAAGAAAATGGGATAATGGAGACTATCCTCCAGGGGAGGTCGACGCTGGGACCCGATGGTCTTGATATGATGGAGACTGTTGCACGTCACCCGCGCGGCGTCCGTTTGGCGATTTTCATTTCGTTGTTTGTTCTTTGGAGTCACCACCTAATATTTAATTGAAGGTTACTAGGAAACTCAAATGTACTGGTCTTGTCAGAGATTCACGGGTGACGGACTAGTTGTGGTTAGGGAAGGTATTAGCACCCCTAACGCACCCTACTTGAGGTAAGCTGCTTCGCGATTTGATATGATAAAGAAGTTTTAAAAATTGTCTTTTCATCGGATATTAGAAATACAACTTACGTGTAAGTTCATAATTCTTAACCGTGAGCAAATCAAAATTTTAAATTCTTCTTTATTCTTTGCAATTTTATCATAAAAAAATTCATAAAAAAAATACAAACAACACATTCACTTTCACTATATTTTTCTTTTTTTTCTTTTTTTACATCCACACTACAAATTATAAAAATTCAAAACTAAACAAAAATTACATTAAACAATTTAAAATTTACAAAATAGCCCCTTAAAAATCCAGGAATTGCAAAGGAAGACTTCTGGAACTGCAGGAACAATGGCGGCGCGTCTCCTCCACGCGCCGCCGACGATGAAGGCAACAAAATCGGTGGATCGAGAATGTCTTCTTCTTCTCTGTCTTCCTACGTCGTCGGTGAGGGTCACCACCACTTGCAATAAGGGAAAAAACGCATAAACAACAGTTGATTTTAAGTTTTCTTTTTGTCCAGATCCGTTCTCGGGTGTGGTTTGTTGTTATTTCCTTCTTCCAGCTTCTGATCTGGCGGTTGAGGAAAGGGACGGCGTCTGTGCAGGAGGAGCTGGAGGAAGACGGCAGACAGATTTGGGTCTGTGGGCGCCGCTGTGTTCGGGCTGGTCTGGAGGCCGGTCTGTGGGGCTGGAGCTGAAGGGAACCGAAAGAGAAGAAGATGCTGCTGAGAGGAAGCTTCAGTGTTGATGGAGATGAAGAGATCAGGGAAGATGGAGAGGCGGCCGACGAGAGGGGAGAGTGAAGGGGGATGGCTCTGGGTTCTGGAGATAGATGATTTGTTGGCTGTTGGGGTTGGTTTTTGGTTGTTCAGGAGAGAATGGGGAATCAGCTGTGGCTTGGAGAGGGAGAGTGGCAGAGATGACTGAGAGAGAGAGGAGGGACGGTTGTGGGCAGAAATGGAGGAAATGGCATTGGGAGGGAAGGTTTGTGGAAGTGGGGTTCGGGTGGCTGGTTGGAGGGAGAAGGAGTAGCCAAAGGGAAAAGGCCGGGGGGTGGTCGCCTGTTTGGAGAGGGAGAGTCAGTCTTCTTGTTTATGTGAGTGGCTGGTGTTTTGTTTAGGTCAGCGGCCAGAGAGATGGATCGGGGAGAGACAACTAAAAAATAAACCAAAAGCCAGGGGGGGCACGACTTCTCTTGGCTAAAAAAAATTAGGTTTAGGGTTTTTTTTTGTGTTGTCCCTAAATTTGCAAAATTGCCCCCTAGTATGTGTTAAAGGCTACTATTTATAGGCCAAATATTGTTTGGTCCCCAAACTTGGTCCTTCAACTTCATCTTTTTTTTGTAAATTTGATTTTTCTTAATTTTTTTGGATTTTTCTTATCAACATCGATTCGAATGAGGAAAATCGATGATTTTAAAAATAACGCGTTCCAAAGATCTTTGAAAATTTAAATTATTTTGAGACGGTACTGAGAATGCTAAAAACGATGCAAATAACGTATTTTTTGGATTTCATTGTTTTTCGCTATTTTTGGATTTTTCAAAAATTTTATTAAATAGGTGGGTCAAAAATTGGGTAACAACAAAGACATTAGAAAAACTCCTCATCTTGGCTTCTGACGTACGAGGACTGACCGACCCAATCTTCCAGCGCCATCTGGCCATCACAAGGCAGATGGCATTTCAAGTAAGAGAGCATGTTAATTTTTATGTCTTTTTATTTGGTATGTTATTCTGAAAGATAACTTATTTATTCTCTTATCATCATTTATACCTTCATGATGCGTGCCCATTTTAAGAATAGATTAGTAGAGAAGAAAAGGGTCATGGAGGAGGTCATTGAGCAGTATAAAGCTAACAAGTTTGAATTTTGTAGATTAAAGAAAAAAAGGATGCTCAAGATGTTGAGATGGACTTTCTTCAAACAACATACTCCAAGGGCAGCTGGGGGCTCAGACCCATGCCCTGGAAACGACTGAGCAACGGCTGGCCAAGGCCTTCAGCCGTATCGACCTTCTAGAAAAAAAGATGATTGAATTGGAAAACGAGGCAGCTGAGCTTGGGGGGCAAGAGACACTCTAAGGGAAGAACTAAGGATAGCCAGGGAGGAGGTTTAGAAATCTCGTGCGAGGATGGACAACCTGAAGAATTCTTCCCAAGCGTTTTGGTCAGAATATGAGGAGTCCATGTCTCTAACAAAGACAATGAGAGAAGAACTCTTTTTTGCCATGTCAAATTTGTGCTTCTTCAACTTGTCTAAAGGTATACAAGTTGACTTTAGTGAGAGTTTTCCAAATAGCCAACTTGTTTGACATGCATTCCAGACCCAAGACATTGGGATTTAACATAGCCAAACCCAAGATAATAACCGACCTCCCTTAAGGAAAACTTTCATTAAAGTCAAAGTCCGAGACTTGGCCATTTGCAAAACTTTCATTAAAGTCAACTTGTATATCTCTAGACAAGTTGAAGAAGTACGAATTTGACATGGCCAGAAATAGTTTGTCTCCTATTGTCTCTGTTAGAGACACGGACTCCCCATATTCTGATCAAAACGCTTGGGAAGAATTCTTCAGGTTGTTCATCCTTGCACGAGATTTCTAAACCTCTCCCCTGGCTATCCTTAGTACTTCCCTTAGGGTGTCTCTTGCCCCCTAAAGCTCAGCTGCCTCGTTCTCCAATTCAATCATCATTTTTTCTAGAAGGTCGATACGGCTGAAGGCCTTGGCCAACCCTTGCTCAGTCGTTTCCAAGGCATGGGTCTGAGCCCCCAGCTGCCCTTGGAGTATGATGTTCGAAGAGAGTCCATCTCAACATCTTGAGCATCCTTTTTTTTTTAAGTCTGCGAAATTCAGACTTGTCAGCTCTATCCTGCTCAATGACCTCCTCCATGGCCCTTTTCTCCTCTACTAATTTATTCTTAAAATGGGCACGCATCATGAAGGTCTAAATGATGGTAAGAGAAAAAATAAGTTATCTTTCAAAATAACATACCAAATAAAGACATAAAAATTAACATGCTCTCTTACTTGAAATGCCATC
>Ga0307507_10009447_pt1 | contig 12983 bp, 16 predicted proteins | sample 7_EM_MG_FD_207223 | JGI IMG/M metagenome (GOLD analysis project Ga0307507, IMG submission 207223) | Populus trichocarpa ectomycorrhiza microbial communities from riparian zone in the Pacific Northwest, United States - 7_EM | ecosystem: Host-associated > Plants > Roots > Unclassified | place...
GGATGTTTTGGACCAAGATTGAACTATGGTCATGTGCGAGTCAGTTTCTTTCACTCGCAGCGTTTTGGAATGATCACTTGCTGAAGAGGGCTTTCCGGCTACTTCGACAGATGAGATGTCCAAGTCCTTTGTGTCGAATCTACGACAGGAACCGAGGTTAAGGATAAAATTATTAAGAGGACTTGAAAGAGACGCACATCACTTGAGAAACACCATCTTCCTTGACGATGAGGGTGTGTGTTGCGTTGCCCCCAAGGATGTTCGCTTCCAGATCAACATTCCATTCGAAATCAATACGATCTGTGGCTATTTCCAAGTAGTTCGATTGTGTTGCAGGATCAGCCATGCTTGTGAGGAGAGGTTGTTGGGAGGTTGGGGATAGATCTTATCACAAAGCCATCGGAGTTGATTTCAAGCAACGCCAAACCAGTCCAAACCCCGTCTGCAAAGGGATGACTACCCATGAGTGCAAGAATCCCTTCAAACGCCTGTCTGCACAGGTGGTTACAAAGTATTTCGAGTCGAAAACGTGGAAATATCATTTCAAATTGCTGGATTTTAGGGGCTGAAATGCTCTCTTCGAATCCTTTTCTGAGGGAGGTTCGGAAAACGTTGAAATCTGACAGCTGGTGTTGCGTTCTTATGCAAGCCATTCGTCCCACTGAGGAGTTCATTTATGTAATTGACTGATGGCATGGAACGATACCTGAAAGATGGTGAATGCCCGCGCCTCCCTTTATGTGCACTCCATGCTGAACCGCACTCAGAAATTTGAGAAAAAAACCACTGGTAATCGCGTCGCAATGCATTTGTGAAATTTAAGCATACATAGAGCGCACATTGACAAGAACGTAACAAGAATGGAGGGTATAAGGTGGTGGTAGATGAATGATCGTGTGAAAGAAACCTGCCCTAAGCCTGAACCTAAATTTTTTGACGAATACACCGTCATCAATAACTGTGACAAAGGCCCTTCGTCGTTTATCTGACTTTCTTGCCGCAACGGGTATCCTACGAGGCCAATTAAACTCGTAAAGTAAGCAACCTTCAGACTTGAAAAAATCAGTAATTTACAAAGCGGATCTACTCAGACACCATGGCGCCCTTTTCAAAACCAGAGACCGTGCTCAAGCAGGCCGAGGGACTCGTCTCCGTCGGCCAGACGCATGCAGCTCTCCAATCATTGACAGAAATGTTCTCCTCAAAACGATTCAGGTCGACACCACTCACCTCCCTCGAGCCGATCATGCATCGTTTCATCGAATTATGCGTCGAAATGCGAAAAGGCCGCCCAGCCAAGGAAGGGCTCATGCAATACAAAAACATTGCACAGAACACGAACGTGCAGAGTATCGAGGCAGTTATCACTCGCTTTGTTCAATTGGCCGACTCGAAGGTCCGCGAGGCGCAGGAGAAGGCGGCTGTAAAATCGGCCGTTGATGTTGATGATTTGGAGGCTAGTGAGACCCCGGAGAGCATTCTCCTCGGTGCAGTTAGTGGAGATCAGAGCAAGGACCGCACGGATCGTGCTCTCGTCACTCCCTGGCTCAAGTTCCTATGGGAGAGCTATCGAACATCTTTGGAGACTTTGAAGAACAATACGAGGCTGGAAGCTATATACCAGGTGAGTCGGGCCTACAACGGCAAAAAGGACAGTCCATTCATATCATTTCAACAGCAAGTCGCACAGCAAGCGTTCAAATTCTGCCTCAAGCATCAACGTAAAGTCGAATTCCGTCGTCTATGCGAGACACTCCGTCTGCACCTTGCAAACGTCGCAAAATACTCACACCAGCAACACTCTATCAACCTCTCTGACCCAGACACCTTGCAACACCACCTCGACACCCGATTTGCCCAACTCAACACCTCCGTCGAGCTCGAACTATGGCAAGAAGCCTTCCGGTCTGTTGAGGACGTCCACAACCTCCTCACCATGGCCAAGAAGGCTCCCCGCCCAGCAATGATGGCGAACTACTACGAAAAACTCACCAAAATATTCCTCATGAGCGGGAACGCTCTGTACCATGCCGCTGCGTGGAGCAGGTATTACGCAATTGTTCTCAGCATCGGGGGTAAGTCGGAAGAAGAGCTCGGCAGGCTTGCTGGGCAGGTACTCGTCAGCGCACTGGCCGTTCCTGTTGGGTTGCACACGGAGGAGCCTGACGAGTTGAAGGGCAAGAACGCCCGTCTGACGGCTTTGCTTGGGCTCGCGAGGATGCCCTCCCGGTCAGGATTGCTCAAGGATGCCGTTAGTTATAATAGCGTTCTCGATCACCGGATTTTCTAATTATCACCTATAGCTCTCCAGGGACGTCCTCAAACTCTCGCCTGAATCTATCAAATCACTATACAACATCCTCGAAGTCACCTTCGACCCACTAACCCTCTGCTCATCAATCGCTCCCCTGCTGCAAACCCTCTCAGCAGATGCATCCTACTCACCCTACCTCACCCTCCTCCAACGTGCTCTGCTCTCCCGTCTCCTGTCCCAACTATCCCAGGTCTACTCCACCATCAAGATCAACAACCTTCTCGCGCTCGTCGCACCACTCAAAGAAGCCGGCATCGAAGGCGCGTACGAGGAAGAGCAGATCGAGGCCTACATCATGGGGTGTGCTCGGCGTGGAGAACTTAACATCCGCGTGGACCATAAAGACGGGAGCATCACTTTCGTAGACGACGCATTTGTCTCTGCGGACGAGCTGCAACAGCCCACCGCGTCGACTTCTACCTCCACCGCTCGTGGTGAATCGTCGATCCAGCCTTCGGTAGCCGAGCTCGTTCGAACACGGTTGAGTAAAGTTGCTGTTTGCCTGCACAAATCCCTCCACAAGATCGAGGATGCTCCGGAAGCCCTATCCCCTGAAGAACAGGCCGAAAAATTTAAGGCTCTCGTAGTAGCCGTGGAGTCTGAACGCAAAGCTCTCCAACTCAAACGCGCCATCGTAGCTCGGAGGAGGGAGCTATTGAGTGAATTGAGCGTGCGTAAGGAGAAGGAGGCGAGCAGCCGGCGCGCTGAGCTCAGTCGAAGGGAGAAGGAAGAGGAGGCAAGACGTGTGAGGGAGGATTTGAGGAAGAGAGAGCAGGAGAGGACGAAGAAGGAGATTGAGAGTATTAGGATCGATGAAGCCAAAAAGTATGCGCAGAGTTTGGTGGATAAGGGGATTTTGAAGCCTAATGATGTTGATGTGAGTTTTTATCGTGGTTTGGTTTCTTGTTCTTCTTTTCTGACGTTTCCAATAGAAGCTAGAAAGCATTGATACGGAAGGGCTAATCACCATCCAGGTAGCTCAACTCGAGAAGGAGAAGAAGGAGCTCAGTGAGCGACTTCGCATCATCGCTAAGCGGATCGACCACACGGAGCGTGCGTATCGCAAGGAGGAACAACCTCTCATCGCTCAGGACTACGAAAGACAGCAAGCTACGGACAAGGAGACCTTTGAAGCTATACAACATGCACACCTGGAGGCAGCTAGAAAAGCTCACCAGGACGATCTAGCTACTAAAGCGCGGTTGTCACGTATGATGACTGATTATCAGAGCAGAAGGGGAGAGATTATTGCCAAGAAGGGTGAGGAGTTCGCGAAGAAAACAGAGGCTGCTAGGGTGAAGATTGAGGAGGAGAAAAAGAAGAGGATAAAAGCTGTGTTTAAGGCCAGAGAAGAAGAACGGCTGCGTGTTGAGCGTGAAGAAAGGGAGAGGGCGGAGAAAGAGGCAGAGGAAAGGCGGATTGCAGAAGGTATGTTTGCTTCTGTCTTTCTCATCCAGCAAGTTAGCAGAAGATATTAATGATGCTTGCAGAACGTCGTGCCGAAGAGGAACGTCTTCGCGCGGAAGCGGAAGCTAAAGCGGCAGCTGAGGAAGAAGCCAAGCGTCGAGCCGCAGAAGAAGCCGAACAACGACGCAAGCAACGCGAGCTGGAACGCCAAGAAGCCTCGAACAAAGCCCGGCTGCAACAACAGCGCGAGGAAGAGGCAGAAGCCCACAGACAACAACGTGCCGCAGAGAAAGCCGCTGCTGCCCGCGCGCCCCTCCCTGCTCCCACGGCCCTTCGTGCGTCGAAAGACGAGCCCACTGCCTGGAGACGCGGGACTCCTGTCAGCAATAACAACTCGACGCCTCTTACACCCACCCGCGGCAAAGCCGTTGCGACGCCACCACCGCGTGCTGAGAGCCCTTCACCTGCAGTTGCGCCATCTAGGTTTAACCGGGGTGGGGCTGCAGGAGGCTGGCGGGCGAGGGAGGAAGCGAAGAGCGCTGCTGGTCCTGCGAGTGGGGTTCCTCCTCGGGTGGTAAATGCCCCTGCCCCACGTGTTGGCTCGCCTGCTCCTCCAGTTAATGGAGAGCAAGCTAAAGAGAGCGATGATGGGTTCCAGACTGTGCGAGGCGGTGGGGTCTGGCGTCCTCGTAGAGGAGGGCGCGCTTAGTTATGTTTCCATCTTTCGTATACCTCCAATTTATGCTCGCTTCTATGAAGACCTATGATTATAGTACGAGTGTTGTCCTTACAAGGCAAACCGTTTGGGCGATCAGGCTTGCAGTTATTTGTCCGTTGAATTCGATATCACTTACTCAAGTTCTGTACCTCTGCACTCTCCAGCTAACCTACTGCTATCTTAAGCGTAACAACATTCGTATGCATCATAATAACGATACATTCCCCCTTCATAAACCCGTAAAATGATTCGTCGTGTTATATTATCTACTAAATCCGAATAACTTACGAAGGTGATATTCTACAATCTAATATTACTGTCCGTTGTACATAAAGTGTCAGATTTGAGGCCAATGAGTGTTAGCAATTGTGTCGCTTTTTCTCTTCTTCTGCAGCTTCCATCATCAAGTCTAAAGAAGAAGATCAGTATATTGTGCATATATCATCAGTTTAATTGCTCACCTCCCCACATGGAGTTTTGCATTGAGTTTACAATATCTTGAGGGTCGTCTTCAACCATGGATGAACGACTGCAGCAGATTGTAGCTCTGTACTCCGCCTCGTTAGCCAGACCAACTCACGGGGATCTGAAACTATCCGCGGAAAACATGCTATAATCGCTCGCTCGTCTGCTTCTTTGCAACCTCGACCCAGTGCTTGAAACATACCAGTGAACATGTTCACAAAGATATACTGGAGGATTTAAACATGAGCAGAATGGGCAGAGTACGGGAAACACAAACCATGCTAAGAAGGTTCCAGGTAATGAACAAGGCAAAGGCCCATGCTGTACTCCCGCAATCAGATTCAGCTTTTCTATGGGATGAGTTGGTGCATCGAGGATATGTTAAATCACTAAAATCGGGAATTAGGATCCAGTTCCCATGCCAAACGCATGATTACTCACAAGTCATGCATGTATTGGTTCCAGCCTTCTCTGTGAGAGGGTGCACAAAACATTCGCATTAATGATAATTCCAATAAAGTATGAAAGATCGTACCCAGTACTTTGGAAAGCCAACATGACCAATGCAGATCCAATAGATTCGTAATTGGCACTCTGGTTTCGGCATTACCCCACTTTGTCATTCCGAACACTTCGACAAATAAAATTGCGAAGAAGATAAAGAGGATAACCCATAGGCCGAGGAGGTTGATTATGACCGGTAAGCTTGCCCTGCCCTGAAAGTTAGCACAAAATGTCTCTAGGATAGTGGTCGCACATACACGGCAGTCTTGAAAAGCATATTAAGACTGTTGGTGCGCTGCACCAGCTTGAAGGCAATGCTAACAAGGAATAGCTTTTGCAGCTGCTGTATGCCAAAACCACTTCCTCGACTTCCTCCAAAACGAACGATAAGGGTTGTGATGAAGCTCCCAATAGATTCCATCCATTGGCGCGGAAACTGCGCCATCCAAGACCATACCAACGCACAACGACATCGAGAATGTAGATGGACATGAGACCGAGAAAGAAATCATCTAAAATATAATCAGACGGAGAACTGCAGAGTGTCATCCATACTACGGAAGCCCTCGGCAAACTCATGAGCTGTGAATGTTTGGCTCCTAGATGGCTCTTTGGAGGTTGCACTATCTGCTGGCACAGCTGGCGGACCCAGCACTTCTGCGAAATTCTTTGTCATATGTGGGGTGATTGCGGATAAAATCGGCTCGCAGGGCTCGTCTCTCATAATATTCATCCTCAGCGTTTTCACCCAGGCCGGCGTCTGGATTCACGGACGCCAGAAGCTCACTGAAAAAAAAAATCTCAAGAGCTACTCGAAAAGTGAATGCACGCACAGGTGTCTCTCTATCTCCTCGTCATAAGGGTCTGCACTGGGTTCCTGCCTCGCGTGTCGTAGCGTATTCATAGTACTGCTTGATTTCACCTCGCCTGCGAAGAGTTTCTGAAGGGCCGTGAGGGATTTGGAAGAGTAATGGCCTGGCTTGAAACGTTTGCTTAGTACTGGGTTGTTTTTCTTTCAATTTGACGATTAGATATAGACATGTGAGGAAGTGATAAGAACTCACAACCACAGGGCGAGGTTCTCGTCTCTGAGCGCCAAAGTCTTGAATTAATGCTTTCTGCATGGGCAAAACGAGGTTTGAGGGAAGGTTTTCCAGCTTCACCGCTACAGGATTGGCTTTGACCCACCGATATGGGTTCAAACGACGAAGTCATGGGGCCGAAGATTGCTCTGCCTGATTCTGATTCAAAAAGTGCGTGGCCTGTTTTCCTTTCTTAGCCTCTTCTGCGACCTCAAAGTTCTCATTGATCACGGCAATGAACATTTGCAGGACAATGACTATAATTTCATTGATTTGATTTGCAATGATAGCGAATGCTTCACACTTACAGTTGGCGAATATCATCCAGCCCGTGATGAAGATGATAATGATGGCTGTTTGGCGCAGCTGTATTTCGGCTTGAGCCGCCCTATACATGACATCCACCCAGTTTTCGGAGGAAAATACTTGATACACGGCCAAGAAAGCATTGAAAGCCTCTCCGAAATTGATAGCCGTGCTGTTACCAAAATCGCCACGAAGAAGCTGCACAGCAAACAGGGCAGCGATATAGTTGATAAGGAAGAGGAACAAAGACATGTTAGCAAGACCATATATGTTTCCAAAAACGGCGAGCTGATGAAATCATTTGAACTAATATTTGTAACGAAGGGGAGTGTAACATACCAAGAGTGGCCTCATGCGAGGCACCACCAATGACTCGGTAGAAATTCCGTAGAATCTCGCCAGCTGAAAGATTGTAAACCAAGGATACAGTTCTGAATGTCGGATAGCCGGCAGTTGAATGATAGTTGATCCAATGGCGAGTATTGTGTCCAGCCAGTTGTTTCCATGTTGGAAGAACGTCCTCCAGTGATGTAAAGTGGCGAAAACTCGGAGTATAATTTCGAGATCGAATGCTATTGTAATGCCAAGTTCGCCATAGTAGAGGGCAAGCTCATGGCTTTGAGACATCACGACCGTCCTTGAAGCTTGTAGGCCGAGGGATGCCAGAGCCAGGATCACCCAGCACCGCTTAGTATATTCGTATATTACCTTCGCTGTATTTGGCCTTGTGGCAGCTTTGCGGCCGTGTTCGGTTAACCAATCATCATCTTGGTATTTTTCGAACTTGACAACTTACAAGTCTGTTAACGACATTGTGAGCAATCAGGAGGCAAGCTGATAATCAAAGATTTCATACGGTGCGGCCAAGGGGGTCCAAGGACCTTAAAAATTACACAGGGTCGGTAAATTTTTTTAAGCATTTGTAGGTGTCCCCCCTCCCCCCCACCTTCCTAAAAGAGATATGTCGGACCGAAAAGGGTAATTTCAAGAAAAACATATTAGATTTTATTAATATACGCGAGGCAATGAAGAAAATTCCTAATTGCGCCGCTTTTTTGAGCGTGCATCACTCTCACAACACCAATTTTTCACATTTCTGATGTGCTCTGCCCAGCACCTGCAGTGGCAGGCAGTTCTCCGTCGTCTTCTTCATCAGCGGTCATGGTGTTGTCCTCTGAGGTTTTAGTCTCTTGATCTGATTCATTGCCAGTGGTTGAACTGTCCTTGTCGTGATCTTCTGGATCATCAGCCACATCCTCAATGCCAGTTGCTGAGGTTCAGGCTGAATATCACTGGTAATCAAGCAGGAGACATTGGTGAATAGGATAAGAGATGCATAGAAACTCACGAAAAAACACAACAACTGCTATGAACTTCGGAAATGGGAAGGCTTGACTTTGGTTTGCTTGGACTTTGACTGTCTCTGTTTCTTGAATCTAGAATTCCAAAGCTCCTTAAGACCTTCACGCTCCGACTTGGAGATGACGAAATCAGCAGACTCGTAAGTTCTATACACAGCAAGATTCCATTTTTTTGCCCAGTACAGTGCGCTAAGGTCTTCAAATGAAGTCAAACGTCTGTCTTGATGAGCCCATGCATCTGCCCGTTGTTATACAGGGCATCAAAAATAGAACTTTGGTCTGACTTTAGTAAAAATTTTTAAGCCCTCGGGAACCACCCCCCCCCCTGGACCCCCGGTCCGGCATTCAAATCCCGAGACCCCCTTGGGTGCGGCACCAAAAGCACTCTTGCTGGTTGCCGAGCGGATGGCAGCAAATGTGTGGGTAATGACAGCGACGAACAGGTTGATAAGCCAAAAGTTAAGGACAATGATCGCAATGATAAAAAAGAAACAAGAAACGAAGAATTCCGCGTCGATCATGTTGTACATGACCGAGGACCACTAAAACCCTAAAGATGAATTTTGTGTTCATGTACGAGTTCCAAAAACTTACCCTGTTGGCACTAGCGACAATGACTACTTGAAGAGCAGCGTAGGGAATAGCATGAAAACTTTTGGAAAACTTTCAATTTCGTGCTTGGGGTTTACATGAGGTTGGTTTCAACAGAGACATACGTTGGAATGAACCTTGTCCTACCTTGCAAAGCTGCCCAAGAGGGCAGATGCAACCTTTGGGTGTCGGGAACCTGTTGTTGCTTGAATCTATGTAACCAGTACATTTGAGAGTAACACGATCGATGTGACTATATATTAAGGTACTCCATTGGCAGCATCCCCGAAAATCCCGTCAAAAGTCCCATCACACTCAGATCTTCTCAATATCCCTCTCCCTCTTCATCAAACCACAAAGCAAGTAAATGCACACATGCCACAAATTCAGAAGTTTCAAATGTATGAGACGAACTGTATATCTTTGACTCAGCAGAACTATTTAGGTACATAATATCACGATGACGCCAACAGTGTGAATGCTCCACGGGGCACTACCTTGAGCTCATTGTCTAGGATCTTCACTCGATTGAGTTCGACATCAAACACCACATGGTACAAATTTTGAAGGTCTGAGAGGTAAAGGCGAAGTTAAGTATATGAGATGGTGATAGATGTAAATAAATATTCCTACGTGGGTGAGGTACTTTGGGTTGGGTTGTACGGCAATCGAGGATGATGTGGTCTTTCAGGGGAAGAATGGTTCCATAGGATCCAGTTTGTGATGAAAACCGCCCGGCATGTTGCGCAAGCTGGTCGCCATTTCGCAGAAGTTCCACCCCCCATTCTTTAACGGGAATGTAAAAATCGACCCACCCTTTCGCTGTGCCAAATTCAGGGAAGGTGACAAGCGAGCCATTGGAATGAGTGTGACAGCAACGGTAAAACTCATCCTGATATTGAGCCTCAGGTGGACGTTGAACATGACCAGCAGCAGTTACTCTCTGTGTTGTCGAAAGGATTCGTGGAGAGAATAAAGAAATGACTTTGATCACAAAGTCTAGGATATTGTCTGCGCAGTAGGTTGTATCCAAGGCGTCCCACATACCCCACAGCTTCCATTCTGTGTACCAGCGATGAAGGGATGACGGGAAAAAGTATTCGGTTTCGTCGTCGATGACGTCGGTGTGTAGCCAACCTTTACTAAAACATAGCCGAAGCGCGCTCCTATTGTCCTCAGTAGTGAAGTCGGTCTCCCGCACAGAACCCATACGAAGAATGGAGGAAAAGACAAAAGCAACACCTGGCACCTTGAGCTCGTGAGATGAAGGCAGTCCCCTCCTGACTATGCCGGCGGCTGGACTTTCGAACTGTTTCAAGAACCAAACTAGACTGATTGTTTTCTGAAATAGCTCCCAAGTGTAACGTTGTCCAGAGTATTTGAGTTCACGATATTCCTGGAAGATGACATCAGCTTCAACTTCTCGTTAACAAGAAAGTAACATTACGTTAGATCCAAGAATAATGCTTAGGAAGGAATGTATTGCTCCCACGTGTCCCTCGGTAATCTCAAAGACCATGTCGAGGAAGAAACGATCGAAGTGATACTCTCTATCTGGATACTGCTTTGAAACCAGTTCGTCGAACTCTGCAAGGGTGAAAAGGAGACCCGCAGCTGGGAGATTGTCCTCGTGGGCGGTGGGAAGTAAACTGACCCTCGTTGCAGGTGCGATGAAAATTGGAGTGCCTTCTATGACGATGGACGAAGATGGACTGCCATAACTCGCAAAGGCAATGGCGCGACGATCAGGGTAGTCTTGTATGCCTTTGAACAAATCGTTCCAGAGTCCCCCGTCGTTGTACGTCACCTGTGCTTCATCAAAAATAAACACCGTGTCCTTGCCTGGGATCCAACCCTTCTGCTTGAGGTAATAATACCATCCCCCACACTCCTTCACATCATCATGCTTCCACCCGGAAATCCAAATAACATGCACACCGGATTCTTGAGCACAGATGTGTCGACCGAGCAGCTTTGCGAGCGTTGACTTACCGCTTGCGGGCGTCCCACGAACCTGCAAAAACTCAGAAAACATTGTAGAATATTCAACATCATAACAATACCTGGATGAAGCGATATTTAGACAGCTTTTGATATATTGCTGAAACTGTACCGCTTCGCTCCACTGCGGTCGCTAAGGTCCATGTAAGTCCGGGGAAAATGGTGGTTATGAATGGTACTTACGCGGTGGGTCAGGAGATGGCGATGAAATGCGAGGTCGTTTGCGAGGTGGGGACTCTGTCGAAAGATGGAGCAGTCACAGAAAGATGATCAAGACGACGGCGGCAACGGGAGGTTATGAGATGGGTGGCAATAAGACGAGTTGTTCAAGTGACGTTCGAAAACACGACGAAATGGGGGGACGAGGGCAAGTGGAAAAAAAGCGAGTAGAAGGCGGCATTGTTAGCGTGCGGTTGAGGTAAGTTGGAAAAGTGGACAAGACAACAACATTAGCGGGGCATTTAACGACAATAGCAGATACAGGTACCACACTCACCGACCGCAGGTAACTCAACAAGGATGTGGATGGGTTCCTTATGTAAGTCTTGATTTCCGAAATATTGAGAAATTTCTCGGCGGGCGGAGGCAAGGCGAACAAGGCGATTATCAGAACCGTCGAACTGAAGAGTTTTCAAGGTTTGCCCTAGGTTATCATCATCAGGAAGACCGGAGCACTTCCAGAGGACGATTTTGTGGTGATCGACGTCATCGAGACTATGGCCATGTTCGTCTTTGATCATGCGCTTGAGAACGGCGACAATCTCGTTGTTATCTATTTTGACCTGGACAATGTGTTCATCGGGGTCGTCATCAGGCCAGACAAGGCACCTTAGTTTCAACTTCTCGACAGACATTGCAGGACGGAGAGAAGGCGGCCCGGTTTTCATGGTTGTGGGAGTATAAAAGGAAACAGAGAAAAAGGAAAGAGAAGAAGAGAAAAAGGAGGGATTTCCTGACTTATTAGTACATATGTACCAAAATTCAGAAAATTACCACAAAATATATTGATTGTTATACCACTTTTACATACAGTCATCCACCGGCCTGTGTTACACCACTACCAAATGTTACACTTTTGTTTCTTGAATAACTTTTGCAATACCCAACCTACTCTCTTGGAATAAATTTTATCTGGAGCTCCTAGATATATTCTCTCCTCAAATTAAGTTTTGTGTGCACAGGATGAGTATTGAATATGCAGTGATTTGCTCAAAATTGGGTACTTAGCAGAAAACCTCCCACCACTGAATGTTACACCTGTATTTTTGAAATTACTCACCAGCAACACAGCCGATAGCTCTGAAATTTGGAGGAAACAAAGAATGTAGATCACCAAGACTGAATGTAAAATTTTTAAGTGAAAATGTTTGCCCATGATGTTTTAACTGAACTTTCAATTTTTGATGTAACATTAGCTGGTGGATGACTGTAATACTTCTGATGGTGAAAAATAAAACTACAGTCATCCACTGGCCTGTGCTACACCACCACTGAGTGTTACACTTTTGTTCCTTGAATAACTTTTGCAATACTCAACATTCTCTCTTGAAACAAAATTTATCTGGAGCTCCTATATATGTTCTCTCCTCACATTAAGTTTGGTGTGCACAGGATGAGTATTGAATATGCAGTGATTTGTTCAAAATTGGGTATGTAGCAGAAAACCTCCCACCACTGAATGTTACACCTGTATTTTTGAAATTACTCAACAGCAACAAACCTGAGAACTCTGAGATTTGGAGGAAACAAAGGATGTAGATCACCCAGACTGAATGTTTAATTTTTAAGTGAAAATGTTTCCCCATCATGTTTTAAGTGAGCTTTCAATTTTTGATGTAACATTAGCTGGTGGATGACTGTATGTAGATTTGTCAGCATTCTGAGCCCTCAAAAGAAAGTCACAAGGATAAGAGGGGTGTCTGCTGTCCTTTCCTTTACATTCCTTTAAACCACATGAACCACAGGCATTTGTGTACTGATCCTTCTTAAGTCTCCCTCCACATCCTTCTTTTTCACACTTCCAACATTTCCTTGCTGCATGTTTTAGACCAACATCCTGTGTAGATTTTTTATTTTTCTGTTGGCTATCCAGTGTGTGTGTCTGCTGTGAGGTATTATTCCCACTAGGCAATACACTTGGTTCTGCAACTGAAATATTCTCAGGTGGAAAATGGATATTATAGAGCATTGCTTGGTTTTGATCAGCAGAATGACTGCTAATTAGTTGCTTTCCT
>Ga0307507_10009448_pt1 | contig 12983 bp, 6 predicted proteins | sample 7_EM_MG_FD_207223 | JGI IMG/M metagenome (GOLD analysis project Ga0307507, IMG submission 207223) | Populus trichocarpa ectomycorrhiza microbial communities from riparian zone in the Pacific Northwest, United States - 7_EM | ecosystem: Host-associated > Plants > Roots > Unclassified | place...
CCCGTGCCCTCGCGTACGCTTCGCGTACAGCTTACGTCAGCCACGCGTAGTATATCACCTTCCTACGCCCTCGATCCTTACGATCGATCGCGTAACGTCTTGTAGACTCCTTAAATACATACACTCTATAGCCATTGCCTACGTCCCATGATATTACATTATGCCTTTTTTTTTACCACCAACACCTAGCCTATAACCAATTCTACATCTCTACAATACTGCAGGCGCTACCAGAAGCAGCATATCTACAAGCAACCTCCGCACTATAATAGTAAGACGATATTCCTTACTAGCCACTATGTTAAGCCTAAAGAGCAACCTAATACCTCAACCTAACCTACGACGCCAATTAATCCTAGGAGAATTTAATTTATTAACCCTAGCCTTAACCCCTAAGGGCAAGCCTAGCGGCTTAAAAGAGTTACAACCACGAGTACCCCTAAGCACCTAGCACCACCTTAAAAATAATGAGAGTTAACCAGCCTAGTAGGATGGGTACACCCCTATTAGTATAGGTAGCCACAGTAACGACCTTAATGAGATAGATACCAGCAACGTCTTATTCTTTATTAATTATATAGCCACGGAAAAGCAACTAGAAGGGTAGCTACCTATTAAGATTGAAATACGAGACGCCGAGATGTTTATATAAATGGTAGTATAAGAACCCAACAAATACTACCACCTTCTACAGAACTACCACCTAAAGCTTATACAAGCTGAACTGTATGCTGCCTAAGATTATAATATTATCCAAGACTTACAAGCTAGTAAGGCACTTGCTAATAACATATACTAAAAGACCGAAGATGACCTCCGTATATTTAAGCGCGATATTTAACAATTAAAGAAAGCTAAGATTATACTTATTGCCCAGGTTACTAAGAAGGAGGGCATAATTAAATACCTATAGTCTTAGCTTAACGAGCACATTTATAACAATGCTAAGTACCTCCCTACTACACACTACACCACCTAAGTCCCTACGCCTCTGGCAACCTCACCCACCCAACACTTAGCCAAAAGTTAGTGTTAAGCAGCTTCACCTAATAGGGACAACCCCTATAATAGCAACCGAACTTAAGCCATAATTGCGGGGTTTAATATATAATACCCTAATCCCCTAGTCTTCTAGGGAAACCGCAAGGAATACAGCCACTAGAAGATGCAAATCCGCGAGAAACTAACCTAGAGCGCCTGCCTTTTTCCTAGGGAGGATACCAAGATTGGTTATATTATTGGGCGTATAAAGGGTACCCCATTTAACAGACTCTTCGCCTAATAGGAGACCAATAGCCCCCAGAAGTAGCAGTCCTACTATAAGGTCCTTAACAATCTTGACCTAATATATCGCGACCATAACCTAGTGGCCACTAGTTGAGCCAAACTACGCGCCCTAAAGATAAGTCCCATTAAGTTATTTAATGAGTTCTATATTAAGTTCTAGGAATACACTAGAGTCCTCTCCTAAGACGACGCTGAAGACCAGGAAGACCTCCTCAAAAAGGTCACCTATCATCTTAGTTACGCTGCCGCTAGTCACAATTACAATAACGTTTACAGCATGGTGGCAGCCCTACAGAAGATTAAATAACGGCTAAATTAGATCTCCACTACTAACCCTCGCCTAAAGGCTCCTATATAAAAGCCCTCTGGACCAACCACACCTATATACACTAGGTCACCAACGCCTACTACTAATACTATTACCAGAGCCAATATTAACCTCTCTATTCTAACCTTCCCACGTAAACTCCTAGACGGAGAGCGTGAGCTACTTTAGAAGCTAGGGCGCTGCTATAGATACCGTTAAGAAGGCTGTTATTACAAAAACCCAAACTACCTAATAGCTAGGTTCGGTAATTGCCGCCTAATACCTAACTTTATACCTCAAACACCAAATACCTCGCTACGCACTGTTACCGTACAAGATAAAGAAGCAGCAGCAGCAGAAGCAGTAGGAAATGCTTAGTCCTAGCCCTAAGTTATAAGCTAGGACACCCTAATAATAGAGGGATCTATATATCAGCCTGCTTAATAGATAACTCAGTAAGAATAGATGGATGGAAATAGATAGTTTTACCTATAATAGGAATAACTGCTAAAAAACAATATAAAGACCGTTCTATAATTGACTGCAGAGCTACTAATAAATTTATAGATACCTAATTTGTGCATAAACATAACCTATTAACCTTACCCCTTACTAAAGCCCACGCCCTACAACTCGCTAACAGTAGTTGTACTGCATAAAAGATTACTTATATAGCATAACTCTATCTAGATATGAACGGACACTAAGAAGAGCTCTGGGCCTATATTATACCACTTACCAATTACCCTATTATCCTTGGAATAAACTGGCTTAAGCAGTATAACCCTATTATTAACTGGAAGAAAAGAGAAGTGACCTTTAACTCCAACTACTACAGAGAGACCTGCCTAGGGCATAGCCTAGCCGCCTCTACCTACTCCCTAGGATATTAACCCAAAGAACCTCTGATTACACTACCCACAACCAACTATTACTATATTAGTGCCGCAGCCTTCTATTACATAGCACAAAGGAAAAGCTGGGTTGTTACAGCAGCCTCCTGCTTATAGCTATACAAACTTAATAAAGAACAGGATTACGTCCTCTATAGTAATAGGATAGATCTGGTGGACCTCCTAGAGGATAATACGCCTATAGAACTTAATAAACTCTTAACCTTAGACTTTAAGAAGTTTATAAAGCTTAAAAAGGGACTTACTAATAAGGAACTCCGCAAGCTCCTCCCTAAGAGGTACCACGACTTTATCAACATATGCTTATAAAAGGGCGTAGATATACTTCCCCTATATTAACCTAATAACCATGCCATTAACATTAAATAAGGAAAAATGCTACCTTATAAGAGACCCTACCTAATATTAAAAGACGAACTTCTAGTTGTAAAAAAGTATATTAACAAGTACCTTAACAAAGGGTTTATTTGTCCTAGCATGTTACTAGTAGCCACCCCTATCCTTCTCGCTAAGAAGCCTGGAGGAGGTATCCAATTCTATGTTAACTATAAAGGACTTAATGCCATTACGATTAAGAACTAATACCCAGTACCGCTCATACGTGAGACCCTTAAGCGGCTTAGTTAAGCCAAAATCTATACTAAGCTTGATATTATTACCGCCTTTAACTATCTCCAAATACAGGAAGGCGACGAATGGAAAACCGCATTTGCATCGCGCTTCGGCCAATTCGAATATACTGTCATGCCCTTTGGCGTGTGTAACGGCCCAGGCACCTTCTAAAGCTACATTAATAACGCCTTATAGGACTACCTCAACGTCTTCTACTCGGCATACCTAGACAACATACTTATTTATAGCGACGACCCTTTTAAGTATACCGAGCACGTTTAAAAGGTCCTATAGCGCCTTAGGGAAGCAGGACTCTATATTAATTTAAAGAAGTGCGAATTCTTAGTTACAGAAGTAAAATACCTTAAACTAATTGTTACTACTAAGGGTGTCTGTATAGACCCCAAGAAGGTACGCATAATTACTAAATAGTAAGCCCCTAACTGCATTAAGGACGTATAAGCCTTTCTTAGTTTCGCTAACTTCTATTAGAAATTTATATACAACTTCTTAGGCGTAGTAGCACCACTTATAGCAATAATGCGAACGAAGGGCCTTTCTGTAAAAGGAAGAAAAACGTACCTATACTTTACCTGGATGCCTAACTACAAGAAGGCGTTCCAAGACCTTAAAAATGCCTTTACTAAAGCACCTATCCTAGCTTACTTTACACTAGGACGACAACTCTATTTTAAAACCAACTCCTTAGACTACGTCAACGCAGGCGTCCTCTTCTAGATGGGTAATAACGGTCTCCTCTACCTAGTCACATTCTACTCGTCTAAGCTTATACTATAAGAGTGTAACTATAAGATCTATAACAAAGAACTTCTTGCGATTGTATAAGCGTTTAAAGAATTCTAACCAGAACTTTTCTTAGCAGAACCTAACCAGCTAACTGAAGTCCTTACAGATTATTGCAACCTTAAATACTTTATAACTACAAAGTAGCTAAACTAACGCTAAGCACGTTGGAACGAGTTCCTCTCTAGTTTTAACTTTAAAATCGCATACAGGCTGGGAGTATAAGGCATAAAACCTAATAGCCTAATACGCCGCTCGCAAGATCTTCCTTAGTTAGAGGACAACCCTTATAATTAGTTCCAACAGCAGACAATCCTAAAAGCAAGGAACCTGGCCCCTAGCATACTACTTATAATAGAACCATCCGCACCTTAGCTTTATACTACGGACTTAGAGCCGCCCCCTGAAATCAATGAGCTTATTACTACTGTATATAATATCTCTATTGACCCGTTATTACACTAACTTATTGCCATAAAAACTACTGGCGCCCGCAAGCCACCCACTAGCCTCCAAAACTTAGGCTAAATTAATATAGTAGCCTTAGAAGTAAAGGAGAACAGACTCTACTATAGAGGCCGTCTATTTGTCCCTAATTTAGAAGACCTATAACAGTAACTAATCTAGATGGCCTACGACCTCCAGTTAAGCGGTCACCCAGGTAGAGGAGGAACTTACAAACTCCTTAGCCGATACTACTTCTAGCCTAAGATGATAGACTTAGTTAAACACTTCACAAGCGCCTACTATGGCTGCAAGCGCGCCAAGGCCTTTTGTACTAAGTACCAAAGACTACTACACCCGCTACCAATCCCTATACGGTGGTGGGTAGATATAGCTATAGACTTTATTACTAACCTACCACCCTATAAACGGCATGGTTGTACCTATAAGAATATCCTAATAATAATATGCCAACTTATAAAGGAACGTCACTACGTCCTAACCAAAGGCATAGCCGTTAACAACGTCGCAGACGCTTTTCTTCGCGAAGTCTACCAACTACATAGGATACCTAACTCCATTACGTCCAACTGGGGCACGCAATTTAACTCCGACCTATAGAGACGGATCTGTTAACGTCTTAGTATCTCTATTAAGATATTTACATCCTTCCACCACAAGACTGCGGGATAGCCAGAAAACACTAACACTAGTATAAAGGCGTACTTATAATAGGTTGTTGCCTACGGCTAGGATAACTGGGTAGATCACCTCCTATTAGGCGAGTTTGCAGCCAATAACTATGTCTTAGCCACTACAGGACTTACTCCGTTCTTCGCGAACAAGGGTTATCACCCCCAATCCGGCATAGAGCCACTAGAACCTATTAATAAGAAACTGCCATACAGAAAACGCCTTAAGATGCTACTTGCCGACCAGTATGCAGACTGCATAAAAAATCTACTTAACTACTACAGGGGAGAAATGGCCTGGGCTTAAGCAAAGCAGGCCTACTTCGCCGACTGTTATAGAACACCACCACTGGAGATGCGTATTAGCAACTGGGTATGGCTAAATACACGTAATATCTCTATATAGAGGCCTATAAAGTCACTCGATTATAAGAACCTCAGCCCCTATTAGATTAAATGAGTTATTAATAGGGGAGCCGTATATAAGCTAGAGCTCCCACCGGCCCTAGCCACCCGTGGGATATGGCCTGTATTTTACCTATAGCTACTACACCTTTACTAGCCTAACCCCTTACCGGGACAGATACAGCCTAAACCCCTACTAGTACTAATCTGAGACAAGAACGAAGACAAGAACTATAAGGAGTGGACTATTAAATGAATTATTAACTCTAAATACTTTGGCAAAGGCAGAGGACGGCGGCTCTACTATAGAGCTATCTATACAGGATTCGACATAGATTAGCCAGAATGGCAACTATAGGAAGACTTTAAAAATGCAAAGGACCTAATTAGCGACTTTTACTACGCGAATCTATAGAAACCGGGCCTAAGCAGAGATTTCGTGCCTAATCCTCTATAGGAGCCCTCATAGAGTTTAATCGTTGTATACTGCCATATAAGGGCAAATTGCCGTTAGATTGCCGCAGATTGCCATTACATGACTGAAAAATCGTTAAGATGTCCAGGAACTTCAACCGCCAGTTAAAGTTATCTAATTAATCGAATTCTTGGGTGCCAAGCCTTATTACGCAATGACGCTATAGACTGCAAAGATGTTAGTTCAGCTTACCGCCTTCTACTGAGCCAATAGCGATTTTCCATCCTGGGGATGGAAAATCCTAATTGGTCCATTTAATAATTAGAGCCGGTAGAACTCCACACCACCAACCCCTTTAGCATTATTTCTTTTCCTTCTCTATGCCTTAAGCGTTCCTTCTATATGTATATAGTAACCACAGCATTGCCAGAGCTCCGCCTCTATAAGAGGGGGGGTAGTGTCACGGAACGCCGCCGCAGGAGCCTCCATGGGAGACTCCCTAGCGGAACCCCGTGCCCTCGCGTACGCTTCGCGTATAGCTTACGTCAGCCACGCGTAGTATATCACCTTCCTACGCCCTCGATCCTTACGATTAATCGCGCAACGTCTTGTAGACTCCTTGAATATATACGCTCTATAGCCATTGCCTACGTCCCGTGACAGTAAGGTATGTGTTATACGTATTATATATGGCGTACACTACGTATACTTTATACACTGCGTATAACATTATGTGACTCACTTACCATTCCTCATTATATAGTTCCACTGGATCTATCCTGGACCGTGCCTATATTAACCAACTAGCTTCCTATAACTCTTCCCTAAGTAGTTATAACATTGTACTTAAAGCATCCGTAATACTATCTCCCTTCTTTTTATTTTTGTCCTTGAAGATTTCTAACATCTCCAAGTCGTCTACTAGAGGTATAATGTCCGTTTAATTAGTCTAGTTAATATCTTTGCTTATTATACCTAAAGCTTCTTCTTCTTTATAAGCGCAATGTTGTGCTCACACCGTGGCTGCTATACTGTTGCTTAGTAAGGTAATATCGTCTCCATATTTTTATTATGCGAAAGTAGGGTTAGTGTGTATTGCGATAGTAAGTCCCTTATCTTAACAACCCTTGTCTTGCTTAGAGTGCACTAAAGCAAATATTTAATCGTCCTACGATGTTCGCTTTGTCTCTAACGCTAAGTATACACGTCCTATGACTCTTAACAGTCTTTAAGTTCCCTAAGTAACTTATTATAGGGTCTCGTGTTTAATCTGCCGCTGTAAAGCTTAATAGTGAGCTCTTAAGCGCCTTAGATAAGCTTTATTATTCGCGGAAAGCAGAGCAGAAGGCTATAGCTACTTAACAGCGTGCCCTTAAAGCCCGTCTATTGGCCTCTGCCCGTCTTCTTTATCTTAAATATGTTTGTGAGAAGGTCCATTCTAAAGAGTGGAAACTTATTTAACAGGGTTTGTCTAAGCTGGGTAATAAAAGGACTGGCTTTCCTCCTGCGAGGGAAACAACTCTAAGTAGCTTAGTAATTGCTCCTTTTAGGTCCCCCTTAGGTAACTTATTCTTTGGTAATTTTTCCTTATTAATATTACCTAACCTACTTTCTTCTAATACTCTTATACCTTTCCTATAGCGTTCCTTAGGTTACTTAATAGTTCCTAGGTAGTCTTACTATAGCCTATCCACTTTACTTTATACTATGTTTTGTTATCTATATCCTTATAACTAATAATCTTTAAAACTTACTATTTGTCTTCCTCTTATCCTCTATATATATCTGCCTTGTAGACTAGTGGCTTAATATTCCCATGTACTGGCTCTAGCATTACAATGTGTTGTATAGGGTAGATTTTCATCCTGGCTAGTAGGTTTAACTTATATATAACCAATAAAATTCCTTACTTAACTTTAAAAGGTCCTAGTCTAATATAGTCCAACTTCTTACTTAGTTGTTAACTCTTGAAATTTTTATATAGTAGCTATACTTTATCCCCCTCCTTAAGATCTGGTCCCTTAGATCTCTTAGTATTATAGTACCTTTTTATTTATTTTTGTACTAGTTTAGCTATTTCTTTAAGGTTTGCATAAAGATTTATTAATATCTCTATTCTTTATTTAGCTGTGCTACTCATCTTTTTTACTTAATATGGCGATAATGATGTTCTTAGCTCGTACCCGTAATTCGCCTTAAATAATAATGTCCCTATTCCTTCTTATAGTGTTGCATTATATATAAACTATATAATTAGTAATAACGATACCCAATTATTCTATATGTAATTGATATAGTGCCTTAGATACTGCTCTAGTGTCTAGTTTAGTCTTTCCGTTTATTTGTCCATCTGCAGATAATACGCTGTAGATATTACTGCGCGAACCCCTTATTCTGCTAAAAACACTTCCTAAAATACTACTATAAATCTTAGATCTCTATCTAATATAATCTTGTCTAGTGCTCTATATCTTGCAAATACTTCCTTTATATAGATTCTAGCGACGTCTTCTACTAATATTTCTTTAGTGCATACTATAAAGTATGCCCACTTTATTAGCTTATCTACTATTACTAAAATCGCGTTATAATCTTATCCTGTAATAGGATCTCTTAACTTTGGTAACTTAATAATAAAGTCCTATAATATAACCTCCTATGGTCTTCCTGGTGTCTTAATAGGTTATAGCCCTCTATACGGCTTATGCCTCGTCGGTTTGTTTCTTTAGCAATTTGGATATTCTTTTATAACTTATCTTACTAGTCCCTAGATTCCTTAAATAATGTATTCTTCTTAAAGTCTTAACACTAAGCCTATAGCTCTATTGTGTCCTTATATTATTCCCTTATAGAATTCCTTAACAAATTCTTCTATAATAGACTTAGGCATATACGTTGCTTCTCTGTTTTTATATTACTTTAAGTCTAGATCCTCTACCTATACTTCTTAGATCTTCTGTATCCAATTACTCTCTAGTAATTTATAGATCTAACTTTCCTTAGTTACTGCAATCTTTAGATAATTATACCTAATTAATCCGTTTTAATCCTTTTGTAATAAAGCTCCTAATAGCTTTTTATTACTTTATAGTTTAGCCTTTCTGCTTAAAGCGTCTGCTTATGCATTGTCTATACCTTTAGTATACTGGATTTTAAAATAGTATTCTATAAGCATTTCCGCCCACCTAACCTATCTTTAGTTAAGTTCCTTTATTATTAGGAATCCTATAAGGTTTTTATAGTTTATCTTAACTACAAATGGTTTCTCTATACCTTGTAAGAATACTCTCTATTCCTTAAGTGCTGTAACTATACCTAACAACTCCTTGTTATAGATATTATAGTTTAACTCTAGTGGTGTTATTTTCCAACTATAGTATACCACTAGGTGCCATCTATCTTAATATTTCTGTATAAAGTATGCCCCTAGTGTAAAGTCTAATACATCTATTTCTATAACCGTCTCTAGACCTAGTTAATAGATCTTAAGAACTAGCTCCTAGGTAAATAACTCTTTAATTTTCTTAAATAGTTCTTATTACTTCTTTCCCTATGCCTATAGTTCTTCCTTCTTTATTAACCGCGTAAATGGCTCAATATTCTATAACTATTGCGCTATGAACCTTCTATAGTAATTATAAAACCCTAGGAACAATCTTAACTATATAACGTTCTCTGGTTCTTGCTAATTTACTATAGCCTTAATCTTCTTTAGATCTATACTAAGTTGGCCTAGTTCGATAATAAATTTAATAAAATCGGTCTTTTAGGTGAAGAACTTATATTTCTTAATTGCTACTAGCATCTGTTCTTCTTGTAGTCTCTTTAAGACCCATTTAATATATTCTCCGTGTTCTTCCTCGCTCTTTAAGTAGATAATAATGTCATTAAGGTATACCATAACAAATTCATCTAGGTGTTCTTTTAATATACTATTAATTTGCTTCTGGAACGTTGCTAGTGCGTTTATAAGCCCAAATTGCATAACTAATGGCTTATATAGTCCTTCCTTTGACCTAAAGGCTGCCTTCTATTTGTCGCCTTCCTTAATTCTAATCTAATGGTACGCCTATCTTAGATCTATCTTTGTAAAGATCTTTACGTTGCCTATCCTATCTTAAATTTCGCTAATTAAGGGTAAAGGGTATCTATCCTTTTTAGTAATGCTGTTTAACTATCTATAGTCTATACACATCCTAAGTTTTCCGTTTTTCTTTAGGATGAATAGTACTGGATATTCTACTAATAACTATAACGGTCTAATATATTCCTTTTATAAGTTCTCCTAAATAAACTCCTTAAGCGCTACCAACTCTATTTTAGTAAGCTTATAAATTAGAAAGAACTTTAGACTTATTCCCTTTTCCAATTCTATTTCGTGGTCCTATGCTGCATGCTCTAATAGCTTTTCACTTTCTAGTAACTATAACTTTTTACCATACTTATGGTATCTCTTTGGTATATAACTTAAGCCTTACTTAGTCTCTTTATATATCGCTCCAACTTAGTACTATACCAACTTGGTTTGCTATTGCACTTTGCGCTATTATATATCCTTAATATTAACCTAACCTATAACCTAATTAATCTTTGGATTGTACTTCTATAACTAAGGCATTCCTAGTATTACCTTATCCTGTCCTAACAGTAGGATATTAAAAGACATTCTAACTGGTCTTCCTTTAATAGTTATTTAAATAGGTCCTATTTTAAGATTAATAATACCTCCTCTATAGGCTATCTGATCTCCTGAAATTGTTATAAGTGGATATAGGTATTCCTTTTATCTGTGTAGTAACCCTATCCTTTCTACTACCTTTGGTGATATGTGGTTCCTAGTTACTCCACTATCTACTAACGCTTTAAACTGCTAATCTTACCACTTAGCTCTTAAATTTAGGTGCTAACCTTAAATTCCTTTAAGGGTCTAAGGCTCTAATACTAGTTTCCTCTAGTTTTATACGCCTCCCCTTTTTCTAACTATTAGCTGCTAGATTCTGCCTATACTTAGTCCAACTTTAGCTAATACTTAGTTTATTTCTTTTCCTCTATATACTATAGATAAGTGTTCTCTAGGCACTCCTACTACTATTATCTATCTAGGCATTCTTCCGTAAGGAATCTTCCTAGTTAAAGTATTAAGTTGCCTTAACCTTATACTTCTACTGGGTGCTAACTATGTATATACTTAGCGTTTCTAAACCACTTTTCCTCTAGTGCCTAATATATCCTTACTAGGTACTTCCGATTCTTGTCTTTAGGTGCTCTATATATATTATATATATTATCCACACAAGCTATCTATAATAGTGTATAATGCGCTATATGTTTTAGGTTAACTTTTAGTTTATCTTTATTTTTAAGTTTAAACCTATACCTAGTCAACCTAACTACTGGTATTTCTGCTATAGGTACTAAGATTTATTACTTGCTTCTCTAGTCCCTAGATTCCTCTTTTAGGTTCCTTAACATTATAATTAATGCTCCTTTAATATAACTTATACGTTTTTCCGTAATAGGTTAGTTTTAGACAACTTTTTTGTTTAGCTATATATAAAAATCTACCTATTTATTGTTGTGTCGTTGCCTATACCACTTTCCGTATAACTGGTTTAGTGTATATGGTCTATCTATTAGAAAGTACCTTGTTATTACTATATTATAATATCCTTTAGTATATCTTTCTTTAAACCTAGTTAGAATATTTAGATCCTCTTTTTGTTCTAGTTTATCTAATTACTTTACCCTAGGTGTCCCTGCACTCGGCCTATTAGTAACTCTTTGTATGGGTGCTCTGTTCCTTATATAACCTAGCGTAGCTGACCTCTTATCTAGCTTTTACTCTTGCTATATAATAATTCTTGTCCTAAACTTATCCATAGTTTCTTGTTTTTTGCGTCTTGTAGCTAGATCTTTGTAGTTATCTTACTTTTTAATCCTAGTATTAACTGTTTAATCTTTAGGCTGAATACTATATTTACCTAGGATTACTAACGTTCTTATTTATTCCCTAAACTCATAGTTCTTAAACTTGCGTTCTATACTTATTCGTTTATTACTAAACTGAGTTACTACCCTTTTCTATCAGTTTTTATCTGTTGTGGGTTCTTAGGTGTGTCTTATCTCACTTTAAGAATCTTAAGCTTCTCTTATCTCTTCTTAAGAATTTTAAGCCTGTGGCCTTTTGCCTTTATTAAGTAATAAGCTAGTACTAGCAGTTATTTACTTGCTTAGTTTCTTCTAAACATTGCTCCTATTATCTTATAAAGCGATGGAAATTATATTTAATAGTGTTGCAATACCCGTTACTAAACCTTGTTCTATAATGGTCTCAGTCTCTACTTTTATTTTAACTTCTCTAAGGTCTACATGCTCCCAGTAAGCTACCTTTATTACCTTATTATTAGTAAATACTTTACCTTTATTAAATTTATCGTCTTTAATATCTAGTCTATAAGCTAGTTTATTAGTTCCTTTAAACTTAGATAACAATAGCTCCTACAGCTAATAGCTTATACCGTATTTAGCGTCCTTATAAATTCGGTATACGTTGTTGTAATAATACGCAAAACTATTAATTAAACACTCTTTAGTTCCTTGCAGTGCACTATTATCCCTCTATATATATGTGCTGTCTGTTGGTCTGGTTTCCTTTACCATATAGTTACTCTAACCACCTCTATAGTCTCTAGCGAAATGACCCTGTTTTCTGCAATTTATACAAGCCCTATCTTTAAACCACTTTTCTTGCTATGGAGTCTGCCTAAACGTCTTCTACTGCTAAGATCCCTGGTTTGGCCTCTGCTTTTAGGTCCTTTAATTACTTAATCCTTAACCTCTAGGTTTCTATAGTTTCTTTTCCCACCTTTAGGTTTCTTTAGTACTACTTAGGTCCATTAGCTCTGCGCTATTCTATAGTTTTTAACTCTATATCTGCCGTTACGTACTCTACGCCTTATATAACTGTGGAACTTTGTCTTGCCCTCTCTTAGCTTGTTCCCTTTAATAGATTCTATTATTAATCTTTATTAACTAATCTATTAACTCTCTTAGAGTATCCGCATCTTCTATTAGGATAATTACGTCCTAGACTTTAGCCTTAA
>Ga0307507_10009449_pt1 | contig 12982 bp, 15 predicted proteins | sample 7_EM_MG_FD_207223 | JGI IMG/M metagenome (GOLD analysis project Ga0307507, IMG submission 207223) | Populus trichocarpa ectomycorrhiza microbial communities from riparian zone in the Pacific Northwest, United States - 7_EM | ecosystem: Host-associated > Plants > Roots > Unclassified | place...
TGAAATGTGGCAGACATGGGATCATCTTGATGACCCTCCTGGGCAGGAGGACATTGAACGGGGAGCTACCTGAAGCTTAGACCAGATGTACGTTTCTACGTTTCTAGTTTTTCCAAAGCTTGCCAGGATGCGACGGCGCAGGTAAAACATTTCTATTGGTACTACTTCTATGCTAAACCAACACCACAGGTGACCCTTCTCCAATTTATGTTGGCTGGTATGGATACTGGTGTTGTTCCGACCACCGTCCACTGCAACCACTTGATCCAAGCCCAAGTTGGTGGGGAAAAGGATCTGGCTCGCGCTATCTCGATTAACAAAGAGGTCTACGACTTTTTGGTGACTGCTACTGCTACATAAGTGAGCCTTAAGATATAACTTACATTTACGCCTCTAAAAACTCTACTCAACTCCCTTTGCTATTACATAGTACGGTCTTGGATTCTTGAAACCCGGCTCTGGCATTATCCATCAAATTATCCTCGAAAACTACGCGTTCCCTGGTGATCCCAGTAGCGGACATTGAATGATGAAATGCCTACGTCGGAAATCAAAATCCTGCCATATACCCGCCAACGCTACCTCTTGTATATCGCTTTCTCGGCAGCTCCCCGTTCTACCGCCTCTAGGTCTCGACAGGCCTGACCGCCCGTATTCCAGCTTACAGTATGATGGACACACTAGACGAGAAATTCTACTACCTCCCACACCCTGTGAGCACTAATATGTACCGGTAGTTTTTCGCTAACATCCCCCTCATGTTAGGGTGCGAAACCTCTACGCCTACCAGAATTGCCATCGCCAGTAAACATATATTTCCCATATCCTCCTCCAATCGCTGAACCACCTATGATCATCAGCCATCTTCCTCCAGTCGCAAAAAGGGTACATTCAGCAAATGGTTCCTTGGTCCTTCTTCAACACCTGTAGCCTGGTCTTTTGATGCAGATTACACTACTGCCTACTCAAATATGTGGCAAATGAAATGGAAATATTTCCAACAATGCTTCCCTGAAGACACGTTGGGATCAGTAGAGCGGATGAGCGCGGCTGATCTAAAGGCCAGGGCGGTGTGGTTGGTGAGCATTGAATGCATCCTTCCTGGTTTGGGTGCGTGGCTTATTGCTGGCTTTAGGAGAATGAACTGAAGAGGATTCAAGATGCGTTAACGGCGATGGATCCTCCAGTGAGTATCTCGTATAAAGGCTGGGCAGCACGCCCAAAGGAACCTTATTTTGCAGGATGACTTGGAGATATACACTGGTATGGAGTTCATTGGCCTCCTCACGCATGAAGTAAGTCCATGTCTACGGAATCTGGATTCAGTGCGTCTTCAACATTCAATGTTTTCGTGTTTCATTATTCACTGAAGTACGTTGATATTAGCTAGAAAGTTCAGAATCAGTGCGGCTCCCTGTTCAAGTACCTTTCTAATTACTGACTCTATGATTGCAAAGGGCGGTCAGGTTCTAGATACATCCAAGGAGGAGGTAATTGTATACCGTAATTCTCGTTCAGAAGACTGAAGCTGTTAGCAGCTGCGGAATGTCGAGCGAGCGTATGGGTTTCTGATGCAGAGTTTGGATAAAGTCGTATCCCTCCGAAATCTCTCGGCACTTCGTTCCATGAAGGTGACTAATTACAAGTTAAATTATTTTGCAACCCTCATGGATCAGGATATCAGTCTGCATTGAAACACCCGAGTGCACAGAAGGACTCGGATTTCACTGGTAATTCAGAGTCTAGGCGCCTTCGTGTGTCCGCACCAGGTTCAATCAGCTCTACAATCTCACGAAGCGCCGGAAATCGCGTAGAACTAGAACTATCCGGTCCGTCAAACTACACTGCAGTCAATGACCATAGGCGCATAGAGGCCGAAGGACCTCCAGCTGCAGTTGACGGACAGACAGCGAGACTTAGTGCTGTATCGTCTCACAGGCAGGTGACGCTAACATCCATCTGTGTACCCAATCATTGATCTCCTATTTTTTTTCCTTCCAAAAAAAAAACAGGACTAACCTTGCAGCATTGCTCGCCATCGCGTTCTTCGGTGCCTCAGTAGCGTGGTCCACCCTATTCTCAGGTACACGGGGGAACCTTGAGATTATATCCTGGGCGGCGAGTGTATTCATCGTGGGCTGCGCTGCCGCAGCTTCAGCAAGCTTGCTCGTGGAAACGGATGAATCATTCATGACGAAGTATATCCAGGTCCGATGGACTGTCCGCATCCTTACCCTCATATCAGCTGCACATGTACTTGCCGGTCTCATCCTTGTCAGCACTGCCATTGCGGTATTGGATCCAAATGCATCTGCGCCGTTCTCCGGTTCACGGTATGCAATGAAGGCTGCTGGATGGTATGCAGTTGGAATGGCGATGTCATTGGTGATTACGATGATCATGGTGCGAAGACGTTACACGCAACGAACTTGGTTTAGGAGGTGATTCCGGCATTTATACCCATGACCTAGGCCTATCAACGTCTCTGAAGTTTCACCTCCCTTATCCGCACCAACAGGTTTCTGCACCCTTCACAAATTTCGCGTTGGAATCTTCCGACCCGTCAAATTTAGATAGACCAACCTAAGCACATATTCTTCACATAAAGGGCGTACGTTGAGTCTTCCTGGATGGGACGTCGAGGAACAGAGTTGCAACGAGTAGACGAAATAAATTCCTCATGGTTGGAGGATACGATGAAGAATTTGAAGAAGGATCCGAAGAAGAGTCTGAAGGGGAGTCTGACGAAGATGTCTATGTAGATGCCGTAGAAACTTCTGGGTACCACCTAAATGATGATAATGAACAAGTACACTACGAGGATATCTGAAGCGAAAGGATGAGATCAGTGTGCTTCAAATTCTTAAACCTTATCCTTGGTGTCCCTATTTTCACCACATCCCAGCACACACATTCAAAGACCAACTATGTATTCTCAAAGGGTAAAACACACGAAGCGGTTGCAACTATCTAAAAAGTAATCCTCGAAACCCGTCCAAAGCAACGTTTCATCGATGTGAGCGAACAATACAGAGCCAATCATGACAAAGCATAGAGGGCATAAAAAGCATAGGTCATGAATCATAAAAGAACGAACAGGCCAAAGCTAACGGAACGGAATGGAATGCGGAGCCACTTAAGCGTCTTCCTTCGGATTGGCAGTGAACTCCTGGAGAACGGCGAGCGCCTCATTGACTTTGGCGTTCATGGCCTCGGGCGAATCCACCAGATGGAGAAGCTCGACGTTGTCCATCTCGAGCAGCATACCGGTGATCTTTCCAGCGAGCTCGGGTTGAGAGCTAAGGAAAAGTAGGAAGATCAGCCTTGAGCGGTGTAAGGACATGATTAAAACTTACTTGGCGATCCTCATGTAGATCACTTCGCCGAGCATCTGCTTCTGCTCCATTGGGGACGCAGCAGCCAATTGCGCGGGAGTGATGATAGGTACATCTGGAGCGGCACCAACACCTTGAGGAGGGGCTGTAGGAGCGGAAGCAGGAGGGGGACCAGCCGGGCGTTGCTGAACAGGAACACGTGCGGCTTGCTGAGGTGGAGGGGGAACACGGTTGATGGGTGCGGCGGCGGGGGGCGGACGACTGGCGGGAGGTGGTCCCTGGGGAATTGGGCCGCGTGGAGGAGCAACACCGTTGGGAGGAGGAGGTCCATTAGCACGGGGCATCGGGACATTGGGGTGAGTAGGAGAGCCACCAGGTCCACGAGCGACAGGAGGTCGCTGGGGTGCACGGCCTGGGTAACCAGGCATATAGCCTTGGGGAGGAGGACCTTGACCATATGGGGCAGGAACTGGCATACCAGCAACCTGAGCACCAGGTCCGTAACGGGGACGTGGAGGCAGCATGCCTGGCTGGCCGTAACCCATCATACCCCGACCTTGAGGGAAACCAGGGCCAGGCGGGTAGTACATGGGACCATTGATATAACCGCCGGGCAGACCTGCAGCTTGAGCCTGTTGCATTCTGATCTGGTTGCGCTGTGCGATTTGGCTCTCAAGTTGCTGGCGACGATCTTCACGGCGCTGGGCAAGGGAAACGTACAATGGCTTGCTGCCGATCATCTTGTTATTCATTTCAGCAACAGCTTTGGTGGCTTCATCCGGCGACGAGAAGCAGACAAAGCCAAAACCTTTGGAGGTACCCTTCTCGTCGCGCATGACCTTGCAGCTGGTGACGGTGCCAAAAGGCTCGAACTCGCCGCGAAGCTTCTCATCGTCAACATCATCCTCCAAGTTCTTGATGTAGAGATTCACGCCTTGATACTTGCTCAACTTCTCCATCTTAGCTTGCTCGTATGACCTACGGAGCTCCTCCTCGCGCTCGGCTTTCTTCTGCGCACGAGAAACAAAGAGCTTCTTGCCATAATGCTCGGAATCGTGGAGCTCATCGACGGCCTTCTGGGCCTCGTCGTGGATTTCATAATTGACAAAACCAAAGCCCTTGCTCTTGCCCTCTTCGTCAATGGACAGCAGAGCCGACGTGACTTTGCCGTACTTGGAGAACAGTTGTTCAAACTCGTCCTGGCTCATCTCCTGATCAATGTTCTTGATATAAAGGTTTGTGAACTGAGATTTCATCTCATCAAGCTTAGATTGACGTTCCTAAGATCATACTTAGTTTATAATATCGGAGAAAATTATATTAAATGCCAAACCTTGCGTGAGATATGGTGGCCAACGTAAACTTTCTTGTCATTGAGAAGCATGCCGTTGACAGCCTTGATCGCATTGTCGGCTGATTCAGCAGTTTCATAATGAACAAAACCGTAGCCCCTGGAGCGACCTTGCTCGTCGGTTGCAACCTTGCAAGAGAGGACGTTGCCAAAGGCAGCAAAAGTGTCATGCAGTGCCTAAATTATGTCTGAATTCCGGGCGTGCAAGAAATAAGTAGAGTGGGCAAGTACCTTGTTGTCAATAAGCTCGTCCAAATTCTTAATGAAGATGTTGCCCTGACCAGTTTTGCGAAGGGCAGGGTCACGCTGGGACCACATGATCCGGCTAAAGATGGGAAGGACTGATGAGGGAGCGTTCCGTGAACAAAAAAAGGCGGGATACCGACCATGCACGGTTCTTGATCAACGAGTAATTGAGCTGCTCCAGAGCACGCTCGCCTGGACAATGATCAGCCAAATGAAGGGCTTTGACAACTTAAGGACATACCATCATTGGCGTTGAGGTAGTTGACGTAAGCATATCCGAGAGAGCGGCGTGTAACAGCATCCCGGCAGACTCGGATGCTGGAGGAAGTTGAGTTGAGTGATGAAGGGTATAAAACGCCGTACGCACCTAGCAACAGGGCCAATCATGTTGAAAATCTCAAAAAGCATAGCTTCAGAGACGGTGGGATCTAGCTCTCCAACATAAAGCGAAGCAGACGGGGCTGCACCAACGGAAGTTTGGGTTGGAAGAGTGTACGGAGCTTGTGCCGCTAGGACAGGCGGCTCGGGCGAAATGACTTGAAGTACGGGCTCAGGCTGGGCGACGGAGGGAGAAGACATGATTGTTTGGATTTTTTTTCTGGGTTTGGAGGTCGTTACTGCTTTTTGGACTTTTTTTGGCTGTGCAGTGTAAGAATGCGCAAAATTGAATATCTGGTGAAAGACTCACACAGGTATGCAACCGCTCGTGGATATAAAGGTTTTATGTGTTTTTTTTTCAATGGCTGTCGGTGGAGGTCAGTGACGGGGAGGAGAGCCAATGAAAGCAAGTCTCACCTTTGAGAGTTGGGTGAAGAAAAACAAACGTATCATCACTCCCCTTATTATATCAACTTTCAAACCCCGCCGCGCACTGCCACGCCTGGGCGTTCATTGACCACATTCGTAGCAAGAACAAAGATTCTCCTACAATTGGAGGCCAAGCTAGCATTTGAATCTTCTTCGGGCCCTACTTCATCGAAGTCCGCGCTAATTGATATATCTCACTCGGTTCATATTTGACCATCGGCCTCACCCAATTTCAATGGCTTGCTCATCGCCGTAAACGAGAATTCGACCAGCTTGTGTGGCGATCCTCTCACCAAAAAATCTACGATCCACATCGAAGGACTCGGACCTTTCTTCCCTTTGTTGTCAATATTCCCGCGGCAACTTCCCGACGTCCAACACCACCTGATATTATGATAGGAGCCCAAGCGTAAGATATAATAGCTGGGCGTCTTCATAACTGCCCATTGGAATAGGAAGGTTTGTTCAAATCTCATTCAGTATTGTTTGAATATGAGTCTGAAGCAGTCTACGAACTTGCAGAACCGGGAGAATATGGCAAAATTTTGTGTATATGCCCCTTTCTTTACTACTTTTTTTCATGCGATAACATCGCCTCGAATATCTTTCATTGCAGAAGAAAATCATAGATGTCAAATGTTAGGTCCTCGCTTAGATGTTTGATCATTTTTGCTCTCGTTTCTCAATAAGCCTGATTTTGCATCTCTAGAGATGACCTGAGAAGGAAGGGGAACCAATTCATGGACATGTCAACTCGATATCGGTACTATGGTAAGACTCGCTCAGCATTATTGATTTCATCGCTTTACTCAGGTCATTTTGTAGAAAGAGCAATGCTAATCGTTCACAAATCCTAATTTTGTTTGCTGCATGGCAAGAGAATCAAACACGGTGTCTTTGTTCGTGTTACGTTGGAGTTCGAAGTTGCCAAGGTCGGTGTGGCTCTTTCTTTATCTGAGACTTCTATGCTAATTCAATGACACAGGAGATAGCAAGGAAGGGCGCCTCTCGCCGAAAGATCCATATAAGAGAAATATATGTATAACGTCAACTAATCCGAATTCATCTTTGAAAGCGGAGTGGTATCACACGGAGCAAGTTGAAAAGATGTACCGTGATAAGAATGACAAACTAGTCTACAGGCGAAGGTTGACACCAACGCATGGTAGTCACAGGTAACTTGAGTGAGACTTGTCTCATCTGGACGACATTCGCGTCTGCTCAGGTCTGTTCGCAGAAGCGCTCGTTACACAAACTAGGGGTGCAAGGTGTACACAAGCTGACGTTAAGTCTCTACTGGTCTGCAAGCCGAAATGGACATCTCTCAGGTAGTCTTGAACCAGTATGCTGGAGTTTCGGAGCTGAGCACCAAGAATGCTGGTGAGCAACCGTCACATATCTACGATCGTTGTTCATAACTCAACTCCTATAATTGTAGATCCTAGTAACTGGGAGTGGGATAACACAGGATGGGTCGTGGCCTCCAGCGATTGGCAGGACTTGAAAAGGGACTGGTATGGAGCGGAGGGACTCTCTGTGTCCCCATCCCTCTCTCTTCCGTTTCTCACACCTGGAACAATACTTGTGCGTGACTGCTACGTGACAACTTTCGATCGTATCTGGGCAAGAGCGTTTCAATCAAAGGGTAGGAGGGGAACCATCATAACTGGTCAGCCTGGGACTGGTGGGTGTTTACTTTTCTGTTCCACTATGCGAAATATAACTCCTTTTTTTTAAGGGAAAACACTGTTCTTATATTACCTTCTTGTCCGGCTTCTGCAGCAAAAGCAAAAGGTCTTATTCTCCTTGGATGGCGATGTGCTTTACCTCTTCAACGACGATCAGGTCTATCGATCGACCGTATCCAAAATTCAAGAGCAAGGAGGTCTACCCACACCTAAATCGAAAACCTCAAATGTCTTTTTATGGTCGTTATTTGATACTCAACAGGCCACGGAACCGAAGGCATTCCTTACCCTCCGACCATGTTTGCCGGTGCAAGCGGCATTACCAGATCCAGGCCAATATAAGATTTGGCGAAAGGAGCGATCTCCTCTTATTACTGCATTGCCCTTATGGACCCGCGAAGAGCTTGTAGCAGGGTATGTTTTACCAATGTCATAAATCCGATTAGGTCTGAGTGTGCTCTACAAGATTACCGTTCCAGGATGAGTATCTAGATCTGATGGAAGCGCTTCATGCAAGTACGCTTGAGGAGCTTCGTCTTCAGCTATCTGGGTACCCTGGTGCATTCAATGTTCTCCAAGAATATCAAGAGGACGACAAGAATTTGCTGCCACCCACTCAGGCCCTGATGCACCTTTTGGAGAATGCGATCAATTACTTTGGATACTCAGCTCGCGACGTCTACGAGTCATTGTTTGACTACGAGGCAACCATCAATCTTCACAAGGATGCCATTAGTCAGATTACATATGAAAAACTCCGAGAAGTCATAGCCGCCCTTGCAACTGGTGAAACGCCCCCCCACACTATCTCACACAAAATTCTCTCCCTCAGCCCAGTCTTTTCGGGGCCTTTCAGTGGTGTTAGATGGAAAGTGGATTTTAAGTCTGATTGGGTTGCCAAGTGTGTCGTTGAAAAATTGGGTGCCGCTGAGGACGCCGCGATGCGCCAGCAAGTACAGTTCCTTCGAGAGATACCAGGAGCAGCTGGCAATTCTTTGAGCCAATTATTCATCGGCTGTTGACAACCTCCACAGACGGCATCTGGCCTCCTCTGGCCTCTTACGCTCATGGCTTCTGACGGCCTTGATCCCCCCAAATAACGCAGACCACCGGCTCTCCCTCCACCTTCGATGACGTACACTTCACAAAAGTTACGCGCGAAATTACGAAATTCAGCGACATTGCCGCCCTGTCTTTTGAGGATAACATTTACTATCTTCCAACGGACACATCCTTCCCCCTCTTTGATTCGTTCATATTTAACATCAATCATTCGAACAGGTCTGCCGTTATTTGGATTCTCCAGATAACTGTAGGAAGATTGCACAAAGGCTCGTCACAAGGCTACCTGCAAGTTCGCAAAATACTTCCAAATTTGAAAAAAAAAAAAGAAGAAGAAGAATATCAAGAAGATCCAAGTGCGATACATACTCGTCACCTCCGAAAGTGTGCCGAGGAACACATGGCAGTTCCCCCCAGGATGGAACAAAGATTGCAAAGTAAATGACCATCGGGGGAAGGTTTATCATATGGAGGTCCCTCTTACGGTTCGTTCTACCATTAAGACAGTGGTCATGTACTGATAAAGGTGACAGCCACAGCTCTGAAATTTATCTTCCAGCTATGAATCACCTCGATGCCTGCACTCGTCATGTTCTGTATCCATTAGTCTCGCTGCATTCGGGTAGTGTATTTTCCAGTATAAGATGGTAGTTTGTGAGTCTCAAGTTAATATTTGTTATGAGTACGTGGACGTAAAGTCGAAGCGATCGACCATCATGTATCCAAGTTTACACGCATACAACCCACCCTTCTCACACAGTTCTATCCCAAGCCGCCTACAGCCCAAGCATCTCAAGCACCCTGCCCATACTTCACCTGGACCTATGTGCAGTCTAACTCTCCCCCCACTATCACCCTCCCTGGGACACACGATACCTCTACCTGTTCATCCCTCTCTCCCTTCCACTATTTATCTTCGTACCGAACCGCCCCAGCCTGCGTAGGGAACTACTCAGCCACAAAACAAGCCTTTCTCGCTCGGCCCGTAAGCTTTCTCCCTCGCTCCTTGTTTCTGTTATATAACTCACCCCTGGGCAGCCTCATGAACACAGTCATCTTCCAATGTCAAGAGTGCTCCCTCCGACGGTACACGCGTCTTCGACCTCCGCTTCGCTTATAATCCCGGTAATGATACCATTGGGTTTTACCACTGTAAGCCCTTCCTCTCTTCTCCCGACTCTGGACTTACATGTGTATGAAGCTGCAGCACTCCACCACAACCATGACCGACCTCTTTTTCGGGTTGTACCAATTGGTTGAACAAACACCCTACTAAGGCGGTCCTGGCGTCGATTATCGGACTGGTACTCCATACGACGCGAAGATCCAGGAGATGGTGTATGATATCATCAACAGCGATATTGGGAAGAAATATTGGGTACAGACTAGCGGGAGCGTGCGTTCTCTTTTTCTTTTCTACTTCGACTGTGTGGTGCTCAATGGGAAACTATAGCTAGGAACGCTTGAACAAGCACGAGGAAAACTAACCCTCCTCCAGCGATTCACATTCGACCTCTTACCCGCATACAAGACCAAATGGATGGGTATCCAACTTGACCTGGGTCATTGGACGGATAACGTCAAGGCTATTGAGTTGGTGTATAACGCTGACAAGGACCGCGTTTATCGAGGTTTGTCTCCCCTCCTTCCTCCCTTCTCCCTTCTCTTCATCTGAAACTAACCTCTTCCTGGTAGGACTACTACGACTCCTCCCTCCCACTCACATCCACACCCTCCCAGTTCATTGAAGATAAGTTCGGCGTAACGGCGGCCCACCTTGGTAATGCGGCCCTATTTAATCCGGATCAGCTGTATATCTCGTTTGCGAGCGGTGTGGTTAGGGTGGATATGACACCTAGGGTGGGTTGTGGCTTATGCTTCTGTCTTGATTTCGTGGTTCTTCTTCCCTCTCGTTGTTTTTTCTCTCTTGGTTCTTCTTCCCTCCTCGTTTCTTCTCTCTTCTTTTCTTTAAATCCCCTAGTTTTGCTCTTCTCTCGTCTTCACGTGTCTTTCTTTACTTTGAGACTGTTTTCTCCCCTCTTCCATGCTTCCTCTCTCTCTACGACATCATGGGTCTTTTTTTACCTTGACTTTTGCCTTTTCTCTCTGTCTCTCGTTTTTTTCTGTCCTCTTCTTTCTCGGTCTCCCTTCTCCCCTCTTGGGTCTTCTCCTCTCTCCTCCTTTTCTCCCCTCTTGAATTCTTCTCCCCTACTTTCCTCTCCTGATTTCTTCGTCCCTCCTTTTGTCAGCATACTGACATAAACCCAAAGATATTTGCCATTGGGAACGGCACCGACACTCCAGGGATGAACCAGAAGTTGCTACCGTGGTTAAAGGCGAGGAAGGGAAGCAGATTAGTGAGTCTTTACTTCTTTCTTGTACTTTTGAACGTTCTTCTCACCTATTAAAGCGCCCTTGTCAGCTTTCTTCTCGCTGTGTTTTTTAACTGTCTTTCTGCACTTCAATCAAAACTACGTTGACACATTGAACAGTGCTCGACTTTTACGATGCCGTTCCGGGGCTCGTGGAGGCTGTTATTGGCCTTTGACGGTCGGAAAGGGCTACATACATTCAGATGTGTAGGATAGGGCCCTGGGCCCGTCTTGGGGTCTGTGCTGCCTTACGTGAACAACTTCAAGGACGGATTGGATTGGGCAATGACCTAGGGAAAAAACACCAACCTTAAACTCGTACAGACCTTACTTGCGATGAAGCTGCTCCTGTCTAACGTAGGCCCAGATTGAAGTAATTTTTATTGTGAGTACTGTCTGCCTGAATGGCGGGCTCTTTTTTCAAGTGCACTGAGACTGAACTGCCTCCTTTGTCTCTATACCTGTCAGAGACGATACTGGGTTTCGATCCTTGGGAATAAGGAGAGATAAACGTGGTCAGGCCCGAGCAGAATTAGAGTTAATTTTGTTTTTACACTTATCATGTTACAACTAAATGCAGGTCCGATTTGCCGATATGCTGCCACTGGGTATTTACATCCTCAGAAATTTATATACAGCCAAGTAATCTGTACCACCTCAGTGATGAAAGCCGTTGGCAAATTCATTTCATAATATCAGACACCTCTAGATGTTCTAGCGTCGCGCGGGCGCATGCACGAATGCAAGCTGTCTTCACTTCCTCATCGAATTCCTTCGGGAATGGACTAGTAATAAGAAAGATGTTCAACTGGGTGAGCAAGTTGAGAATGCGAGCTAATGGCTCGCCTGTGAACCATAGCAGCCTTGACTGGATGTTACCGAATTCGAATTTGCGTACGTGTGTCGGGAGCATGGGATTCCTAGTAAAAAGGGCGTCGAGCTCCCGCAGCCTAGAAAGTTCAACCTCGATCCCGTTGTCAGCCCCAGGTAGAGACCGAACCGAATAAAACAGGCGCGCGCGGGAAAACGGTGCAACGGCTCTGCAGGTAAGCGGCATGCTCGCTAGGGTGTTGTGATCTTAAACTTCCCCAAGCTTCCAGACAATCTCGTAGATGTCGTCTAAGGGAATGGAAACCGAGATTGCCATGCTTGTCGAAGAAATTTGCGGCAAGAGTCGAGCTTGGAGTCGAGGCCAGTCGTTTCGGAGTCCAAGGTTAAAGATGGTAGGATGATGATTTTCATGCCACCAGCAGAGTCTTCACGCGGTACCCATTTTTAATCTTGACGTTTGAGAGCCACTGCTCTTTGTGTCGGCTTTTTTCTAAACGGGACATAAGAATGGCCTCCAGGAGTTTGCACTACATTGTCCGAATAACAACGACTCGGAAGACGCCCCGATTCTTCTGAAAACCTTTTGCTCCAGTTGCCTCGTTTCCAAGGCAAAGAAGGATCCTGTAGTATCAAAGTTTCTGGTCGCCAGAAGTGGTCCACAACGCCCCCATTCAGATTCTTCATTCTCTTCAACTTGCGGCTTGATCACAGTTTCGACGGACTCGTCACACCAGTGGTCACCTATGTAATTTTCCAACTCGAACTTGCAGACTCGCGATCGCTGCCCGCGAAATCATGAACAATTGTCTAGCGAGGGTAAGTCCGGCCCTGCTAGGAAATCTGACAGGAGGTTGTTCATTGCGCCTGCAAGGCTTCAGATGAGGGGTTGCTCGTCGTAGGACATGATTTCAGGGCGGCAAGGATGGTGGGGATGCCGAAACCTTCATGTCAAACTTTGTAAGAGAGTCGTATCAAAGGATCTTCTTAGATCTCAGATTGTGCAGAGACGAGATACAGAGCTCAAGAGTATACTGCGCATGTGAAGGTCTTGATTCAAAGGATGACGCCCACCCAGTGGACTACCCGCACCGAACGCTACCTCCATGCGCGATGTGAGCCGCCATCGTCAAAGACTTTCCTGACATGTTCCGCACCAGACTCACCAGATGGAGAAAGCTCTCTGTTCTCGGTTCTGCTGAACGTTTAGGATAGCTCTCTGTAGACGCCTTGGTCGTTAAGATCTTGCCAAGGGGACGTCTGCGTTTTGACAGAGAGCCATATCCCACGACG
>Ga0307507_10009450_pt1 | contig 12982 bp, 20 predicted proteins | sample 7_EM_MG_FD_207223 | JGI IMG/M metagenome (GOLD analysis project Ga0307507, IMG submission 207223) | Populus trichocarpa ectomycorrhiza microbial communities from riparian zone in the Pacific Northwest, United States - 7_EM | ecosystem: Host-associated > Plants > Roots > Unclassified | place...
AGGCAACCGGCAACCAGAATAACCCCAAATTTGGGCAACCGCAACCGAAAAATAGACCGGACCACAGTCCGGTTCAGTTCGGTCCTATGGATTTTTTCGGTCCATAGGACTGAACCTGCGAACACTATCAATTCCAGACTCCTCAGCAATTGTGCAAACAGATTGTTGAACAAATGCTTGCCAGACATGAGCTTGTGAAATTGAAATTTCTTTTGTTCCATATGTATTATTCCAGTACTCTGAAAATGCAGATGCTGAAGCATGGAAGTTATACATAGCATTTATTGCTGCCATTGCAAATCCATGATCAGCCCAGATTGATTGGCCAATTTTCAAATATTTGGCTGAGTTGAGATAGACTCGTTTGAAAGTATTTTGAACTGTTGATGTATCTTCAAATCTTTCATGATCAGATGCATATAATGTTTTACAGTTTGGACACTTTCCTGTGAGCACAGGAACATCCTGGTATACTGACTGTCCTTTGATCAAAGTAACCAATGGTATGTCACTACCTTTGGTGGAGGGCTTTACACTCCCCCACATATTCTGGTTGGACTCCACCCAGAGTCTGGCAGAGTCCAGATGGAGTCCTGGAGTCCATCCACCATTTTTTCTTTGGTGGCAACCCAGCCAAATATTAGTCTGGAGCCCACCTGGAGTCTGCCTGGAGTCCGGCTGCCCTCCAGGTGGACTCATCTGGACTGAATGGACTCCACCTCAGAACACAGGGAACTGTTGATTAATCCAGCCAGACTCCAGATGGAGTCCAGCCAGATTAATAATTCCATCACTATTGTTGTTATTATATAATACTAAAAAAAGCATCACATCAAGGAATTGAATGCACAACCTCAGGAGCACAGCCACACTATCAAGCATGAATGCTAAACCAGTTGGACCACAAAGGCTTATATACATAGATATATTTTATGCTGTATATACCAACTTGCTGATTGCTTTCCTAGAAAGGATGTCAGCAAATTCTGACACTCGATTTGGCGTCATCAATCAACAACAACCTCTTGCTTTCAACCACCATCCACAACACCTGTCACCACCCCCCCCCCCCCCCCACGTCACCACCATCCCCAACAGCCTGCCACTCACTGCCGCCATCGACCGCCTACAACCACAGCACACAACCAACAATGGAACAACCAATGGCAATGTGGCAACGCCATGTCATGAGCCACAACGACCACCAGCTTAACCAGAGATGATGAAGAACACTCGAAAATGAACCAAACAACGGCCAGCACCCACGAATGGACACAAGTGACAATGAGCCAAGGTGAGACAGCCCACTCCCCCCCCTTTTACATTCTAATATGAAACCCAGGTGACATGTCACTGCCAGCAATGTGGCAACCAAACAATGAATGATGACCAAGATTTGTCGTTCATTGTTGTTGTTAGGGCACCCTGGTGAGTACTCCCCTCCATTCATCCCAACCCACCTTGCTCACACACAGCACGACGACAGACTGACAATGTGGGACAATGTCGATGCAGCTAGGACAAGGACAACATGACCAGGACACACAAGGACGACGATGACAAGGCAATGATGACACCTGTGAAGATGATGATGAGGCAGCACTGATGTGGAACGATGACATGACCAGGATACAACATGCAACAACAATGAAGAGGTGATGACAACATGGGCAAAGATGGCAACGAGGCAACATGGCCCAGCGACGACATGATGCCAATGTGGATCGACAACATTCCCTTCACCATCCCCCTTCCCTTTACCATCCCCCTTCCCTTACCATCCCTTTATCATCCCCCTTCCCTTTACCATCCCTGGTCTTTAGCATCAAATGTATTTAAGTAAATTTATGTAGTTATAAAATACATTTCAATTGTATCTCTTCAGACCTATTTTAGTCTGCTTGTTTCAATCTTAAATATGTCTTGGTTTAAGTTCAGTTGGATTTGGGTGGAGTCCATCTGGAGTCTATGCAGACTCCACATGGACTCCAGCTGGATGATCCAGAAATATACAGATTTGGTTGTATTCCAGGTGGAGTCCAACTGGAGTATGTGGGGGAGTGTAAAGTACACCTTTGGTGGATTGACAAACACCATCCAAACCGTGTTGGACCTCTCTCTTGTCTTCACTGTCAACAATGCCACCAGTTCCTTCCTTGCCCACAAAATTTTCAACGAGCGCTCGCACAAGTTTCAGTCTCCTTTCATGATCTCAGGTCTTTATCCTGTATAGGCATCTTTTTTTAAGCACATATACTCGTCTTTGAGTCCAGCCTTTTCTAGTCTAGGCGTTTTTCTTCAAGCACATATACTCATCTCCAGTTCCAGTTCCAGTCCTGCCTTATTGATATTGCCGTTAACACACACATATATTCAACTCTGATTGCATACATTCCTGTTCCAACACCTTTCCCTCCATGCTGGACAACCAGTGGGCAACAAGAAAGACCGTATTGCAACAAAACCTAACTCTTGAACCACCACTCCAAAATCTTACTCACTCTCATCAGAAGATTGTGGCTCATTCCCTTCCTGATTCATCAATCCCTTCTTGGCCTTTATCATCCTCGCCTACACAATCTTGCTCACTGTCCCATTCTCCTTCATCCAACCACTCTGTACCAATCCTCTCCCCTGAACTGCTTGGAATTTCTAGACCTTCAACTCCTGTTCCCCACTCAGATTCTTCTTGCAGCTCCCTCGACGATTTTATTTCCCACTCTCTTCTGAATCGATTCAAAATGTCTACAATGGGTATTGCAACTGTCATAATTCATCCAGCGCACAAAGTCGCACCTGTCTTATCTGATGGAATCACAACACCGAGCGCCTTTCTTGATTGGGAGAATGCATGTGATGATTTCTTTCATGGCACGAAGGATCTGATCGCGGATGACAAGAAGGTATCTAAGGTTACCAGCAGCCTTCAGAACTTGTGTATCAGCATATATGTCAGAAACAATCGGGCACATCTACATGCTCTGACATTCCCTGATTTCATGGGTGAATTACGTGAAACATTTTTGCCAGTGGGCTGGGGCAAGGACACCCTACAGAAAATTCTGGCTGCAAGGATGTCTCTTGATCAAACTTTTTACAACTTCTGTACCAACATCATCATGTCGAACAATCTCTTGGCCCATGGTCCACTTCACTTGACAGACGAGTGCATCAAAGAACAGGTCTTTAACAAGCTACCGCTTCAAAAGTGGCTGAATGCGATTAGCGAGATTGATATCAAGATGGTCAAAGCTATCAAATGTAATGCAAAGTGCCTTGCAGTAGAACTTCAGAAAGAAGAGAAGAAGAGGAGGAACCTTGCGAGTTCCTTGCATAACACGAACACCACCATTAACACCAGCAGCAGCATGGATCATCACTGATCATTTCCAGTTAATAACTACAACAAATCCCATGGCACTCTTCCACCGCTCACTGAAGAGGAATGTGGCCTCTTGTATGAACACAGAGGATGTTTTAAGTGTAGATGCTTGTATGCAGGTCATATGGGGCATGATTGCCCAAATGATTTCCCGGAAACACACACCCTGATTACACCTGCCCTGGCCGCGACGGCGAAAACCAAATTTGAGAAAGTCCATCATCCCTATAGAGGGGGAAGCTTTAATCGAGGACTGGCCCCAAACACCAGCACCCCAGCTGTAGCTGCTGTAGTGGAGGAATCAAGTGACATCTCTGGGGACGAGGGCAACGTGGACGAAAATGAGAAATCCGGTATTGTTGCTATGACATGGCCTTCCGCAGTCACGCTTGGGGACTCAGACTCAGATGAAAGTGTGAGTCCCCCTTTGACATTGCCAAATCTCTTTTGGGATGCCAGCACCATTGGGTGATGGTTTTTTTGTTCCTGTCAAAGCTATGCTTGATAACGGTGCTCACATTGTTCTCATCAGACCTGATGTTGTTGAAAAACTTGGTTTGGAATGAAAATGACTCCGTAAACTGGAGCTGATCAATGTTGCAATGAAGGATGAAAAGAAAGAAGACAAACTGAAACCTGTACTTTTATATGACTATGTGTCGCTCTCGCTCTCCACTTTAGATAATTCCTGGACTTTGAAACCCATTCTCATGGTTATTGCCCCTGGCTTGTGCACAGGTATTTTATTGGGACTCCCTTTTCTAGTACACAACCATATTGTCATAGACCATGAACGCCCAAGTGCAATTGTAAAAGATATAACAGTGGACCTTTTGAATTTTGTACCAACTCCTCCAAAGATTTCACACCTGGTTAAATCACCATGCTGAAAACGAATTGAAATTAGATTGCTACATCGAGATTTACTTAAGGAGCTGAAATGGAGATGCAGTATGATAAAGAGAAAACTAGATAGAATGATGGACAAAGACTGAGACAATAGAGAATTCATTGCTATAAATTTTGTTGCAGTGGTTAAAGATAAATTAGAGTCTTTAGAACTGCAACAGAAATATAGTGCACTTGAAGACAAACTAAAGACAGAATTTGGAAAAACATTTGAACCAATCCCGCATGCAGATGATTTGCCTGATGATGTCTACTGTCACATTAAATTGAAGGATGCTACAAGGACAATCAGTAAAAGAACTTATGGCTGTCCATGCAAGTACCATGAAGCATGGAAGACCCTGATAGATATGCATGTTGACTCCAGAAAAGTCAGATTGTTGAATTCAGCTTTTGCATCACCTTTGTTTATCATTCCGAAGACAGATCCGATGGCCTTACCTTGTTGGGTAAATGATTACAGGGAATTGAATTCCAATGTTGTAATTGACAGTCATCCTTTGCCGAGAGTCGATGATATCCTCACAGACTGTGCGAAAGGAAAAATATGGGCTACAATCGACATGACTGATTATTTTTTTCAGATGAGAGTTCACCCAGATGACATTCACTTAACAGCCGTAACAACACTGTTTGGCCTGTATGAATGGACCATCATGCCCATGGGTTATCGAAATGCCCCCTTGATTCATCAATGTCGTGTTACTGCAGCTCTTCGAAAATACTTGGGGAAATTCTGTCATATATATCGTCATTTGGTCTCAGGACATAGTAGAACATGAAAAGAATGTCTGGTTGATTTTCCAAGCATTGATTGATGCAAAACTGTACTGTAATAAAAAGAAAACGAAATTATTCTGTTTCAGAGTGAATTTTCTGGGACACACAACCTCACAAGATGGCATTGAGGTGGACAAAAATAAAGTGGAGAAAATAGAAAACTGGCCAGTACCTACAAATGCCACTGAAATGCATGCATTCCTAGGTCTCATGCGTTACCTGAACGCATTTTTACCAAAGTTAGCAGTCCAGAGTGATATATTGTCAGTTTTTACTACAAAGGAGGCTGAAAAGAAATTTCCTGAATGGCTACCAAAGCATCAATTATCTTTTGACACAATTAAAGTGATTGTAACTTCCTGGGAGTGCCTGACTACAATCAATCACGAGAACATGGGACATAACAAAATATTTGTAACAACAGATGTGAGCAATAGAGTTTCAGGTGCTGTCCTTTCTTTCGGCCCAACCTGGGAATTGGCGTGACCCGTAGCATATGACTCTATGACATTCAAGGGTCCAAAATTGAATTACCCTATTCATGAAAAAGGACTTCTAGCAATTATGCGTGCATTAAGGAAATGGAAAGTCGACTTACTAGGATCAGAATTCTTTGTATACACCAACCATAAAACACTCCTGAACTTCAATAGACAAAAAGATATGTCAAGGTGACAGTTACAGTGGATGGAGGAACTATCCATTTATAACTGGCAGTTTGTTTATGTAAAGGGTGAAGATAACTCAGTGGCAGATGCGTTATCAAGGTTGCCATACAAGTACATCGAAAAAGGCGAGCAAGCCAACACACAAAGTGATGCAGAATACCCTTTTTCATATCATGTGGAAGACCCCATCACAGTATTTGCTCCTAAAGAAAAACCAGCGATGTGTGTGATAGTAGCATCATTGGTAGATGCCACTCCCAGGAATTCTTTCAGAGTAACAATAGACAACGATCTCCTAGCAAAAGTTAAAGAGAGTTATAAGACTGACACATGGTGTCAGAAATTATTGCATGCTAGTGATGGGCTCCCAAGCATGCAAAACAGAAATGGCCTGTGGTATATTGGAGAGAGATTAGTAGTTCCAAAAGAATTGGGTTTGCAAGAAATAATATATCGCATGGCGCACGACAACCTCAGGCACTTCAGTTTCCACAAGTGTTACAATAATATCCACAACTCATATTTTTGGCCAAACATGTGCAAGGATCTTGAAGAAAAATATATTCCAGGTTGTCAAGATTGCCAAAGGAATAAATCACCCATGACAAAACCTGTGGGTCCCTTACACCCGCTGAAGGTACCTGATGGGAGATGCGAGTCCATCGTGTTGGACTTTATTGGACCACTACCTGAGGATGATGGATCTGACTGTATTTTAATGATAACAGACAGACTCGGATCTGATATTCAAATAATTCCTACAAGGACCAATATCACTGCAGAGGAATTAGCCATTATTTTTATTGATCATTGGTACTGTGAAAATGGATTACCTCTGGAGATTATATCAGATAGGGATAAACTTTTCATAGCCAAGTTTTGGAAGTCATTGCATAAATTTAGCGGAGTGAAATTGAAGATGTCAAGTACCAACCACCCCGAAACAGATGGGAGTAGCAAGCATACAAACAAGACTGTAAATCAATGTTTGCGTTTTCATGTTGAACAAAATCAGAAGGGATGGAAAAGAGCATTGCCTCGGATTCGATTTTTCTTGATGAATACTGTAAACAAATCCATGGGGTATTCACCTTTTCAATTGAAGTATGGTCGTTCTCCCAGAATATTGCCACACTTCGAAAACACCATGCCTGTGAATAAAGAAGACTTGGATGCAATGGAAATCATTGAGAGAATCCAACAGAATGTTGCAGATGCTAAGGACAATTTAATGTTAGCGAAGATTTCACAAGCATATTTTGCAAATGGAAAGCATAGTCCCAAAATAGTGTACAAAGTGGGGGACAAGGTCATGTTGTCGACATCGAACAGACGTCGAGAATTCAAAGAAAAACCAGGTGTGGAAGAACGAAAGTTCAAGGACAGGGAGGGGTCACTGGTCGTCTGCCACAGAATAATAAGTATGAAGAGGGACGAAGGAAGAAAGGGAGAAGAAGGAAGGATATGAAGCACTTAACACAAGTGGTGTGTGAGCATGCCCAACGTCTCCATCTAAAAGCCGTTTATATGTAAACACATCAAGTTGAATATATGTGTCTTGAGGTTGTACTGGGGGAATCAAGAGGAAGATTGTGTAGAGCGACGTCGTCAGAGGGGAACAAAGTGTGTCAGACAAGGACTTGTAAAAACTTGAAAACTTAAACGTACTTAAAGGTCTGATGATGATGGGGGGAAAGAATGCTCCATTCAACAGGTGGGAGGACACCTTTTATACACAAAGAATAATCACAAGGCATTCAACATGTTCTCTCATGTTGCCTGTCCCCAAAGATTCTAATTTTAGAAAAAAGGAAAAATGTCGAAAAATAAAAGTAAACAAACAAAAGAAATAAAACTAACATCTCCTGTATGATTCCTCAACCAAATCTTCAAGCTGGGGATTACTCGGGGAATTGAACGATGCTGGGGAAGCTTATTTACGTGCATGTCGCTGCCCTCAACGCGAGTGCCCCAGTCATCAACAACTCTACCCTACCATCCAACTCTCAGAAAAAGTATCAGTCTCGTGAGAAGACATAATAAAAGAAACAAAATAAAATGAAGAACAGATGAAAACTGAGCATACAAAAATGAGTCCCCGAATCCGAAATCCTTCAAGTTGAAGCGAGGATATAGTGATCGAAGAAGTTGCCGGTGATGATGTCATCCTTGAGGAGTGTTTACAGCAAGCTACCAGTTATGGCGTCATCCGTTTTGAGAGTTTTTGCTGCCAGTAGCCGATGTTGCACAACCACCAGCATTCTTCTTGTTCTCTGATAAAAGTACATCGTTCTCACCCCCTCCTTCGTTTAGCAATGTACAAATAAGATTCAGAAAAAAATAAAAATAAAAAAGTGCGAAAATCATAAAGTAACAAGAAAAAGAGGAATATTGAAGGCGTTGTGAATGGAATGTGACGCACTTCCACACAGGTGACAGTAGAGTTGCCAAATTTATGCCAAGGTTTGACAGCCCTTGGGATATTATAGAGGCACATCCGGATACTTCGAGTTATAAATTGAACCTACCAAACACTACTAACATTTTTCCCACTTTCCATGCATCACAAATCAAACCTTTCATTCCAAATGATGATGACAATTTTCCTTTACGCAAGAACGCCGAAATCCCAGAACTGGTTCTGGTAGATGGAGAACTCGAAAACTACATTGATCGTGTCCTCGATTTCAAGAAAATTAACAAGAAGCCTTCCTACCTTGTCCATTGGGTGGGTTTTGGTCCTGAACATGACGAATGGTTACCAGCATCGATGCTTGAAGACAACAAGGCCCTAGATCATTGGATTGATTTTGGAGGAACTTTGCATTTTTCTTCGAAACCAACCTGGTGGTAGCTTTTTCCCACAGGGTTTTTTAACGCACCCAGTCAGTTTTACGTACTTAGGTAAAAAAAATTTTCTACTCTCTATTTGCTGGGTTGGCGTCAAAATTTTTGTGGAGGGGGAGGGGTGTAAGGATACACAAGGACACACATTTGTTCTCACCTTGAAGGATATGGAGTTTCTGGGCAGTTTGTTTAGTTCGCTTGGTAGACCGTAGACACAGAACACGCGAACCAAATTTGAACTAACTTTGCCCCAAGGACCAAATTTGATCAATTTCTCACACTTTCAAAATGACGTGTGAGTGCCAACCTATATGAAAACAGCTGTAAAGTGCATCTGAAAGAGAAAAGGAAGTACTATCAAAATACCTAAAAATCTTGACCAAAAAATGTCTTGATTGAGAAGGGTACCAGAAAAGAAAAGTGTGATAGCTGAAAATGATGATTTCTCTGATGTAATTCTCTTGTACTGCCTCTCACAGTTACCTGTTTGACCTAAATTTCCATATGAACATGTATCCCCATTATATCTATGGTTCTACCAAAAATCAAGTTTATTGAGTAAGAATTGCAGCCAGAATTGGCATTTGTCCCAACTAACATCAGTGTCCCAAGGACCATCAGTACACTGTAGTCCAAGATCATTGTGTCAAAAAAAAAAAAGTGTAAATGGGTACTGAATCACTCGAGGAGGGAACAGTTCCAAAGCATGTATGTGAGATGAAGGTAAAGTAAAAAGGAAGGAAGAAACGAAACACTAGGGTCCGTCTACTTATAGCTTGATGCGTGTGTGATGCATGTGTAAATAAGCATAACATTCGGGACTATAAATGCCGTCAACATACCCCCATGCACCTTTGCCAAATCCAACGAGAACATCCTTGGAATTGATGTCTCGGACCCGTTGATCGTGAGTAACGTGTGCAGGCGGAAGGTCTCCAGCCTGGGGAGGGTGCCCACCAACTTCCGAATCTACAGCCATAGTTTTTGCGGCCCAAACGCATCCATGGAGGAGGTGCGGACTGTCAAGTTTTGGAGGGCCCTGCTGGGATGACGCATTGTCAGTGATGTTGGGCTGTCGGGGGGGCTGTTGAGTCAACGGTGGGAGGCCAGAGGAGGTATTCGGTGTCCAGGGAGCAGAGGTTAGGTAGGACAGTGACGATGGTGGGTATTGTTGAGGCAGGGGTGCCTTTTAGTCGTAAGTCTTCGAGAAGAGGGAGTTGCGAGAGAACTGAAATGAGGATGGTTGGTGGGACACCTGCACATCCCTGTTGTCAGGCCCAGCCAGAGTAACGGAAGGGATGAATGTGTCAAGGTGTTGCCAAGGGGCTCCGACCAGCCTTGCAAGACTCGAGGGGGACCTTCCATGCACCAGATGGATATTTTTCGTAGGCCAGTTAGGGTGATGAGTCGATGAGAGGTCTAACAAGCTAAATTAACTAAGTAGCAAATTTGCTCATGTTTTCAAAAAATGATGTGAGAGTGCCAACCCTTCTGAAAATAGCTGTAAATGGAGAAAGTCCATGCAAATTTGACCACAGAATGCTTGTGTTCATGAGGAGATCATGTCAATGTGACACTGCTTGTTGTTTGATGGGACAGCAATATGGAATGATGGCCAACTGATGGCTGCAATTACTTGGTGGTCCAGTGTAGTCACACTGTCCCAACTCACCTCAAATGTGACATTCTTGTACTCTTGCTTTTACACCCTGTTTCAAAACATTTATACCTACTTTGTATATTATTAATGGGTCAAATCTATACTTTAGAACCTCTTATTTAATTCTATGCAGTTTTTCTGGCCTAATTTTTAGAATTACCAAATACAAAGTCCAAATACAAAATGTTGTCCCAAGGATTGTTGGTACACTGTACAATCTTGAGTTTCACATGCAAATGAAGGGGGCAAATGACATAAGCTGGTTCAATCTTGCTATGAGATAGAGGGAGTAATTTTCCTTTATAACTTTCCTTCTTGTCAAATGTTGATAGGTTTAAACAGCCAGCTAGCTTGTCAAGCTTTCCAGCCAAAAGATCAACCTTTGCCTTTTGATCTGGCTCTCAAGCAAGTTCATTTTCAGAGAATAAAGTTTCAGTTCTCTTCTTTCCAAGTTTGTTCACTAGTGCATTTCCCAAAGCAACTTATCCATTGTTGTTGATGAAAATGAAGATTTAATCAATCAGGATTTTCAAATAATGTGAATGGGACTGCAAGAACAGTGGCCAAAGAAATATTAGAGCCAAAGATTGTTTGGATTGCATCACTAAAAGTACTGAACAGAATATTTGGAAAAGGATGTTGCACTAGAGGGGTAGCAGATGCCAATGAAACTAGATTTAACCAGATCAAGAGCCAGACTAAAATCCAGTGCTGGGATACAAGTGATATAGCTGATGATAAAAACAGAAAAGTAGATCTGAGAAAAAAAGTAGAGCTATAGTACAAATCAGTTATTCTTCTTTCATTCAAACTGCAAACACATAAAAAAGAAGGAAAAAAATCCCAACACTGCTTACTCAGAAGCTTCTTCCTCATCTGAATCCCTTGCCTGTTTCAACTTCTTGTGCTTTCTCTGCACCACTGGTCAGTCTCTATCATGATACTTCTTCTTTGGACTGTCTGGGGCTTTCCTCTTCCCCTTTGGATCACATCTCTTCATCTCTCCCTCCCGATCTTTTTCCTCAAGCCATTTCTTCAAGTCCAGAAAGCCTAGAGCTCAACTGGTCTTTATCCCATAAATCTTCAGTAGAAAGGCAATCTTCATACTCATCAAAGCCAGTCCCACATATCTGGGTATCCCTGTGCATCAATCCCAAGATATTCTAAGAGAAGAGCTTTGTTTTGTTTCAAAAGCCTCAAAGGACCAGTCATCTCAGAGGTACTAACAGAAGATGCAAGAGACTGTCCACAGGACTCAGAAGGAACAGACAAGGAACAAGGGACAGATCCAGAATGAGAACCTAAAGAAACAGAGCACTGATGGAATGATGGAGGAATTGCAGAGGCAACCATCTGGTCATGGTCATTTTCCTAGATGTAATTCAGACCAAACTCAAACCAAGGACAAAAAATAAAACCTACCAGAAGAATATGAGTCACCTTACCACTCTCATCCTCCTCCCAAATAGCATCCTCATCATCCTCAACTACTACATTATAATGCCCCATGATGGACTACTGCTTCTGATCCAAAACATAGACATGATAATTGTGATCTAAGACAAAGCTTTATAATGGTTTGAATATTATAAATAATCAAATACTTACTGCAGACAGGAGTAGGACTTGGTTACCTTCTTCAGAAGTGGGCCCAATGTGTCATAGCATGGGGACTTGACATTTAGAAGAGAGGTGTGATTCTCAATGACAACATCTGAAGGGGGTTGTTGCACAATCATGACATTGATGCAACCATGGCAAAGAGGTGTTATGTCTTTGGGCACATCAATGGGATCACCTATATTAAAAGAATTCCCAAGGGCACACCCATGCAAAATGCCTCCTGTAGAATGTGAAGACCCATTGGCTGGTGCTTCCCTCTCAGATTGGACAGATCAATATCTAGAAAGTATAATAAATGGATGAAATGAAACCAAATTAATAAAAATATAACCTTCAACCAAGTCATCATGGGTAGTAGATTTAACAATGTCTATAAAGGATATTAAACACATGAAACAAGAATAATAAAATAAAATATCACCTTCAGCCAAGGGCTCATGATGGTTAGAACCAGCCTTGGCCTGAGGATGGCCTCTTGGTGGGCCAAATCGAATCTCCTTCTTCCCCTCACCTCTATCATCACCATCACTACCCTCATCACCATCTTCCTCCTCACTTTGCTCATCACCTGTTTCTTCATGTGCAGCTGTAACTGCAGGCTCATGATTGATATGGGAACAGCTACTTGAAACAGATGAGGCAGGGGAAGAAAGAAGAAGCAGATGAGTGGCTGGTATGCTTTGGAGGTGCAACCAGTACTTTTTGATGCCCCTCAGATTCCTGCAGGAATGCTTGAATTCCACTGGATTCCACTGGAATGGAACCGGAATCCACTGGAATTGGACCGGAATCCAGTGGATTCCAGTTGAATTCAAGCATTCCTGCAGGAATAGCACTGGAATTCAGAGTTTTTTCAGCCTTTATAAAGTCATATTTTGAGATACATTTACATAGGATATACTTCTTTTTTCTTAGCTACAATATGGTCACTACTTGCATCATTGTACTCATTTCTTGTTAAGCAACTTATACCTTATGCTGATAATTTAATGAACTTCTTCTGACATTCAGACTTAAATAGATAAAATTGAAGTCTATGTAATAACTACATAAAATTTATTCTATTATATTGTACATTAAAGGGAGGGGGAAGAGACAAAGAGGGGGGAGAAA
>Ga0307507_10009451_pt1 | contig 12982 bp, 14 predicted proteins | sample 7_EM_MG_FD_207223 | JGI IMG/M metagenome (GOLD analysis project Ga0307507, IMG submission 207223) | Populus trichocarpa ectomycorrhiza microbial communities from riparian zone in the Pacific Northwest, United States - 7_EM | ecosystem: Host-associated > Plants > Roots > Unclassified | place...
TGCCGAGCTGGCGTACGACCACCTCGTGCTGGCCACCGGCTCACGCAACCGGACGCTGCCGGTGCCCGGTGCGGACCTTCCGGGCGTGCTGACCTTGCGCACGCGAGACGACGCTGACCGGCTTCGCGCTTCTCTGGCCGACGCTGGAGACGTCGTTGTCATCGGCGGCGGGTTCATCGGGCTGGAGTTCGCGTCGCACGCGGGCCGTTCGGTGACGATCGTCGAGGCGCAGGATCGGCTGCTCAATCGCGTCGCGACGCCGGAGATTTCCGCGTACTTCGCCGAGCTGCACGAGCGCGCCGGACACACAGTGCTGCTCGGCCGGGGCGTCGCCGCGCTGCACGGCGAGGGGCGTGTCCAGTCGGTGGAGCTGTCCGACGGCACGTCATTGCCGGCGGATCTCGCGGTGGTCGCCGTCGGCGTGGTGCCGGAGACGGCGCTGGCGGCCGCGGCCGGGCTGGCCGTCGACAACGGCGTGGTCGTGGACGCGCACCTGCGTACCGAGGACCCGAAGATCTTCGCGATCGGCGACTGCGCGAACTTCCCGTGCGTCCAGGCCGGCGCCGCGACCCGGCTGGAGTCCGTGCAGAACGCCGTCGACCAGGCGCGATGCGTAGCCGCGGCGATCACCGGTTCCGCTTCGACGTATGACAGCTTGCCGTGGTTCTGGACCGACCAGTCCGGCGCGAAGCTGCAGATCGCCGGGATCCTCTCTGGTGCCGACCGGACCGTGGTCGCGGGGGACCGGGCTGAGGGCAAGTTCTCGGTGCTGTCCTTCCGGGACGGCGTGCTGATCGCGGTCGAGTCGGTGAACCGGCCCGCGGACCACATCGCCGCGCGCCGTCTGTTCACCGCCGAGCCGCATCCGGCGTACGCCGACCTCGAGGCGAGCGCGTTCGATCTCAAGGCGCACCTGAAGTCGCGCGCGGCGTGATGCGTACCCAGGTCGCGGTGATCGGCGCCGGTCCGGCCGGGCTGCTGCTGTCGTACCTGCTGCACCAGTCCGGAGTGGACTGTGTCGTGCTGGAGACGCGCGACCGCGCCTACGTCCGGCAGCGCGTGCGTGCCGGGGTGTGCGAGCAGCCGACGGTCGAGCTGCTGACCGACATCGGCCTCGGCGGGCGGCTGGCCGCGGAAGGCATGCCGCACGAGGGGCTTTCGCTGCGTTTCGACCGCGCCGACCACCGGATCGCGCTGACCGAGCTGACCGGGAAGGCGATCACGGTCTACGGGCAGCAGGAGATCGTCAAGGACCTCATCGACGCGCACGAGGCGCGCGGGCTGGCGCTGGAGTTCTCGGTCTCCGATGTGTCCTTGTCTGATGTGGACAGTGAGCGGCCGGTGGTGCGGTACCGCGATGTTTCCGGTGTTGCCCGCATTCTGGAATGTTCGGTGATCGCGGGGTGCGACGGGTTCCACGGCGTCTGCCGTCCGTCCATTCCGGACGGTGTCTTGTCCTTCCATGAGCGGGAGTATCCGTTCGCGTGGCTGGGCGTGCTGGCGCGGACGCCGCCGTCGCACCACGAGCTGATCTACACCCACCACGAGCGGGGTTTCGCGCTGCACAGCATGCGTACGCCCGAGATCACCCGGCTTTACCTGCAGGTCGACCCGGCCGACGAGCTCTCGGCGTGGTCCGACGACCGGATCTGGGCGGAGCTGACCGCGCGTCTGGAGGTCGACGGCGACTTCACACTGCGGGAAGGGCCGATCCTGGAGAAGGGCATCACGCCGATGCGCAGCTTCGTCACCGAGCCGATGCGGCATGGGCGGCTGTTCCTCGCCGGGGACGCCGCGCACATCGTGCCGCCGACCGGGGCCAAGGGGATGAACCTCGCGGTCGCGGACGTCCGCGTGCTGTCGCGGGCGCTGGCTTCCTTGCTGCGCGGGGATTCCTCTCTCGCTTCGTCCTATTCGGACACTTGCTTGCGGCGGGTGTGGCGCGCCGAGCACTTCTCGTGGTTCATGACGACGATGCTGCATACCGACCCGGCCGCGGACGGCTTCGCGCGGCAGCTCCAGCTTTCGCAGCTGCGGTACGTGGCTTGGTCGAGAGCCGCGGCGACTTCGCTCGCCGAGAACTACGTGGGACTGCCGTTTGCGTCAACCCGAGGTTGACGTTCCCGGATCGTCAACCTACAGTTGACGCCATGACGGTTCCCGTGAAACTCGACGACCTGATCAGCGCCATCAAGAGCAACAACGACAAGGACGCCCTGGCCCAGCTGTCCGACGCCGTCTATGTCGGTGAGCACCTGGGCGAAGTGGCCGACCACCTGATCGGCCACTTCGTGGACCAGGCCCGCCGCTCCGGTGCGTCGTGGACCGAAATCGGCAAGAGCATGGGTGTCACCAAACAGGCGGCGCAGAAGCGCTTCGTCCCGAAGGGCGATGGCGACTCGTCCGGCGCGATCGAGCGCGTCTACGGCCGCTACACCGACCGCGCGCGCCACGTGGTGGTGGAAGCGCAGAAGGCGGCCATGGAGCACGCGAGTGACTCCATCGACACGGTCCACGTCGTGCTTGGCCTGCTAAGCGAACCGGCCGCGTTGGCGGCGGGCGCGATCATCGCCCAGGGCGTGACCCTGGACGCCGTCCGGTCGGCTTGTCTCGACCGGCTCCCGGCGCCGGTCGACCCGGTGCCTTCGCCGTTGCCGTTCTCAGCGGCGGCGAAGAAGACTTTGGAGTTGACGCTGCGGGAGGGGCTGCGGCTGGGGCACAACTACATCGGCACCGAGCACATCCTGCTGGCGCTGCTGGAGCAGGGGGAGGGCGCCGGCTTCGAGATCCTCGACGGCCTGGGTGTCCGCAAGCCCGCGGCCGAGGCGAAGATCGAGGAGGTCCTCGCGGAGATCCTGGCGGCCCGGCAGCAATGAGCCGCTGGCTCTGGGCCGCGCTGCTGGCCGTGGTGCTGGTGACCCTGATCGCCTGCACCTGAAGGACGCCTTCAGTGGATGGCATCCACTGAAGGCGTCCTTCACTGCATTGGATCCCCTGAAGGCGTCCTTCAGAATCTGTGGACAGATGGGGAGCGGAAGGGGAGTTGTCCACAGTTAGTGGTCAGGGGCTTTCGGCGGCACCGGTGGTTGCCGATCATCGGAACTGTGAAACGTGGATCTTGGAACAACGACCCTGAACTGCTCATCGAGAACAGCCTGCACGGTGCGATCCGGGTGGGGCGGCTGGCCGAACTCGGCGTCCCGCCTGACACGGCCTACCGAAGATGCAGGCCGGAAGGCCCGTGGCGACGCCTGCTGCCTGGCATCGTTTCGCTCTATAGCGGACCGCCGGACCCGGATCAGCTGGTCGCCGCGGCACGGCTCTACGCCGGTGAGGACGCCGTCCTCACCGGAGGAGTCGCCTGCCGTGCGATCGGGCTACGCAACGTGCCCGAAACCGACACTGTTCATCTGCTGACCCCGCATGGCCGCAAAGTCCACAGCTCGGGCTTTGTGCTGATCGAACGGACCCATCGGCTGCCGAGCCCACACCGTCGGGTCGGCCTGCCGGTGGCTCCGCCGAGCCGCGCCGTCCTCGACACGGCTCGGCGGATGAGCGAAGTGCGACCGGCCCGTGCGTTGATCACCGAGTCGGTGCAGCGCCGGTTCACCACCGTTGGTGAGCTGACCGCCGAGCTGGCTCAGGGCAGCAGCCGCGGTAGCGCGTTGCCGCGCCGGGTCCTGGCGGAACTGGCATCAGGCCAGGAGTCGGTGGCCGAGATCGACGCACAGCTGCTGTGGCAGCGCAGCGGCTTGCCCGCACCGGTGTGGAACCGGCGGCTGGTCACATCGGACGGCCGGTTCATCGCCAAGCCCGATGGCTGGTTCGACGACGTGGGCCTCGCCTGGGAGATCGATTCGCTCGCGTGCCATCTCGGGGCAGGGGACTTCGACCGAACCGTGGCTCGCAACGGCCGCTATGCGGCGGCCGGGATCCTGGTCTTGCAGACACTTCCGACGCGTCTGCGCACGGAGCCGGATGCTGTGATCGAGGAACTCCGCGCCGCTTACCGTGCGGCTGCCGCGCAGTCCCGGCCGGATGTGCGGGTCCTGTAAAGCTGAAGGACGCCTTCAGTGCGCTCAATCCACTGAAGGCGTCCTTCACTGCATTGGGTCCCCTGAACGTCCCCTTCAGCTCAGGAGGAGGTTTCCGGGCGACCCTCTGCGGCCCAAGCCGTGTGGAACGAGCCGTCCCGGTCCACTCGCCGGTAGGTGTGCGCACCGAAGAAGTCCCGCTGCCCCTGGACCAGCGCGGCCGGCAGCCGCGAGGCGCGCAGGCCGTCGTAGTACGCCAGCGCTGTCGAGAAGCCGGGGGTCGGGATTCCCAAAGACACGGCGGTCGAGATCACCGAGCGCCAGGAGTCCTGAGCGTCCTCGACGGCCTTGCGGAAGCCGCCGGAGGTCAGCAGCGTCGGCAGGCCCGGCTCGTCGGCGTAGGCCGCGGTGATGTCGTTGAGGAACTTCGCCCGGATGATGCAGCCACCGCGCCAGATCGAGGCGACGCGACCCAGGTCGATGTCCCAGCCGTACTCCGCGCCGCCCGCCTGGATCTGGTTGAAGCCCTGCGCGTAAGCGACGGCCTTCGACGCGTACAGCGCCTGCTCGACGTCGTCCGCGAAGCGCTCCAGAGCCGCGCCGGTCAAAGGCGAACGCGAAGGGCCGCCGAGCCCACGAGCCGCCGCGCGCAGCGAAGTCGAGCCCGACAGCGAGCGCGCGAAGACGGCTTCGGCGATGCCGGAGATCGGGACGCCCAGGTCGAGGCCGATCTGCACGGTCCAGCGGCCGGTGCCCTTCTGCTCGGCGGCGTCCTCGACCACGTCGACAAACGGCTTACCCGAGGAAGCGTCCACGTGTGCCAGGACCTCGGCGGTGATCTCGATGAGGTACGAGTCCAGCCGGCCGGTGTTCCAGGTGCGGAAGATCGAAGCGATCTCGGCGGGCGAGTAGCCGCCGGCGCCGCGCAGCAGGTCGAACGACTCCGCGATGAGCTGCATGTCGGCGTACTCGATGCCGTTGTGCACCATCTTCACGAAGTGCCCGGCGCCGTCCGCGCCCACGTGCGTGCAGCACGGCTCGCCGTCGACCTTCGCGGAGATGTCCTCGAACAGCGGGCCCAGCGACTTGTACGACTCGGCCGAGCCGCCCGGCATGATGCTCGGCCCGTGCAGCGCGCCCTCCTCACCGCCCGAGACGCCGGTGCCGACGAAGTGCAGCCCCTGCTCCCGAAGCGCGGCCTCGCGACGCCGGGTGTCCGCGAAGTGCGCATTGCCCGCGTCGACGATCACGTCACCCGGCTCCAGCAGCGGCGCGAACTCCTCGATGACGGCGTCCGTCGGGGCGCCCGCCTTGACCATGATCACGACCTGGCGGGGCCGCTCCAGCGCGTCCACGAACTCCTGCGCCGAGTACGCCGGGATGAAGTCGCCCTCGTCGCCGAACTGCTCCACCAGGGACTTGGTGCGCTCTTCCGACCGGTTGTGCAGGGCGACGGTGTGTCCGTGCCGGGCCAGGTTGCGGGCCAGGTTGCGGCCCATGACCGCCAGGCCGGTGACCCCGATGCTCGCCTTCTTGCTCATCGACTTCCTTCCGAAGACTTTCTTGATTCAGACCCTAGCCTCATCGGGCCTACAAGAAACCCCACGCGACGACCGTCACCCGGGTTCACGAGAAGCAGCGGATGGGACCCGCGTTGAACGCCAGCATGTCGGTGATCGGGGGCACGAGATCCAGGGTCGCGCCCCACTCGAGCCCGTCCAGCTCGGCGTAGGCGCGGTGCAGGTTGCCCGGCAGCCGCTCCTGCTCGCTCAGCCCCGCGAACTCGCCGAGGTCGGCCGACTTCGCCAGCTCCAGCGGCGACAGCCCGGCCTCTTTCCCACGCGAAGCCAGCTCCTGGACGAAGCGCAGATACCGGTCGACGACCTCGACCGCCTCCAGCCCGCACGCCGGGCCGTGGCCGGGCAGGATCACCGCCGGCTCGAGCTCGCGGATGACGTCCAGCGCGCGCCGCCAGCCCGCCACCGAGCCCATCAGCGCGAACGGGCTCCCGCCGTTGAACACCAGGTCACCCGAATAGAGCACGCGTTGCTCGGGCAGCCACACCAGCACGTCGTTGGTCGTGTGCGCGGCGTGCCCGGGGTGGATCAGCTGGATCTCGACGTCCCCGGCATACACGGTCAGCCGGTCGTCGAACACGACGTCCGGGGCGCGCGGCTCCAGCGAGCCCCAGTCGTTGCCGGTGAAGATCCCGTCGTAGGTCTGGATCCCCTCCGCGACCAGGAGCTCCCGGGTCTTGCGGTGCCCGATCACGGTGGCCCCGGTGACCAGGTAGTTCCCGTTGGTGTGGTCACCGTGGTGATGGGTGTTGACCAGCGTCGTAACCGGTTTCGCGGTGGTCGCGGCCACCGTGTCCAGCAGCGCGCGAGTGCGCTTCTCGGTGGCGCAGGTGTCGATCAGGACCGTGTGGTCGCCGGCGTCGACGAAGCCGCAGTTGTTGATGTACCAGGAGCCGTCGGGCTGGACATAGCCGTGGACACCGTCGGCGAGGGGACGTGCGGACGCGGCGGCGGGGGAACGATCGGGCACGAGGCTCACTATGCCGCAACCCGGCGTCAACCGGTTGGCCGAATAATCCCGAATTTACTGGTCCAGGCGAGTGATACATCGGGTGACTGGCGTTCTGCGTCGTTTCCTGGAACGCTGCGCGATGTCATCATCGAACTTCGCAAGGTCAAGCACTAACCTGGGTGGTTCGACAGAGTTCGCGCGCAACGGCGGCCGAGTGCCGCCGTTGCTTGGTAGTGGTCCGGGAGAGCAAGGCTGATGGCAAGCACCGTCACCTCGCGCCGGAAGCAGCTCGGGAACGAGCTCCGGCATGCCCGGAATGCGGCGCGGATGACACAACAGCAGGTCGCCGAGGTCCTCGGCTGCACCCAGGGCAAGGTCAACAAGATCGAGTCCGGTGCCGTCGGGGTGAAGCTCGGGGATGTGCGATCGATGCTGAACGCGTTCGGGATCAACGGCGAAGAGGCCGACACGCTGATGAACCTGGCGCGGGCCGCCGCCGGGCAGCGCGGCCACTGGTCCGGGTACCGGTCGGTGGTGCCGCACTGGTTCCGCACCTTCACCGACCTCGAGCCGGCCGCCGCGGAGATCCTCACCTGGCACGGCGAGCGCATCCCCGGGCCGCTGCAGTCCGAGCACTACATGCTCAAGCAGTTCACCGAGTTCGGCGCCACCGACGTGACGTCGCTGGTGCGCAACCGGCTGGACCGCAAGGCGGTGTTCGAGCAGCAGCAGCCGCCGTACTACCGGTTCATCATCAGCGAGGGCGCACTGCGCCGCGCGCCGGGCGGGTCCGCCCCCGCGGTGATGCTGGACCAGGTGGAGCACCTGCTCTCCCTGGACCGCCACCCGCGCGTGTACGTGCACGTGCTGCCCTTCGGCGCCCGGCTGGCCGCGGTGCCCAACGACTTCACGATCATGCGGTTCCCCGACCGCACCCGGGACTTCGTCTACATCGAGCACTCGGCGGGCGGGCTGTACCTCGACGACGTCAAGGACTTCAACATCTTCGTCGACTCGTGGGACCGGCTGCGCGGCGCCGCGCTGGAACGGCAGGAGACCCGGCAGTTCCTCAAGGAGCTCGCCGAGGGCTACCGCGCCCAGATGCAACAGCTGTAGGCCGAGGCGCGAGAACCTTCGCTAGGGTGGCGTGCACCCCGGAAAACGTCACCTGAGAGGCCGCACGTGGATTCCGACGACGTCCCGCAAGGGATCGATCTGGACCGGCCGAACGCCGCCCGCGCCTACGACTGGGCGCTCGGGGGCACGGCGAACTGGGCGATGGACCGCCAGTACGGCGAGGCCGCGCTCAAGGCCTACCCGGAGCTGCGCAAGGCGGCGCGCGCGAACCGCGCCTTCCTCGGCCGTGCCGTGCGCTACTGCGTGGAGAACGGCATCACCCAGTTCCTCGACCTCGGCTCCGGCGTCCCGACCATGGGCAACGTCCACGAGATCGCCGACAACCTCGACGAGGACAGCCGGTGTGTGTACGTCGACATCGAGCCCGTCGCGGTCGCGCATTCCCGCGTCCTGCTGGAGGAGAGCGGCGACCCGGAGCGGCACGCCGTCGTGCACGCCGACCTCTGCCACGCCGACGAGGTGTGGGACGCCGCCGTGGAGACCGGGGTGCTCGATCCGGACCAGCCGGTCGGCCTGCTCACCGTGGCGGTGCTGCACTTCCTGCCCGACGCCACCGGCGTGCAGGAGGCGATCCGCGACTACCGCGCGCTGGCGCAGCCGGGGTCGCTGTACGTCCTCTCGAGCGTGACGAGCTCCGGGCTCGAGGATCACGAGCAGGGGCAGCTGGACAAGCTGAAGGAAGTGAGCAAGCGGTCCAGCACCCCGGGTGTCCTGCGCACCCACGACGAGATCATGGCTTTCTTCGGCGACTTCGAGCTCGCCGAGCCCGGGCTGGTGCCGTTGGGGCAGTGGCGCCCGGACGAGCCGGATGCGAAGGATGCGGCCATCAAGACCGCGATCGGCGGGGTAGCCCGCAAACCCGGAAGGCGGAACGGATGATCCAGGACCCCGAGGTCCCTGAGGGCGTGGACCTCGAACGGCCGAACGCGGCCCGCATCTACGACTGGTTCCTCGGCGGCACCGCGAACTGGGCCATCGACCGCCAGTTCGGCGAGCAGGCGGTGCAGACGTTCCCGATGATCAAGACCGTGGCCCGGGTCGGCCGCGACTTCCTCGGCCGCGGCGTGCGGTACCTGGCGCGCAACGGGATCGACCAGTTCCTCGACCTCGGCTCCGGCGTGCCGACCGTGGGCAACGTGCACGAGGTCGCCTCCGCGGTGAACCCGGACGCGCGCTGCCTCTACGTCGACGTCGAACCGGTCGCCGTGGCGCACTCCCAGGTCCTGCTCGAACGCGAGGGTGTGGCCGACCGGCACGCGGTGCTGCACGGCGATCTGCGCGATCCGGCCGACATCTGGAAGCGGGCGCTGGACACCGGCGTGCTCGACCCGAACCGGCCGATCGGGCTGATCATGGTCGGGGTGCTGTACTTCCTCGGACCGGAGGAGCCGGTGGCCCAGACCATTCGGCGGTACCTGTCGCTGCTGCCGTCCGGCTCGTACTTCCTGTCCTCGCACCTGACCAGTGACGGCCTGGCCGCGATGTCGGACCACGAGAGCCGTGAGTCGATCATGGAGCAGTACAACCGGTCCAGCACGCCGATCCACCTGCGCAGCCGCGCCGAGTTCACCGAGTTCTTCACCGGGCTGGAACTGGTCGAGCCGGGGATCGTGTGGATGCCGGAATGGCATCCCGAGGAGATCGCGTCGAAGGCCACCCGGAAACTGGCGAAGGATCCGTCGTTCAGCGGGCACATCTGCGGGCTAGGCCGGAAACCGTGAGCCGGACGTTCTCATGAGATAATCCAAAGGGCGGTAAAGGGTAACGAAATTGCCCGGAAAAACACGAGAGCCCCGGTCGAAGCGACCGGGGCTCTTCCCTAACTCACGACGTCAGACGCGCGTGCCGATCCGGCCGCGCAGCAGTGGCGTCAGGTCGATCGTGGTCTCCAGCGGGCGCGTTGTGCGGACGCCGTCGGAGTGCCGGGTCGTGCGCTGTTCCGGCAGGTCTGTGTCGGTCGCCCAAGTCACAGGCTTGCGCAGCGGCGCTTGGATCAGGCTGAAGCCGAAGCGGCTCCGCAGTTCGTGCCCGATCCCGCGACGCCCGCGCGTCTGCTCTTCCTCACGGCGGAAGAGCGAGGTCAGCCGGACGGCCATCGGTCTACACCCCCAGTTCTCGTCGCGGGGACCGGGAGCGATCGCCACCGGTCAGTCCGAGACAGGGCTCACAGGGCATACCCGTTCCCGGGGACACCCATTCGATGTCGGTGCGAGAAAGCGCTTCCCCGCATCGGGTTTGCAGGAATTCGCCCAGCTCTCCGCTCGTGTCCATGGCGAACACGTGCACCACGCGGCGGGACTCGCCCACCAGGCCGCGGGCGATCCTGCCCACGACCAGCACACTCGGTGGCGCACTGTCTTCGATGATCACGCTGTCCTCCCCCAAGAGGTCTGCGATGGCTGGGGCGTCGGCAGGTGGCGGGTACTGGTCGGTCGTGCCGTGGCATACGGGCAGTCAATGACCAACACCGGAGCCCCGGCCGATGCGATTAATCCTACTCCTGGAATAATCTTCATGTCGAGACCGGCCCGAGTTGATCACCCGCTTGGCCCTGCGGTTTGCTCCGTCGGGACCGAAAGTAGTCGGGGGCGGGTAACTTCGAGCAGGTCACGGCCGCGCCCCCTACCGATGCTCGGAGGTACGACCCATGACGGATTATCCGTCGTTCGCGGATTACGATCCGACCACGGCCGTGTCCCTCTTCGAGGAGGCGACCTGGGCGAAATCCTCCTTCAGTGAGCCCAACGGCGGCAGCTGCGTGGAGGTCAACCTCGGCCGTCAAGGCCTGGTCGGAGTGCGTGACACCAAGCTGGAGGCCAGCCCGGTGTTCGTGTTCGACACCGCGGAGTGGGTCGCCTTCCTGCGCGCCGTCAAGGCCGGGCAGTTCGATCTCCCGGCCTGATCCCTGCATGCGACACTTTGGTCCAGACAACGCGAAAGCCCCCTTCCCGCGGTTACGCGGTGAAGGAGGCTCTCGTGGCGGAAGGAATACGGTTCCCTGCCGATTGTGACCAACGTCTCACCCGATTGCCGGAAGCTCGCCTCCGCGGAGTCGCGACCGTGTCCGGCGCCAGGCAACGACGATCAGCACCACGAGGCCGATCAGCGGGAGCGTGCTGATCGCCCAGCTCACCCCCATCGGCGGACCCGGCTGCTCGAGCACGTTCAGGCCGCGCAGCTCGCCCGTCCCGCTCCCGGCGGGGCCGTTGATGGCGAACCGGAAGGTCCAGTCGCCCTCCCGGGACAGCGAGCGGACGTCCAGCCCCCAGACCTCGCGCTTGCGTGGATGCCGGACCAGTTGCTGCGGCCGCGGTGAGCCGCCCAGGGGACTGACCGTGGTCAGCGTGCCGGACTTGCCCTCGATCCCGCCGTCGGGGATGAAGGTGAAGTCGAGCGACTGTTCCGCGCGCAGCGGCCAGGTGCTGAACCCGATCGTCAGGCCGTATGGCCCGACCTGCACGCGCTCGGTGTGCACGATGTTGACCGGCTCGTAGGCGTCGGCCGGCGCGGCGGACAGAAACAGCAGCCCGGCGGCCGCGGCCAGCGCCATCAAGGTTCTACGCATCGACGTTCGCCTCCTTCTTGGCGGGTGCGAGCAGGCAGAGCATTCCGCCGAAGCGCCACCCGGCGAACCCGCCGAGCAGCCCGAGAGCCGCGCCCAGCACGGCCGTGACGACGAGGTAGTCCACCGGCGGGACACGCGCGCCGGTGTAGAGCCAGGCCTGCTGCAGCGGCAGGCTCAGTGCGATCAGCGCCGCGCCGATGCCCCCGGCCACAACCGAAACGCGGCCGACGCGCCAGCCGCGCCGTCGTCCCAGCAGGTACAGACCTTCCATGATGAGCGCGGCCACGATCAGCGTCATCGGGACCAGAGACGGCATCTGCGGGACACCGGAGATCCGGTCCCGCAGCGGCAGGTCGACCAGCGCGGCGTACGCCCTGGCCGCCCACGGCGAGAACCACCAGAACACCGCCTGCAGCGCGGCCACCGCGGCCGCGACGCCGAGCGCGCCGCCCGGGCGGCGGACGAACCCAGCGCCGGTGGCCAGCAGCAGCACCGAAAGCATCGCGGTGCCGGCCGAAACCGGGTCGGCGAGGTCGTCGGGCACCTGCTGCAGCCCGAGCATGAGCACCGGGCCGAAGCTGAGCAGCACGGTCAGCGAGCCGATGGTGCCGACGCGGCCCCAGCGATACTCGCGGGCCGCGGCGAACACCGCGGTGGTGCCGATGAGCGAGAGCGTGATCGCCAGCAGCAGCCCGATGTGCGGTGGCGAGTCGATCACCGCGTCGAAGCCGTACAGGCTGTGCCACCACTGGTCCCACAGCCCGTAGAGCAGGAACGTCGCGGCGCCGACGCCGGAGAACAGGTAGCCGAGCGGTGCGGCGAACGTGCGGCCGAAGACGTTGACCACGCGCCCGCCGACCCGCGGGTCGATCGGCCGTCCGGCGCGCCTTGCGGCCGTCGTGAGCAGCACGACCGCGAGGCTCGCCAGGCCGACTACGGCGCTGCCTGAATACAGGAACAGGTGTGGCAGCGTGAAGAACGTGTCCGGGCCGACGTCGCCGTGCCACTGGATGTCCCAGGTCAGCCCGACCAGTGACAGCAGTGACCCGCCGAGCACCGTGCCCGCGGGCAGCAGCCCCGTGCCCGGGCGCGCGACGCTCGTCGTGCGTACCCCGGATGCGGTGAGATCCATTTCCCCCGACCTCCTCCTTTACTTGACCAGCAACGGAAAGACGACCTGCGCGGGCCCGCCGGGGCCGCGCAGTGAGACGGTGATCTCCCACTGCCCGGACATCGGCAGCGCGACGTCCGTGGCGAGGAACCGGCCGGGACCGTCGGGCCCGGCGGGCACGGCGGCGAGTGCGTGCCCCATCTGTGCCATGACCGGCTCGATCGTGACGCCCTCGGGTGCCGGGCCGGTCACTTCGAGGGAGAAGGTGTTGGCGCCCAAGCGAGGCGCGTCGGAGGTGAAGCGGACGGTGTAGGGCCCGGAGACGGCTTGCTGGGCGGCGGGTGCATTGCCGCTGCCGCCCCAGATCAGCCAGGCCAGCAGCCCCGCGACGACGAGCGCGACGGCGGCGATCAGCACTCTGGGGCGCTTCATCGGCCGGCTCCGGTCTGCGGAACATCGATCACCGCGGGAATCGTGAGCACGGAGTAGTTCCGCTCGGCCTGCAGCCAGATCCGGTACTTGCCCGGCGCGGCGAAGGTGTAGGTGAACGTCACGTCCGGGCCGTACGCCGCAACGGTTTCGTCGGGTTTCGCGGTCTGGCCCGCG
>Ga0307507_10009452_pt1 | contig 12978 bp, 20 predicted proteins | sample 7_EM_MG_FD_207223 | JGI IMG/M metagenome (GOLD analysis project Ga0307507, IMG submission 207223) | Populus trichocarpa ectomycorrhiza microbial communities from riparian zone in the Pacific Northwest, United States - 7_EM | ecosystem: Host-associated > Plants > Roots > Unclassified | place...
AGAAGTAGAAATAAAAAATAACAGTTTCCTAATGCTACCATTTTGTATGACCTCCATCTGCATCCAATACAGCCTGAAGTCTCTCAGGAATCCTCTCAATCCACCTGTCAAATCTCTCCTGGGGAATCATTTCCCACTCCTTCTTTGCAGCCTGAAATAATTCAGCAGCACTATGAGGCCTTCTTTCAACCTTGGAGAATCGCTTTCTGAGGGCTCTTTTGAGAATTGCCCAGGCATTCTCAATAGGGTTGAGATCTGGTGAGTTGGGAGGCCAAGGCAATCTTTGATATCCACAATCCTCTTGCAATTGTTTGTTTTCTGCACCATTGTGCCATGATGCATTGTCTGCAGCCATATAGATGGTTTCAGGAGCCCTGTCTATTGCCTCTATGAAGGGAATAAGGTAGGGTTGGTGGATTTCTGTGGCATATTGGTGGGCATTGAGACCAAGTCTCTCTCTTTTGCTTGTCCTCTCCTCCTCAGTCCTCTTTCTGACCAGAATTAATTCTCTCCTCCCTCCATCCATCATAGCAGTATACACTCCTATGTTGGTACGTCCTGACCTAAAGCTGGGCTTTAAGTTCCTTTCTTCCAACTCTTCACCTAGTCTAGGGTCTGACCTTTCTTCCTACTGGATTTGGATCATATTCAATTGTGGCTTCATCCACAAACACAACCCATTTCCAAGCCTTTGTCCAGTTCCTACTAACTCCAGCAAACTCCTTTCTCTTCTCCTTCTGTTCTTTTCTCCAAAAAGGCTTTTTCCTATGAATCCTAAGCTTAAAACCAGCTTCTGCAGATATCCTATTGAGAGTGTCTTTTCCCAGCCCAACATTGGCTTTGTGGGTAATATCTCTGAGGGCCAAATGAGGCTCAGCATCAATAATATCAAGAGGAACTTGCCTTTTGGCATCAGTTATCTTGGTTCGTCTGCCAGATCTGGGGGCATCATGGGTGTTTCCATCTCTGGATTTGGCATTTTTGACCACACTCTGGACAGTTGACTTGGAGAGGTTCATAAGCTTAGAAATTTTATAATTCCCCATATCAGTGTGTTTATATAGGGCATAAATTTCCTTATTTCTGTCTTCTCTAGCTCTTCTGAAGTGTGGTGGTACCATGGTGGGGTAGGGAGGAGGAGGTGATCGGTGGTTGCCCCGTTGCCAAGCGATAGTACGAAATCTTTTCAGACACGACTGTACCCTGGTTTTAGGATTGGCAATGTATATGCATGTCAGACTGATGACCCCCCCCACTCCTTCACTCCCAATGTGGCTTTTGAAAGAATTGGCTTCTCCTACCTCGTCGCAGGGGACTTTAAAATCCTCAACCCCGCAGCAGACCCCCTCAGAGCCATCTCCTCCAAGGAAGAAAGGGAATCCGCCCCCTACTTTGAACTGGCCACCAATGTGGAGTTTTCGCTTCTAAACACCCCCTATATCTAAACTCATTTCCCGTACACCGGCTCACACAGGCCGAGCCTTATCGACCAGGCTTTTGCCAACCCTGACAGGTTCCCAGCCTTCCAGGTTTGGGATGCGTCCTCTCTGCCCTCAACTGGCTCAGACTACGTCCCCATCTGCCTCGCCCTTAGAGCCCCCACAGCCTCCCACCCCCAACGCCGGACCTGTTGGAAGGACACCAACCGGTCGTCTGTCTCCGATAAGATCAAGATCTGGAAAGTGCCCCCCCGCCATTGTCCCCCTCACCCCCCCAGCTCGACAAATGGTTCTCCATCTCACTAAACGCCCTAATGGCAACGATTGGATCCTCTCCACCCATCTCCCACCCGTCCCCCAGGTTGAAACCATTGTGGACCACCCTCCTCTCCATGCTAAGAAAAGAATTTTACAAGGCGTCACGAGCTGCAAAGAAACACCAAACTCAGACCACCCTCCTCCTTGCACGAGAATCCAGGCTAGGATATTTCAAGGCCATCAAAAAGGCCAGGGCCAATTATTGGGCCGATTTCCTCACCAAAACCACACCCCGAAACATCTGGACAGTGAAACAGTTTGTCGTGCCCAGACAGACCCTCAGATTCCCGGCGCTACCCAATGCCTACAACCCCGTTGCCATAAACAAGGCCCATCTCCATCATTTTTTCCTGCCAAAGCACCCCTTTTCTCCAATGGGCCGGCTCTTCCACCACCCATCAGCAATACCTCTTACAAAGCAAGAGGTAGCTCTTGCCCTGTCAAAGTCCTACCCCTTCTCCGCACCTAGCCCCCTGGCATCCCCTATTCCGTGTGGAAGACAGTCAATGCCCTATACCCCAGCATCCTAGTTGGCTTCCTGTCCCCCCTGGTCCTTGTTGGCTACCACCCCCTATCATTAAAGGGTGTGAACAGAATCGTCCTGGAGAAACCCAGGAAGGCCTCCTACGACTCCCCTGCCTCCTTCCGCATAATTGCCCTCCACAAGGTAATCTCCAAAATACTGCAGAGAATCATGACCTACAGATTGTCATATATGGCTCGCGCCAGAAACCTGATCCACCCCAACCAATGTGGATCCCTCCCACGCCTCAGTACCTTCGACGCCTGCATCTGACTCAACTATGAGGTTTGGACACTCCAACGACCCCCCTCAGGGTTGCGACCCTCTTCCTTGACATGAAAGCTGGCTTTGACAATGTCAACGCCGCCACCCCAAGGGCTTTACTCCTCACGAAACACCCCCTCTTACATGGTCAACTGGGTTTCCTCTTTCCTCTCTGAAGGAACCTGCACCCTAGTATTCCAAGGTTCCCCGAACAGACCAGCCCCGGTGTCGGTTGGCACCACGCAGGGCTCTCCAAGATACCCCCTCCTCTTCCTTCGATACATGGTCCCTTTTCACATGTCGATCCCCAATGGGGTCATGCTCGCCTACCTGGACGATTTCTCCCTCACAGTTGCCTCCAACTCCCACCGAGGCAACATCCGCCACTTGCAGCACCTCTTCTCCTTCCTAGCGGGACGCGGCAGAGACATGGGAGTCTCCTTCTCGATACCAAAAACCGAACTGATCCACTGGCGGACACCTAGCCAGAAAACACCTCACGTGTGCGCCCCTATCAAACTACACAGGCAACTCTTCCACCCCTCAAGGGCCCGTAGATTGCTAGGATACTGGCTTTCTCCCTCCCTCAACTCCTCACACCACTTCAGCAATCACCTCTCCCTGGCCCAAGCATCCTTCTCATTCGTCAAACCCCTATCATCCCCGGGAGCCAGGGCCAGACCCTGTCTGTGCCACTGAGTTGCACAAGGCTTAATCCTCCCCATCCTCAGCTATGGTTCCGACCTTTTCTCCCTGAACCACTGCTCCCTATGAGGGATGAATAGCCTCTGGCATAGGGTTCAAAGATGGACCACTAAAGGTTTCTATTCTACCCCCACCTACATTCTTTCACGCGAAGCTTGCCTCCCCCCAATTACCTCTTACTGTAGGTATAGAAGACCCCTAGGGGCCCTCTGCATGGCCTGTGCCCTTTCCACCACAGCTCCCGCAGCCGCCAGGCTCCCCTCTTCTTTCCCCTCGCCTGCGGTGTTCCGGGTACAGGACTCCTCCAGGCACCACACAAAAGGCCTCTCCTCCATGTACCTTCCCCTTGACTGGCGCTGGGAGGTCCCTTCCCCTCTGATTTGGAAGCATCTCCCCATAGACGCCCTAGCACAGATGACCCTGCCCCTCCAAGACGGCCTAACCTACTTCCCCCTAGTCCTCCGCAGCCAGCCTCCGCCAGGCACGGACATCCCCCCCTCAGCTCATGCTTCGGGGCTACAAAGCTCTTAGAGCCAGGGCTCAAGCAATGCTCCTCAAGGACTGGACGGTCAACACCCCCACCACCCAATACTGGAACCACCCCCCGTGGCTCTCCCCTCACCCATTCTAGGGCCTGGACAAGTTCGTGGCAGGGAGAATACACAAAATGTGTGTCGCCAAAGGTTTCCTGGCCACCCACCCATCATGGTTCGATGAAGACTCCAAACTCACCTGCTCCCGCTGCGACGAGTAACCTGAAACCTTTGCCCATACCATTCTCATCTGCCCCGCGCTCTCAAGTAACAGAGGCGCCCTACTGAAAGAGGCCCACTCCCTTGACCACGACAGCCCCCTCTTGTCAGATGCCCCCTCCCTGCAAGCCCTCACCCTATACATTCTAGATACTACAACCGGCTTTCTCCCAGAGATGAGCTCCCTTCCCTCCCTACTCAACTCCCGATCCAACTCCCCCACCAATGTTAAGAGATTCACTGATTAGATCGCCTTATTGGAACTTTTTTTTTCTTTACCTATGATGATGTTTTATAACACCCTTGCGGCAGGCACAGGAGGAGGCTCTTTGTGTTGAAAGCTTTTAAATTTTGTACTTGGTTCGAAAGTAGTCGGCGAACGGTTTGGAAGCGGAAATCTTTTCCATTCGCAGAGGAAATAGGAAGTTGCTTTCTATTGTTTTAAAGTTTTGATTTATTGGTTTTGTTCTTTCCATTGCTAGCGCTGCACGAAGCTTCTTGTACCTAAAAACAATGAACACAGGATAAAAAAAGTAAAAAAAATAAGAAAGGAGCAGAGTATTCTTAGTCACGAACGATCTTCTCTACACCTCTGGCGATTGAAATCTCAACAGTATGAAAAATCATCGCCATAATCCACCAGCCTCTCCGCTCTTCTGATAGCCCCTTTGCCTATGAGGAAGACGCTACTTCCACCCCTTTCCCCTCTGTTTCCCTTCTGATCTTTCTGTTGCTTTGGCGGCCTGGTTGTTGTTAGGCATACTGAGTCTCTATACAAAAGATACAACCTCAGTCTAGCTTAAGTTGATAGTCACATGCCTCGGACTATAAGGTCAGGTGTTCGATTCACAGCCGCGCCATATTTATTATTATATTTAATATAATTATGCGACAAGTCATAATCATGACGGTGATAATAGCTCAGAAGATTAGTAGAAATAAGCGGAGACTTACGGGTGCGCTCAAGACGAACATCTACAGAGTGTTGAGGGATTTAAGTGTACTGTTTCTGTGTTAGGATACATACGGGTAGGAACAATAGTTCCCTAAGATGTCGGGCAGGGTCAAAATATACACTTAAGAATATTGGTATCTGATACCAAAGACACATAGCGGAGACCTCCGGGCCTGCTCAGAACCAGTCAGTATGAACACAAGACCTGGTGTGCTAATTGCTATTGGAGCAATCGCGAACACAAGTGGTTCTGAAACCTAATACGCGAACAGCTGCAAGGCTATCGCGTATTAAATCACTTGACACCTTGAAGTTGGCCGCTGCATATACTTTTCGGTGAACAAAGGATTATTACGTTGGCATTAGTCGGCTGCGTGCACTTTGAATTGACCTATTACCTATGGGACTGACACAACCTCACGGGAATATGGTAATCTACGTCTTCATAATGTGAGCATGGAATTGAATAGCTGTCAGGGTCAAAAGGTGTTCGCACTTTCAAGTTCGAAGAACATTGTTCTTTGGATACTTAGTTAGTATGATTAGAATATGTAGCCCGCGAACACCCAGATGCAGAATATAAATATCGAAGTGTCTCCCCTGCTTAAAAAGAGAATCATTAAGCACCAGAGAAGAGATCTTATCAATATAAAAAGCTTAACACAAAAATCTCCTGTTCCTTTCTTACTTTTTATACCGACGACCTTACTCCATCCTTAGCGAGCCTTCTTAGACAATACTGTCCGTCTACAGATAAGAACCCTTTAAGCGTAGTCTGGTATAATAGTCATTATATCGGCTACCCCTAACAGTTGTAGAAAGCTTGATGATCTCTTTCCCCCCCTCTCAGTACTTGCTTCGCTACCTCGCTTAGCATTTGCACAGTCGGCAACCCCCTTTTTCTCGTCTATTGGTCGGTCGCAGTTCCGGGTTATCGTTGGAGTAGTGGCTCCAGTAGCCCTCCTTGGTATTGCACTACCTCCTTGCAGCTTTGGTCAGCCCGGTCGGCCTTGTCGAAAAGTCGTGCTCTCATTATGGTCATCCCTCCCTCCTACTTCTTAAATGGGCGCACCTGTCCTCCCCCCCCCTTGTCTTCGTCCCATGGCTCGGTTACACCCAACCCCCACCCCCCCCTTTTGCTAGGTGGTCTCGGCCACCTGCCCCATCCACCCCACTTTCGCTTAGACTGGTGGATTTTCTCAGCTAGCCCGCCACACTTTCTTCTATTAGCCCCATTGCCTGGTCTATATGACCCCAGTTCATTTATCCTGGAGTTAGGTTTTGGATCTATGGATGTCTTGGTAGGGAGCGTTAAAGGCTCTTTGTCAGTGGATGGGCTTTCTCTGAGTTTGATTTCCTACAGGTTTTGGTATGTTTGGTTTTTCTCACTTTTGGGTTGTTTACTTAGTTGTTTGGCAGATGTTTTTCCGTTCGCTTGTGGATTTCATGTATATTTTATTTGCAAGGTTCGGCGCCTGGCCGCTTGGTGCAGGTTTTGGACCTGGGGTTCACCCCACGGTTTCCACCGCCTTGACGATGGGTTGGACTGGGTAGACAGTTTTCTGCGGCCATATTCATGGAGGACCTACACTATTTTTGTACCTAGTGTTTTGGCCTTCAGCCTCAGCGATAAACAAATAAAGTATGATAAAAAAAAGTGAAAAATGAGAAAGAAGAAACAAAAGCACAGTATCGGTAGTAAACTAATGATGCCCCACGCTCCAGAACTAACGATTCCCACCACTACTAACTAATGATCCCACCCGCTCTGTCTTACCCTGTGTGGCCTTTGAACATTTTGCCTTCCCCTACCTTGTCACTGGTGACTTCAACATTCATAACCCTGCAGCAGACCCCATCAGGATCCTTTCCGCTAAAGAAGAAATAGAATCCACCCCCGCCCCACCACCCCCCTCACCCACCGAACTCAAGAAATGGTTCACCACCACCCTCTCTGCCCTGATGGCCACGATCGAGTCCTCTACCCCCCACTCCTGCCCCTTCACCAGGTCTAAGCCGTGGTAAACTCCCCTCCTCACAACACTAAGAAAAGAGTTCTGCAAAGTGGTATGGACCGCCAAAAAACACCAGACCCAGGCTTCCCTCCTCATTGCATGGCAGTCCAGATTGGGGTACTTTAAGGCCATTGAGAGGGCCTAAGCTACCTACTGGGCCCACTTCCTCGCCAAGACCACAGCCTGAAACATCTGGACGGCAAAGAAGTTCGTCACGCACAGAAAAGCCCCCAAATTCCCGTCCCTCTGTGACGCCTCTAACCTAGTGGCCATCAACAAGGCCTTTCTTGATCACTTCGTCCCTCCCAAGGACCCCCTCCCTCCAAGGCCCCGCCTCTTCCACCACCCATCTGTGACTCCTCTCACGAAAGACGAAATTGTACTCGCTATGTCGAAATCCTCCCCCTTCCCCGCTGCCCACCCAGACTGTATCCCTTACTCCCTCTGGAAGTCCGTCAATTGTCTCAACCCCGACATTCTTCTCAACCCCCTAGCCCCCTTAGTCCCCTTTGGCTATCACCCTCCGGCTTTGAAATGGGCAAATGGAGTTGTCTTGGACAAGCCCGGAAAGGCCGCTTCCTTCCGCATAATTGGCCTTCTTAAAATAATTTCTAAGATACTGGAAAGGATTATGACCTACATATTATTAAACATCACTGGCGCCAGAAACCTTATCCATCCCAATCAATGCGGCTCCCTTCAAGCCCTTAGTACCTTTGGCGCGTACATCTCCCTCGCCCATAAGGTCAGAACCCGTCAACGACCCCGCCTCAGAGTATCAAGCCTCTTCTTGGACATAAAAGCTGGCTTCAACAACATCAACGCCGCCACCCTTAGAACCTCCCTCCTGGAAATGCACACCACATACTATATGGTCGACTGGATCTCCTCTTTGATGTGGGACAGAACCTGCACCCTAGTCTTCCAAGGTTCCCCGAACACGGCAGCCCTAGTGTCTGTTGGCACCCCACAGGGCTCCCCGATATTCCCCCTTCTTTTACTATTATACGTGGCACCCTTACACATGTCAATACCCAGAGGAGTCATGCTTTCCTATGTGGACGACTTCTCCCGCACAGTCCCCTCGAGCTCCCACAGGGTCATCATCCGCCCCTTGTAACACCAGTTCACCACCATGTCAGGACGTGGCAGATAGCTCTAGGTGTCATTCTCGGTCCCAAAAACAGAACTAATCCACTGGCGGACACTCAGCCAGAGGAGACCCTATGCGGGCGCCCCCATCGAGTTGGATGGGCAGTTGTTTCAACCCTTGAAAGTGGTCAGGTGGCTCGGCTATTGGCTCGCCGTCTCTCTTAACTCCTCCCACTACTTTAGCCACCGACTCTCCCTAGCCCAGGTGGCCTTTTCCTTTGTCAAATGCCTCTGATCGCCACGGGCCGGAGTCAGCCCTTTCCTGTGCCACCGGATCGCACAAGATCTTATCCTCTCCATACAGTCCTACGGGGCTGATATGTTCTCCCCAAACTACCGCTCTCTTAGGAGTATGAATGGCCTTTGGCACAGGGTCCAGAGATGGACAACCAAGGCTTTCTACTCCACCCCCATCTCTATCCTATGGGGCGAGGCTTGCCTTCCTCTTATCACCTTCCACTTTCGGTATAGCAAGTGACTGGCTGCCCTCCACTTAGCAGGCCCCTCCCCCACCGCGAACCCCGCAGCCCCCAGGCTCCCCTCGTCCTTCCCATCGCTCTCGGTATTCAGTGCACAAGACTCCTACAGACACCACACAAAAGGGCTCTCGTCCGTTTACCTACCCCTCAATTGGCGTTCCGACGTCCCAACCCCCCCAATCAGGAACCACCGTCCCATGACACCCTGACGCACATGACCCGGCCCCTCCTGGAGGGCCTGACCCAGTTCCCTTTGGTCCTCCACTCCCTACCTCCTCTGAATACGAACATCCCCCCTGCCCAACTCATGGTTTGGACCTACCGGGCCCTGGGGGCCTGGGCCAGCCCAATCCTTCTCCGAGACTACGCGTCTGACGCCCCGACGCCCCAGTACTACAGCCATCCTCCCCAACTCACCCCTCACCAGTTCATGGGCCTGGGTAAGTTCATGGCAGGGGGAGTACACCAGATGCGCTCCGCCAAGAGCTACTTGGCCGCCCAGCCGTCGTGGTTGGGTGAAGACCCCGACGACTCCTGCCCTAGTTGCAACGAGAGTCCATAGACATTTGAGCACGCCATCCGCAACTGCCCCGCGTGTGCTGTAGAGAGAGACCCCCTACTGAAAGAGGCCTCTTCCCTCCACCCCAACAGCACCCTCTGGTCAGATACCCCCTCCCTACAGGCCCTTGGCCGATACATACTAGACACTAGAACTGGCTTCCCCCCGGACATGTTCCCCTCCCCTTCCCCCCGCAACTCTTGTCCCCACTCCCTGCGCCAACGGTAAAAAGGTTTTCCGAGCCCGGTTTATCAATTATTTCTCTTTTTTTCATACTATTTGCTTGTTTATGTTATCCTTGTAGCATGCACAAGAAGAGGTTTTTGTGTTCTAGTTTTCCTTTATGCTTATTCTTTTTTGAAGATTTGGGGACTGGTTTTAAAGGCTAAGATTGTTCTGCTCAAGGAGGAAACAGATATTTGGTTTCTTTTGTAGTTTGTTTTGATTTACACTTTTTGTTCTTTCCATAGCCAGTGCTGAGTGAAGCTTCTTGTACCTAGAAACAATGAACACATGATAAAAAAAAAAGAAAAAAGAGAAGAAAAAAAAAGAGCACTGTATAGTTAGCCACGAACAATCTCCTCTACACCTCCGGCGATTGAAATCTCAACACCATGAGGATTCATCCTCAATATCCACTACCCTCTTCCCTCTTCCGATGGGTCTTTTGCCTAGGAGGGTGACGCTACCACCACCCCCTTCCCGTCAGTTTCCCTTCTGATCTTCCTGTTGCTTAGGCATCGTGGTTGTATGGGGTCTCACAGTCTCTTCTCCCCACTTTCCACACTTGTTTCGCTACCTCACTTAACGCTTGCACGGTCGGCAACCCATTTTCTCATCAATGGGTCAGTCCCAGTCCTGGGTTATCGTCGAAGTAGTGGCTCCGGTGGCCCACCTCCTTGGTATCGCACTATCTCCTTGGAGCGTTTGTCCGTACGGCCGGCATTCTCGAAAAGTTGTAATCTTGTTTCGGTCCTCCCTCTCTCAGCTACGCCCACTACATGTCCTTCCATTAGCCCCTTCGCCCTGTCTATATGGCCCTAGTACAATTACCCTCAAGTATGGTATGGATCCACAGTTATCTGGCTAAGGATCGTTAAATGCTCTTTGTTAGCGGAGGGGCTTTCTCTGGTATGGTTCCCTACGGGTTTTGCTATTTTGGCTGCTCTCACTGTTGGGTTTTTCCTTTGTGTTTTTGGTAGATGCTTCTTTACGTTGGTGGGTTGTTTGTATATACTTTTGGTTACTGTGTTCAGCACACGGGCCCTTACTGTTAGTTTTAGACCAGGGGCTCGCCCCACAGTTTCCACCACCTTCACAATTAGTTTATTTTGGTGAAGATTTATTGTGACCATATCCTATGCAGATTCGTGCTATTTTTGTACCTAATGCTTCGGCCTTCTGCCTCAGCGGAAAACAAAAGTTAAATTATGATAAAAACAAAAGCACAGTATAGGTAGCCACAAACCATCTTCCTTACACCTCCGGCGATTGACATCTCACCACCATGAGAATTCATTGTCAACATCCACCACCCCCTTGCTCTCCGTGAGCTGCATCCCCCTCCGTCTTACTTCCCTCATCATGCCCTCAGGCTTTGGCGCCCTTGTTTCTAAAGGTAGTTTGGCTCTCTCCTCCCCCTCGTCGCTCTTCTTTTCGCTGCCTCGCTTAGCACTTGCAGTGTCGGCAACAGCCGCTCACCACTGTTACAGACGGCTCAAACAACCATTCGCAGTAGGTGAAAACCTTTCAACAGGCCATGGTCGATTTCCCCATTTTCTTTACTATGTTTAGAAGTTGCCTAGTCCCACAGGCACACGGTTACCGATAGGTTCTACAGTTATTGGGTCTACCCCTCCCACTCCTCTACTCGGTTTGGCCCCATTGCTCGGTTACAGCTATCATCCACTCATTTTGGCTGGCACCCTACTGCCTCATTTTACCCCTCCGTCTCTAGCTGCCATTGTGGCATCCTCGGTTACGCTTGTTCGTCACATTGCACTCTCTCAGTGGTCGATGTCAACACCTGGGACTTAGAGCAATTGCCCCGCCTGGACAGTCTCTCCGGAATTTTGAGCCCCCTTGGTGGACTACTTTTATTGATTTCTTTTGTGTTTCCGTGAGTGGTATTGGGTAACCCGTGGATGGGGTGGTTTCCTTTGGTTGAATTCTACAGCAATGGTTTTCTGGTTGATGTCTTCCTATATTTTTATTTGATTTTCGTTCTTTACCTGGGTTAGCTAGGCAGAGTTGGATATCTTATTGGATGTAGCTGGTGTCCTGTTGGTCTCCTACCAGAGAGACTTGGCTTGATGGCTTTTTCCCTTGTGCCGTTTGGTACACAGAGGTTTTTCTTGACTATGGCTCACGCTGCACGTGGTCTTTGTACCTAGTTGACGAATATGAAACAAAGCACATGATAAAAATAAAAAAAGAAACCGGAAAGCAGAGTATAGTTAGCCACGAACCATCTCCTCCACATAACAGGCAATTCAAATCTCAACACCATGGGAATTGATTGTCAACATCCACCACCACCGCAATGTCAATAAGCTTCACCCGCACTCGTGGTGAGCTGCACCCCCCCCCTCCCCGGCCTTACTTCCCCCTTCATGTCCTTGGGCTTTGGTGTCCTTATTTCTAGTGGTCGTTTGGCTCTCCCCACTCCCTCTCCGCTCGCATCTTCACTGCCTCACTTAGCGCTTGCACGATCAGCAACACGCTCTCGCCCATGTTACAGATGGCTGGGACAACAGTTCACAGTAGGAGAAAACTTTTCAACAGGCTGCTGTTGATTTCCCCGCTCTCTTCACTACCTTTAGAGGCTGCCTAGTCAGACACACACGGTTACTCATAGTTCCAACAGTTTTTGGGTTTACCCCTCCTCCTCCCGGCCTGGGTTCGTCCTGTTGCTTGGTTACACCTAATATCCTTATCAGGAAAAGTGTTTTTTGGTGGACCATGGTGGTCCTGAATACTACTGGTCCACCACCCAGTACCATGGTCCTGCTGACGCCCCTGGTCCACTGCTGGTCCACCTTGATCCTACTTGGTTTACTTCGTGTAACCAGACTCCTGAAATTGCGAACCAAGGTGGATCAAGGTGGACCAGAAGGACCACGGGTACCATGGTGCTGGGTGTTGGACTAGGAGCACTGTGGTCCTATAACATTTATTTTTTATGTTGATGTCTACTGCAAGCCTTTTCCTGTTGATTCCTCCCTATGTTTTCATTTGATTTCCTTCTTTGCCCACGTTAGCTAGTCAGAGTTTGCATTTCTTATTTGATGTAGCTAGTGTACCGTCGGTCTCGGACCAGAGAGACTTGGGTTGATGGTTTTTTCTCTAGCGCCGTTTGGTTTGTTATAGGAGGTTTTTCTGTGCCATAGCTAGCGCTGCATCCAGTCTTTGTCCCTAGACAACGATAAATCAAAGCACATGATATAAGAACAGAAGAAAGAAAAGGCATGGTATAGTTAGCTCTTCACGCAAGCATCTAAGCTATGAGCTAGCTCACCCTTCGGGGTAAAGAGCAGCAGTCTGAAATGGTCAGCTTAGGAAATAGTCAGAAAACAATCTGTAGCTCTTCATGTACCTAGTATCATTTAAGGGTCGTCCTATTATTCTTCATGTAACAAGACTATACAAGAAAGCGATCCTACTCGAGATACAGAGAGCAAATGATCGCCAGTGTAACCGGTACAGGTTTATGTTTGGTTTCGAGTATCGTTTGATACTCAGTATGTTTTATGATTGAGTTTGATACTCATGATGTTTTATGTTTGGTTTCGAGTATCGTTTGATACTCAGTATGTTT
>Ga0307507_10009455_pt1 | contig 12976 bp, 10 predicted proteins | sample 7_EM_MG_FD_207223 | JGI IMG/M metagenome (GOLD analysis project Ga0307507, IMG submission 207223) | Populus trichocarpa ectomycorrhiza microbial communities from riparian zone in the Pacific Northwest, United States - 7_EM | ecosystem: Host-associated > Plants > Roots > Unclassified | place...
ATTGACAGAGAAGAGAACTGGACCAGAATAAAGCTGCGATTTTATTTTTTTTGCTTGCTCTGATACCAAGTTAAGTTTAGAGAATGATTTGTATGTGAATTGCAATAGTTGCTAATAGCTGCAACCATCCTTTGTATTTATATCTCTAGGGTTGTGTACAATACTAGAGTGGAGTATACTACACATGATAATTATCCTATATAAGGTATTTACATATATAAGGAATCTATTCTAATCTCTTTCCATAATACGGCAACTAAGCTGCAGTGTTGTCTTAGCTACCATTTTTCTCTGTGAAAAAAGGCCTTCTTTGAATGAGACTCGTCTTCTGCTACCATTTCACTGTGAAAGGAAAGACATGGATGCTGGCTAGAATAAAATGATTTATTGGATAGGATCATGGACATGTATTTTGGCTAGTATCATGTCTAATTTGAGTAAAACAATTATGAGATATGATTATGCTTTCATTCCTTGTAAAACTTCATCTTTCTCTGTATAAATAGTTATACAAATATGTAGAATAGATACATCAAGAATGTAGATATCTTTCCTCTTTTTTAAAAATTATCAATTATCATCTATATATATATATATATAGGGTTCGTGACAGTTAAAAGCTATTGCTGATATGGTATACTTCATCCATCTTCGTCAAGCATTCTTTTGTTGTCCAAGCTACTTGGACTCCACTACTCATTTCATACTTTAGTTTAATATCTATTAGACTACAAGGTGTGATCTATCCTTTCTCTTGGCTTGTTAGTAATATGGATCTCGAAAAATCTAATGCTTTGTTTGTTAAGTTCAATGAGAAAAATTATGCACTTTGAAAATTTATTTTTCAAACCTTTATTGAGAGCATACTCTCTAGATTCCTTAATGGATCTATGTCAGACCGGTGATAAGGAGAAAAATCAATGGAAAACAAAAAATACTCATGTTATTACTTGGATATTGAATTCCGTGGATCAATATATTATCTTAAGCCTTAGACCTTTTAAGACAGTTAGTGATATATGAAAACATCTTTTAAAAATTTGTTCTCAAACTAATCAATCTAGGAAGTTTGATATAGAATCTGAGATTTTTAAAATCAATCAGGAGGATAAAGATATTAAGAGTTTTTATGTTGAGCTCAAGAAGTTATGGTACACCATATGATGTCTATGTTGAAAGTAAACCATATTTTAGATTCTGAAAAAATTCAGAAATAAATGATCGGTTTAGTCGGCAGAATACAATTTCTATGTAGATTATGATTTCTTTGTATTAGTTTAATTTCTTGATTATCTAGGATTTTATGCCTATAAAAGGCTTCTAATTCATCATCATTAATAAGGCAAAAAAGAGAAAGAATAGCTAAGAGAGCTTAGAGAGAAACACTTAATAAAAGTATACCTTCCTCTCAATCTTCTTCTTATTCTTGAGTTTTTGACCTTGTATTGTTATGTTGATTTTATACCACACTTGCCTTACTTTCAACAAGTGGTATCAGAGCTTAGGTTTGATTATTTGACATGGTCAATCCAAACTTTCTACTTCAATGTCCTAGGTTGACAAAAAACAACTATGAAACTTGATATATTTAAGTAAAAGCTTGGTTAGGCTCCCAAGATATATGAGAGACGGTTGAAAAAGGCTTTGAGGAGCCTATAGATGGAGCAATGTTGACTTCAACTCAAAGGAAGGTCATGCAAAAGGCATGAAATAAAGATCAACAAGCACTAACAATCAGCTACCAATGTTTAAATGATGCCACTTTGGAAATAGTGGCTAACACAACCACCGCCAAACAAACATGAGAAGTTTTACAAGAATCAAATCAATGAGCTTACAATGTGAGAAAGATATGACTTTAAAAAGTTACATATGCTTGAATCAAAGAATATTTTAAAATACTTTGTAAGAGTATTGACCATATACAATCAAATAAAAAGATACGGAGAGAAGATGAGAGAGATATGTGTGGTAGAGAAGATCCTACGCTCACTGCAAAAGAAGTTCCATTATATTGTGGTTGCGATAGAGGAATCACAAAATATAGATGTTCTTTTAATACAAAGTCTCATGGGAAAATTACAAGTCCATGAGGAAAAAGTCAATAAGATTTAAGAGGATATGGGTGTATAAGCACTTTTTTCAAAGTAAGATGGTTCTAGATATTTTCAAGGGGGTAGAGGACGTGGACAAAATAGAGGAAGAGAAGCAAGAGGCAGATTTGAAAGAGGAGGCTGAAACAGCCTCAACAGGTCAATTGGTAGACTATATGAAGCAACCCGGTCGACCAATTACAATGATAGTGGCAATCTGAGATCCAGGTTTAAGAAATCAAAAGTTAAATATTGTAATTATTAAAAGGAGATCATTATACTAGGGATTGATAGAGTCCAACCAAGAGGATTGAGGAGAATAGAAATCTTGTGATAGAAAAAGAGAAGGAAACCACTTTACTACTAATGCATAATAAGAGAATGCAAGACAAAGAGAACATGTTGTATCTAGACAATAGACTCTACAACCATATATGTATAGACAAAAACAAGTTCATGAAGTTTGATGAAGCAATTAGTATGAGATTAAGATGAAAGATCGTACTTTGACATTATGGTATAAAGAGACTTTTAACGATGCCTTGATCCCCACAATAAAATGATATGGTGAAGAGAAAGAATAAAAGCATTCTCAACATGGCAAGAAGCATGCTTCAAACCAAGAAGATGCCTAAAGAGTTTTGAGCTAAAGCTATGGATTATGCTATCTACTTGTCAAATAAATATCCTACTAAAAGCTTGGATAGTATGACTCCATAAGAAAAATGAAGTGGAAGAAAGCCAAGTGTTTCTCACTTGAAAGTTTTTGGGACCATTGACTATGTGCATGTATATGATCAAGTAAGGACCAAATTAGATGACAAGAGTAAAAAGATGATCTTTATGGGCTATGATCAAAAGAAAGGCTACAAGCATTATAACCCTAATGAAGGAAAAATTATGATTAGTAGAGATTTCGAGTTTAATGAAGAAGGAACATGAGATTGGAAGGTAGATGGTGAAAAATATAACTTCCTACCAGTTCTTAATGAAGAGGAGAAAAGATATAAAGATCATCAAGAACCTATAGTTACACCCCGAACATATAGTTACACCCCTATTTACACAAATGAGCTCAACTTCTCCTTCTTCTTTTTAGTGGAATCCCAAGTAATGGCACTCGACCAAGAAAGATGATGAGCCTTGAGGACTTATATGAGGTAACTAATACTATTGATGATGTAACATTATATTGTCACCTTACTATATGTGATCCTATAATGTTTGAAACAACAATAAAAGATGAAAAATGAAGAATTGTTATGGATGAGGAGATTGCATCAATTGAGAAGAATAACACATGAAGATTGGTTCTTAGACCAAATAGAAAGAGGTTAATAGGTGTTAAGTGGATCTACAAAGAAAATAAGAATGTCAAAGAAGAGGTAGAGAGGTACAAGGCAAAGTTAGTGATAAAAGGCTATAGTCAAAAGCATGAGATTAACTATGATGAGGTTTTTGCTCCTATCTAGATTGGAGACCATTCGATTAATCATTGCCATTGTTGCCCAACATGGATGGAGAATCTATCAAATAGATGTCAAATCAACCTTTCTTAATGATTTTCTTGAGGAGAAGGTCTACATTGAGTAACCTAAGAGTTATGAAATAAAGAAACATGAAGACAAGGTTTTAAATTTGAATAAAGTCTTGAATGGATTGAAGCAAGCCTTAAGGGCTTGGTATAGTCGCATTGATATGAAAAACCTTAGACCACTCACTTATTTTTTTGGTTTTAAGGTTACTCACTCAATCAATGGATTGTCTCATCAACAAAAATACACTGAAGACTTGATCAATTTAGCTAACTTGATTGATAATAAGACATGTGCAAATCTAATGGAACTCAATCTAAAGTTAAAACATGATGATGAACAACCTATTTTTGATCGAAATTTATACAAACATCTTGTAGGAAATCTTGTTTACCATATTCTAACTTATCGAGATATGTCTTTTATTGTGTATCCTATGAGTTTTTTTTATGACCTTTGTCGATTGGATCTTACTGCACTTCATCACATCATCATACATTTTAAAGGAATATATGGTAGGGTCTATTCTTTTCTTCAAATTCTTCTCCTATATTTAATGCTTTTACATGTGCAGATCATGCTAGTTATTTGAACATTAAGCGCTCCACTACTAGCTAGTGTGTTTTTCTGGGTTCCTCTTTTATTTCGTGAAAAGTATAAAATAAGGTAGAGTTCGCAAGTCTTCAATTGCAATAGAATATTGATCAATTTCATTTACAAGTTCTGGAATTGTTTTGTTAAAAAGTTTACTCATGACATGGTATCCCTTCACCAAATCCCATTATCCTTCTTGCTAATAATACAAGTGCCATTCGTATTACTACCAACCTAGAGCATCATAAATGAACAAACCACATAAATATAGATTGTCATTATATTTAAGAACTCATACAAGACAAAACACTTGTTTTATCACATGTTTCGTCACATGATCAAAATGATGACTTGTTCATCAGATCAATAACATCTACTTAATTATAAGCTTCCTTGGTTAACAAGTTGATAATGATTGATTACCCATTTCAATTTGAGGGGGAATGTAAAAGGAAAGGCTTGAATGTAGGCTATGATAAAGGGATTTATTGGCTAGGATCATAAGCACTCATATTAGCTAGGATCATGTCTAAATATTTAGGTACTATAATTATAGGATATGATTATGCTTTCATTCCTTGTAAAGTTTTTTTTTTCCTCTTTATAAATAGTTGTATAAATCTATAGAAATGACATATCAAGAACCGTAAAAATCTCTTTTAGTTTCTCTCTAATATACATGTCTTTCCTTAGAATTTATAAAATTATCTGGTTTAATTAATCACCTAATACGTTAGGATATGTTATTAATATAAATAGGGCAAGATCAAATGCTAATAATTCTCCATGCCTTTTTGTAGTTATATTGAAAAGTTAACTTATGCCAATATGCTGTAAAGAGCATTACCATCCAAAACTAGGTTGAGTGCTTTATTTTTGTACTTATACTAATGGACTCAACCCTTTTTGTTATAAAACTTTTCTAATCTTCATATTTAAACTCTTTTTTTTTTTAATTGAAGAAACAATCTTTTCCCTCGCTGGCTGATGAGGTAGGCCTGACGTGGTCGACCTAACCGACCCATTTCCCTCGAACAATGGTCTGATCTATTTCCTTTGCAATATGTAGGGTTTTATGTTATTAATTAGCTAGTTAGTGGTCCAGAGAGGATCGCTTAACGAAAACTTTAACGTTGCTTTGGATTTGATGAGGGCTATTAGCAAGAACATTGACATGTACTTTCTTCTGTGCTCCTCTTTTTTCAAGGAATAGATTTTCATTGCATTATGATCTATAAATGTCGGGCGCAAGGGTCCACTAAGATTCTGCATATGGGATATTGGCTAATGTTAGTGACTGCTGATGAGCCAAATCGAGCATCACATGGCTTAACCAAGTCCAACACTTTCGTGCAAAATTGCTCCATTCTTCGCAAGGGATCACTTCATTTTAAGCACATGAAACCCACCAAGGACTGTACTTCTAATTTGGTTATTGATCAGTGGATGAATATCCACATAAATTTATGAACAAGTTGGGAGAAAGAAGAACTGATCATGGGGGTTCTTGATTAATCAAAAGGCTTAATTAATTTTGGTTTAGTACTCCACTACTTCATTTGCAATCCTTTTGCTAATCTAGTCGTGTACGTTTCTCAATAATTAATATATCAATTAAGTCTAAACCGTCAATAAGCTGTAATTCAACTATATAATAATAATAATATACCTTTTCTTTTAAAGAGGTTTGAGTCAGAACTTCTCGTGGTCAATAAACTATATTTCAAGTGGAATTAATTTTACCTATTCATTAAAAGATTTATTTTATAACAAATAATAATAATAATAAATCTTAATTAATAATGATTAATGGGTCTGTATATGGCTTAGTGATAATGAACTCCTTGTAAGTGCTAGGAGTTCATAAATTCAAATCCTTTATTTAGAGAAGTTGAGTTAAAAAAAACTTGTAAAAAAAAATTAAAATAGCTTCTTAATTAACTCTGTAGTGATAGCCAATTCAATTCTCATCGTGGTAACGCGATTCCTTTTATTATGTTTATTTCTAACTACTAATATATATTGAAAATTGTAGGATCCTATTTTAATCGAAAAAAAAACTAAAATAAAAGGCCCGAAACAATATTAAGCTGGATGCATGTATTGTGTACATGCCTATTATTTTTATAGTTTTTTCTTTCTTTCTTATTTTATTTCTTTTGAGATTAAAAGATATATTAAATAAAATAAAATGATTCATGATAGGGTCATAGTAATATATATCCTCCATTCCTGCTAAACTAGAAGTTGAAATAAATCATTCAATATTTTCTAAAAGTTTAATTGATATATTCAATTGTGGTATTTTGTCATAGGAAATTGAAGATTTGTCTGTGTAAATAGTCTATCTAATTAGACCCAACAAAATAAATGGTATTAGTTTATAAAAACTAATTAAAGAATATACTTTTTTATATAAAATCTTAATCCAAAAGTTTAAGTTATTCAGTGAAATCTCAAGAATAATTTTATATTATTCTAATATATCTTCTTAAGTAAAAATCTTTTGAACTTAAAACTTGCAGAGATTTACCCTACATTATACTTAATTTTATTAATTATAATAAAAAATTATAATAGAGATGATGAAATTCAAACTCGTGACTATTTAGTTATCAAAACTATTTGATTAGCCACATAATTTATACCTTTTGTACTGAATACCATGTATTATTATATTTCAAACATCAATTTTATAAAAGCTAAAATAATTTATTTTTATTTTTTATTAATGAGGATCTTTTTTCATTTATTTTGTATGCAAAAGTTTATCTCATAATAGTTTTACATAAAAATATGTTTAAAAAAAAAACCGTAACTAAATTTTTTTTCTCTTAAATTTACACTTTTAAAATTATAATCACAAGAACTGCCACGGAAAACCAGCTAAAGATGGCTAATGCTAACCGAGCCCAGCCATGTTGCGCAGCCAGTTGAACTTTTTTGTGTGGAAGTTGTTTTCTGGATGGACCCTAATGTGAATATGAAGAACCGTAATCCAACAAGATCGATAACTCAAAATATTAAAGGTGCGGTCCATCCCTGTTCTTATAACCTAAAGTGGAAGTCTATTGCACGTGTGCGACTCACGTGCTAACGTTGATTTTGGACCTACTTGGGTTTAGCTTCGATCAATGTGCACAAGGATGATTTATAGGGATTGGCAACTTGGGACCATACCAGCAATTATTGTACTCCAAGATAAACATGAACCCTATTCTGCATAGGCACCGGTCCACCTCTCTCTCTCTCTCTCTCTCTCTCTCTCTCTCTCTCTCTCTCTCTCTCTCTATATATATATATATATATATATATATATATATATATATATATAGAGAGAGAGAGAGAGAGAGAGAGAGAGAGATGTCCAGGTGCTGGAAAAGAAAAACCATTAGATTTCACAAATTTGATCTCGACCATTCAAAATGGAATAAGAAGATACCTGTTTCCTCATTCCGAGGAGTTTGAACTGGCTGCCACTTTCTCTGTGCTCTGATTATCTGTGATTTTGAAGTTATTAATTAATTTTCCAGGGTGGTTTTCAAAATTTATTTTTATTCACTTTTATAGTTATTAAAATAAATACTTGATGGAGTCTTAATAATTTATATTATAGAATAAAAAAATATATATCTATTCAGTTAAGATTCTGTCTTTTATTTATGCATTTTTTTATTTAACATAGACATAACTATTTGATTAACATCGTGTTTTTTCATTACCGTAGTACTTTAAAATATATTTTTTAAACAAAAGTCTGTTTTTTTTACTCATTTATTTTACATTGTTTTTTTCTTATTAAAAGCTTGATTATTTATATAAAGACTTATCATAATCAGTAAAGCAATTTTCAACTAAAAATAAAAAATAATGTCTTAATTATTCTTATGTGAATGCGTGAAAAATAAAAGAATAAATAATTTGAGTTTCATTTATAATTACTCATAAATTACCCAAAAAATGTAAATTTATTTGAAAATTATGATATATTCAGATAATTTTTAAATATAAATTTAATCATATAAATTTTTAAATTGTGTCACATAACTGACATAGAATGCACTTAGTTGCATCATGCAAGTATTAATGAGTATCTACTCTGATCTTATTCAATCATTCACCATATGAACTTGTTTTTTTTTCACAAAAATCAACTTATCATAAGTTTAAAGTTTTTGGATTTCATATCTTTATTTTCATGTTTTTTTTTATAATAATCGAGTTAGTTATTAATAAAATCAATAAATCATTAAAGCTATTAGAAATTAGAAATCAAATATGAAAACATAAAAGAAAGTTACAAAGAAAATAACTACTTACAAGCTTTTATAAACAACAACATATCACTTATTAGACCATACAAAATACCTTCTAAATCTCTAATCAAATCAGTATGAAAAGTTACTGTTCTATACCTTTAACCAAAGTACGTATAAAACAATAAAATATGAGTTGAAACAGTGGTATTATTCCAATCAGTTTTCTTACCTACGAAGACCAACTTCTTTCTTGCATTCCAAATACCCTCACAAACTCAGGAGTATGAGTTTAACTTCTTTAGCTTTATGTTAAACATAAAGTTTAAAGCTCTTCTGATGGAGAGCATAATCGTGCATGACCTTATTAATACTTAATTCTCGTCAAATTATAGATTCAAGTTAATAAATGATTAGAGATATAGTTGGGAGAATGACCACGAGTTGAATGGATGACGGTGATTAATATTGGTTGAGATCAATCCTTGGAACGCAGCTAGTGCTTCGAGCAATCCTTGATGTGGACGAATTCTTGGAGCCTCTATTCTCACTACTTCTTTTTGCTATATCCCTCATTGCACACGTCAAAGATAGCTGAGGGTTGAGTCTAGTGGTGTTGAACTTTTGGCAAAAATCCTTGTGAGAGCGAACAGCTTCATGCATGGCGACTTTCGGACCTTGTGCCATTCTTTCTTTGACAGCTTCAGAACAAAGGCCACAAACCCAATTACCAGAATAAGAGCCCTTAACTTCCGAGATATAATCTGGCGTGCAATCCTCTTTGAGTCCACAACATTCACATTCTGCTTGCTTGACTTCATCAATGGTAGCAATGTCTTCCAAAGTCTCATATTTGCCAATTTCATATGAAACAGAAGACACCGCTTTCAGAAGCCTTTGCTCACTCTGGAGAGAGAACAGACAATACCATGATTATACAACAACACCAATTAATTACATAAAAAAGAGAGTGTGAATGAGCCAAAGTGACATTAATGAGAGAATAGACAATACCATGATTACAACTAACACTTCTTGTTTCGATAGAAATGCAGGTATCATTCCTTCCAAAAATGAAAACTTTTGATTGAATGTAAACTATATAGATCTTACATATGTTCTTTGTTTGGAATAAGGGATTTATAGGGTTTTTGTAATTGATAGAAGGGATTTTATCCAAGAAATATTAACAGATATTTCTAAGGTTGATGCAAGCATATATAGTTTGAGAAATCTGTCAGGCTCATGCTGATCAGAAAGCACTTTACAGTTAAAAATATCTTTGCAATTACGGATAAGAGTTGCTTTTCCTTGCAACTAATATTAATGAGCAAATTGCACCATTGGGCAGCTAGGGTATTTGAATGGAGAGCAAATTGTCATACGAAACAGTTGATGGAGATGGCTATGCATATGAATAAACATATGACAGTTCATGCGTCATAAAAGATATGGAATTTTTTACCCTCGTGAGGATTCACGAGTTGCATCAATCCTACGTGCATTTTTTTGATTCGCTGTATGGATAAAGATTGAATTAGTGATTGATCATTATATATGACATATAGTGAAGCAAAAATATTATTATGTTTCAAGAAAAGAAAGAATTCAAAGATGAGAACGACGATGGAAGTTTAATCCAACTGTTGGGGTTTTCATGGTTCCGTTGTCCAGTTTTTTTTTTTTCTTCTTTAAAAAAAAAAACATTGCTTATAAAATGAATAAATAAATTAATGTGAAAAGTTGCTTTATCTAGGATAAGGTGTTTGACTGCAGATTTTTCATATATCAGCTATTGACGTGCTTAGCTAATAAAGTTTTCGGTTCAGAGGTCCAGTAAATTTTCAAGCGGTATAACGAAGGAAGTTCTTTGCATTCTTAAAAGTTATTCCATTCCTTTTAAGATTTTATTTGAAGATAAAGATATATATTTTTACATTATTTTTTATATTAACCTGATATATTTTTAAAAATATTTTTTTAATGTTAATTCTAAGAGTACAAATAAAAAAAAATTATGAAATAAAATAGACCTATTTAACAACTAAAACAATCCCTTATATCTAGTCATATTGTTAAGCATAAACATAATATCTAGACATAAGATTTATCGAGAGAGCAGTTCCATCGATAATATCATTGATAAATTAATTACCAATAGAATGATAATAGAAATTAATATCAACAAAAAAACCCTGTCAACAAATATAAAGATTGTGGTAATAAGATTAGTATTTAATTTGTTGGGTTTATTAAATACACTCTCTTTGTTAGGAGAGAGAGGGATTAGAGAGGAAGGATTGAAGATGAGAGATTAAGTGTATCATATATTTTGATAAGAAGGATAAAACTCCAAGAAAGGAATGGAGGGATTGTTCGTATCCTTCCAGTTTAGATGGATTTACTCGTATCATTACATTTCTTTATTATTTTTAATGCTTTCAATTTAGATGTATTGACCTCTACCATTTTCTTTCCTTGTTAGTGAAACAACTAAAGAAATAGTAATTCATCCATCTTAATTTTTTCCTTTCTTTCCTTCCGCTTTCATTAAATCGCCACTCCTGATCAATTTATCCTTCCTACACTTAAGGATTATAATTGATTAATTTTAAATTTTAAAGATATTATGAATAAATACATTTACATTATGCCTAAAGGATATCATAATTAATGTGTTAGTTTGTGGTGCCGTCCAATTAATATATTAGGATAGATCCTTCAATTTATTCCATATAAAAATAGCTATTATCTATATAATATTTATTTATATATGTCCAAGGGGCGTAGCGTGATGACAAAGAGTTTGAGATCTGCATAGCAAGTCTCGAGTTCGAGTCAGGACGTGCACCTCTTGTAAGAGTCTGGGACAGCCGGAGTTTTACTCGCTCATCTAGGCTCAAAAAATACGCTTTCCAGGGGATGAGGTTTTCTCGAATAAAAAAAAAAGGTTACTGGTCATGGCTTATAACATAACATTTCATTTTGTTGAACCAGCTTTTCTGTGTATGAGAATTATACTAATTAAGTGAATTTCTTTTGCTCAATTAAAAAAAAAAAAAAAAGGCCGAACGCAATATCATATAATAGGAGACGAGAAAAGACGGAGAGAAAGGGATATAAAGATGAGAAGTGCATGCAGATCATGGGAGCAGAAAGCTAGCTCGGTCCAGTGCCTAAGTGCTCCCACAACTTGGAGAAGTTGATAGAGATTTATTTTCTCGTGATGATGATGATGATGATGGGCTTTATATATTTATATATAAGATGAGCATGTTTGAGTCATTAATGTTCATGATGAATCAGAATTAACGGCGGTCTAGCATTGGCTGCATCATATGGGGCTCCGATCGATATCTTTCGTTTAGTGGCCGCCAAGGGATACCGTGGCCATGAAAAAGCTCTGTTCACACTGCAAAGCATCAGCAGCACAATATGCCAAGACTTTTCCTTTAAGGTCCACAATTTCTTCAGACCACTTTCATGAATTGAAATTAAATGTTTTAGTTTCCGATAACAGCCAATGCATTTATTATATTAATTTTTGTGGATTCGAACTTATAATAATAATAATAATAATAATACCACGGATTCATTTATTGAACGAGAAGTAACTCAAGAGATGAGGCCTTTTCATTTGAAATGCTAGTTAATAAAACATTGCTCATAGAGGGAGAAATCAGTTTATTGGGTGCGGCTTCATTCTTTTTTATTTTGTTTTTGGTCCAGGGAATCATCCAAATTCATGAATGGGCCCAAACCAATTACTGAGATTCGGTTTTTTCAAAAAAAAATCCTTTTTTATCAGTTTTATCCAAAAAAAAAACCAAAATTTTTTTTTTTTTGGGTTTTGCCATTTGCACACAACTAAACACGACAAAAAGAGGCATAGAAGCTACTGTTTTAATTTGGTTTAATGCTTATATATGCCCATGCATTCTTTTTATATAAAAAAAAACTAGACTCTTTTATTTAATTTTTATATATGTCCATGCATTCTTATTTTATTTTTATTTTTATTTTTTTTATTTCCTCTACTCTTTTATGTATTAATTAGTTTATCAAATCGCTATGCTAAGGTCAAATAACAAAAATAAACATAATAAAAAATATATAAATTAAACAAACACAAAACATAAGATATTTTTACTTAGAAAGCCTCGATATGGGGAAAAACTACATTACCATACTCCACTCAAACTCTTCAGTAATTTTAATAATGGGATCACAAAGTTCTTCCCTAGCTTAATTAGAGGATAATACATAAAATCATCAAATTCATCATGAATTCCATCAACAACAACAAAGAAAAAAAAAAGATCTCGATTATAGCTTTTAGAAATACCCAAAGGTAAAAGCTTTTCAACAATCAACACATTTGTCGAAAAGCTCATTGCTAAAAAAACATATCAAAACCTTAACAAATCACCATTCAATTAAGGCACAAGGATATATATATATATATATATATATATATATATATATATATATATATATA
>Ga0307507_10009456_pt1 | contig 12975 bp, 9 predicted proteins | sample 7_EM_MG_FD_207223 | JGI IMG/M metagenome (GOLD analysis project Ga0307507, IMG submission 207223) | Populus trichocarpa ectomycorrhiza microbial communities from riparian zone in the Pacific Northwest, United States - 7_EM | ecosystem: Host-associated > Plants > Roots > Unclassified | place...
CTTAAGTTTTTGTATGGGGCTCCATACAAAAAAGTACATGGCAACCACTACCAGATACTTAAACCAACCTTTTCTCCACTACTTGGTAATATTTAAGGATTTAGTAACTTTCTTCATGTTATCTACGTGTTTGCTAATGCAAGGATAAATTTTCGCTGGTTCTCATAGACATTGCGCAATGAGAGAGGGTGGTGAAGATGGGCACGTTTGGTGTAAAAAGGGCATCGGACGAATCTTTTTGCCCTAGTACTGTACCTTGTCCAATACAGCAGGGATAAACAAATGGAATAAACCCTTGGCTAACGCCACCATCTAACGGCGAAAAAGCCTCAGTGGCTCTCTCTTCCCCCTCCTTCATGACATCTGTCCCTGCCTTGAGCCTGAAAAATTCCGTACCACGGCCCAAAAACCTGGATACAGGAGGTGTCATGGCTTGCCATAGCTAGCTAGCCTAAATCATAAGACCTTTCTTGCTATTTTGCCTTGCCTTGTACAAATTATGGAATAGAGTAGTTATTCAAGGTCAACCAGCCAACTATATCCCTGTCTTTTCCGGTTGATTGGTTCCTACCCTTGTATGATAATAATTTATCTACCCACACGACGTTATCATTCATGTTCGTCCCATCATATCTGCCCGTGGGCAGAGCACCCGAGGGTGTACAAGTACGTAGTTAGGGGGTATTATTATATCATACTCTGCTCGTGCTGCCGTCGGCTACTGCAGTTGCTGTGTTCGAGTAGTGTACCATCCGACAGTAGACGGGCCGTGTTGGGTGTTTGGATTTAAACTAGCCCCGAAGGCAGGTATTACATTTTACCTGACTACTGGTATTGTAGGGTATATAAATTTTGACGAACTTGAGGGTAGGCCGGTGAGTATTTAAGGGTAGGCCAAAGCCTTGCCCGGGCAGATCGGGATTGTTTATATTATACACGGCACGTATGGTAGAAAGTTGGCTTTGGGCTAGCCTTGCTTTTGTGATGGGAGAGGAGGGGGGAGAAGGAGGGGCGCTGGTGTAGGATAGGTTGGTTGGGCGGCATAGCAGTCAGTCGTCTGTACAGCGGTGGGTATGATAGCGAATATCAAGGGAAGAACTAACAAATCCATAGTCCATCGTTCGATTAACATAAATTCTAGAGGAGGTTATCATAAGTAAACTAGCGGTAGCCTACGGCCAACTGACTAACATTTGAACAGCCCCATGAAAGGGTGAGTTACAACCTCTGTGCTTCACGTAAAGCACAGTGACGGATATTTTGGCCGGCTCGTTGCAACGACTACCGGCAGTGTGCACACAATTGATATTTGACACCACACTACGATCGGTAGTTTAATTCAATTAAGATCTTAAAAGATAGATAATAGATCATAGATTGTAGAGATAGGGCTGTCGCATAACCCGTACGCTATAATACTTCCCTTCATCATCAGCGCCATGGTATCCGGTGCAATACGTATTTTTACATTATCTTGCTAAAATAAATCCCCAATTGTCTCCTTTACCTTCCTATGATACACTGAATGTCAAAATAAGAGCTAATACCACTGTAGTCCCTCGTTGCGGAATGCTAAAATTCTGAGTGGGAGTTCTTACTTATCGATTTCTTGGTCCTGGTTGTTGTTTTTTTGACGTAGGTTTAGTTTAGGCGTTAGCGGGACTATGTCAATAACTTGAACTTGTGGGGTATATAGTAGTCTTATACTCGGGTTGGGGGGCGGTTGGTTAAAGGGATGGGTAGTAGGGAGGAAGTTAGGTGATGCCTTGTCGGGTAGGTATTCCCGATGCCGCTATAGGTATAGATTTGAGTGTTTAGAAGGGGTAAAGAGATTGGCTTGCATAGCAGGATGTAGTTGCAAATAGTTGACTAGGTAGCGGAAACTGTGTTTGGCTAGGTGGTCGGTGATTGTACCAATTCCTTCCTCAAATGAAGCAATATCCTGTATCATAGCTACTTCCTAAGGCTTGGGATAGGACCAGGGGATGGAGGGGGGAAGGAGGGGTTGATAATGGCGGCCCTCCCTCTTGAGAAGCTCCAGCTCCAGTTCATCTTAAGGAGAGACATTCTATCATCACGGCTACTACAATACCAAATACCACTCCTCCGCTGAAGTCGTCCAGCTTTGCACAATTACAACTACAACAATCACTCTCACAGCTACCAAAGGAAATAAAAAGATGGCCAGAGATGACTCAAATTAACCTAAGCAGTACATTTATCACCCCAACACCCGTCTCAAGCCCCCAAGGCCGCTCCTAATTCTTATGAATAGGAAACCTCAAAGCGTTAGGATCATCGAACACGAAATACCCCCCGGCAAGTCCATTCCACCCACAGTTATGCGCAATAGCATTCGCCGCAAAGGCAACACGATAGCAATAAATCCAGTTCTTGTATGGACCGCAGACGGAAACGGCCGCCCTACTCAAACTGTCAGCCAAACTAGCTCCCCCTCGCAACTCCCGTTTTCTTCTTCTTTCCCCCCGAGGTAAAGGGGAAGAAAGGGAAAAAAGAGAGAGAAAAAAAGCAGAAAGAAAACACATACGACCAAAAGTGCACCATCTTAGTACACATCGAAGCAGTAGGATTCTCCTGCACGCAGTGCTTCAAGCCCAAACTGTCAAACTTGGTAGCGGCGCCGATGATGTCCCCAATGCTCGGAGAGCCTCCGCTCGTCTCGCACTTGTACCAGCCGTCGAATTCGCCCATGCCCGTCACGTTCCCGCTAATGAAGAGACCTTCGACTTCGCCGTTGGCGGTGGTGTCGGCGGTGTACGGGGCGGCGGCTAGGGGGAGATTGTCCAATTCTTCAGTGATGTCGGAGGTTGCGTCTGCGGAGGGGAGGGCTAGGGTGAAGGTGACTAGGAGAGTGAATAGTAGGGTGAGGAGGAATTCGGTACGCATGATTGTCTGTTTTGATTTGTTGTTCGATGATAAGAAATGATTTTGTTTTCTTGTTTCGTTGGTTTGGTTTTGGTCTGTGGAGAGGGAGTTGGATTGTTTGTGGTGGGGAGGAAACAGTGAAGAGGGGCCTTTTATAGAAGAGGGGAAACCGTAGGACCTTGTCCTGAGACTTTAGTATCATGAGAGTTGTACATACTAAGGGCATGGTGTTTAGTGACGGTGCCCTCCCCCGAGTGATGGTCTATGATGTCCTCAAACATGGGGGAAGAGATCTAATGTAACCAAGCGCACGTTATTTGGCATACAACATATATTAAGATACGAACACCTATCAGAGGGCTCTTCGGTAAGATCCATACATTTAACCCAACCTCAGCCTACCATAGGAACAAAGACCTACCGCTCCTCTATCGTACCAGACCATCCCAGACACCCCGGAACAATGGACACCAATACTCTCCAAATCGTATATCTTCAGGAAATATTCCCCTCGGCAATGCACGAAATGATTCTCAATCCAAATTACAATTCCAGCTGGATTCTGCGAGCTGATATCTTGCCTGATACTATCATACCGCTTATTCCCAGCAGTTCCCTTAGCAACCAGTTGGAAAGGACCGCTCTCCTTACTAGTATTCACAAACTCGGTAGCGGCGAGCGGTGTGCACAGCGGTTAATCGGTAGATGGGTAGAAAGTACTGATCCTGGGAAACATGTATTCGAAGATAACCTCATCGCCGCATTCCCGATCGGGTTATAGGAGTACATGGACCGGCGCCCAGAAGCTGGCTTCGTGGACATTAGCTATGGGTCTGGGTATTTGGAAGGGGTGAAGGACTTGGCTTGTATGGTAAGGTGTAGTTGAGAATTTTCGACTGGGCTGCCGGTTGGAGAGACATCCCGTCATCGCCACTACTACAATACCACCACTGTATCAAAAACGTTCAGCCTTGCACGATTACAACCACAACAACAATCACCCTCACAACCCTCACACAGCAGCTGAGGAAGAGAAAGATCGTTGGAGATGATTCAAATTAACTTAGACAGTACATTCATCACCCCCAACCCCGACCTCAAGGCCCCAAGACCGCTCCTAATTCTTATGAACAGGAAAAGTCAAAGCTTTAGGATCATCGAACACGAAATACCCCCCAGCAAGCCCATTCCACTCACAGTTATCCGCAATAGTTTTCGCCGCAAAGCCAGCACGATAGCAATAAATCCAGTTCATGTATGGACCGCAGATCGAAACGGCCGCCCTACTCAAACAATCAGCCAAACCAACTCCCCCTCCCAACTCTTATTTTTTTTCTTCCTCCCTAAGGTAAGAGAAAGAAAGAAAATACATACGTCCAAAAGTGCACCATCTTAGTACAGAAAGACATGTCATTATTCTCCTGCACGCAGCGCCGATAGCCCAGGCCGGTAAGTTTGTAAGCGACGGTGCCGACGTCCATGGCGCGCGGGGAACCCTTGCTCGTCTCGCACTTGTACCAGCCGTCGAATTCGCCCATGCCCGTCAGGTTACCGCTCGTGAAGAGACCTTCGACTTCGCCGTTGTCGGTGGTGTCGGCGGGGTACGGGACGGCGGCGAGGGGGAGATTGTCCATTTCTTCGGTGATGTCGGAGGTTGTGTCTGTGGATGGGAGGGCGAGGGTGAAGGTGAGGAGGGTGAATAGCAAGATGGGGAGGATTTCGGTACGCATGATTGATCTGTCGTTCAAGGATGAGGAAAGTTTTTTTTTTTTTGTTTTTCTTCGGTTTCGTTTTTCGTCTATAGAGGGGGAGTTGGGTTGTTTGTGGTGGGGGAGGAAATGGTGGAGAGGGGACATCGCAGGGCCTTATCCTGAGCCTTTTGGTTTGGTGAGAGTTGTATAAACTGAGGGCGAGGTGTTTCGTGACGGTGCGCTCCCCCGAGTGATGTTCTATGATGCCCTCAAACGCAGGGGAACAGATCTAATGTAACGCAGCGCAAGTTATCTAGCATAAGCCATGCATTGAGAATACGAAAACCAATCAGAGGGCTCTCCGGCTATATCTATACATTTACGAAAGCTTTAATTTTTAGCTTCGCCTAACAATAAACTTAATCTAGCGTGCCGGTGCCCATACTTCGTGGCATCGATCCATCGACAATGCTATATCTATAACCTTAACCCAACCCCAGCCTACCATGGAAACAACGACCCCTCCAACACCACTCTTCTACCAAATCATCCCAGACACCCCAGAACAATGGACACCAATACTTTCCAAATCATGCACCTTCACTCAAGAAATATTCACCTCAGCGATGCACGAAATGATTCTCAATCCAAATTACAATTCCAGCTGGATTCTACGAGCCGATATCTTGTCCGATAGTCCAACATCCGCTCTCCAACTAGAAGCCGGTATTCCTAGGCCGATGCAAATCCCAAATTTTACGCCAAATCGGACAATTCTCCGCCGCTTCATACCCAGGAATCCACAGCGTGACGCGGCGGCAGAACAAACATGCGCGTTTTACGAGGGCAATCAAGATAGGCAAGCACTAGTAGTCTACCAATCCCACTCTGAGACACCCGAAGGGCTGCCATATTACCTACCAACAGTGCGGGCGCTTGCGTTCCGGTATTCGCAGGATGGGGGGGACGGGGAAAGTGTGTCGATATACTACCGCTTATTCCCAGAAGTTCCCCTCAACAACCGGTTGGAAAGGACCGCTCTCCATCTCCTTACTAGGATCATCAAACTCGGTAACGGGTTCACAGCGGGGTACACCAAGAGAGTCCATCACGACCAGATAATCCCAAGAGAAACCTTTCAAACAACGTACCTCGCGCTTCGCGAGCGGCACGCAAAGCGGTTGATCGGTAGATGGGTAGAGAATACTGATCCTGGGAAACATGTATTCGAAGATATCCTCATCGCTGCATTCCTAATCGAGTTATGGAAGGACATGGACCGGGGTCCAGAAGCCGGCTTCGTGGACATTGGTTGTGGAAATGGTGTGTTGGTGGACATCTTGATCAGGGAGGGGTACACAGGCTGGGGCTTCGATGCTAGAAGACGAAAAACTTGGAGCGTCCTGGGCTCAGGCACGGAACAAAACCTTCATGAGATGGTCTTGATACCCCGATTGCTGGGTGGGAGTGTAGATGACGGAATCCATGATGGCGTCTTCCCGGCTGGAACTTTCATCATTTCCAATCATGCTGATGAGTTAACTCCTTGGACACCGCTCTTAGCTAGGGAGTCTGAATGCCCGTTCTTGATGATTCCCTGTTGCTCGCATGACCTGTCTGGTCGACGGCATAGACAGCCGGGGAAGGGGAGTCAGTATGCTTGCTTGGTTGAGTGGGTAGCCAGGTTGGCGGGGGATGTAGGGTGGGAAGTTGAACGGGAGGTGTTGAGGATACCGAGCACGAGAAATGTAGGGATGGTTGGTAGGAATATGGGGGAAGGTGTGACGGTTGAAGAGGTACTGCAAAGGGAAGGAGGTGGCAGTGGGTGGAGCGAACGAGCGTTGGCATTGAAGGCTGGGGGAAATAAGGGGCATTAGATATTAGATAGGTCGGGGGTGGAAGGTGCGCTGTCCACAGTTTTAACGCAGTACTTGGAGATACATTAGTTGTGCAAACTTTTGGTAATTAAGTGGTAGATGTACGGCAGGTATAGGAATTTGTTATTATAGTACCGGTATCAACTGCTGTAAGTCCACGGATATCATAGTGCTGTATATGCGAGAATGCGGTAATGGGGGGAGGGGTCTCAGGATATAATTAATGTTATGGTACGGTATACCGGTAATAGCACAGTGCAGCCATCCTCCCTGGCGCAAAGGGGCTTGCATACCGTACGGTATTTCTCTCAGCCCAAACCCAGCCCAGCGCCGGTACAGTAAGACAGCCCTATACAGTGACAGGAATAGTGAAGCAGGATCCGCATCCACGTCTCTTGAACAACCTTACTGTACACGTACTAGTACAGTACTGTGCGGTGCTCTGATGTAAAGGGCCTAGCCCAATCTCAATCCCAGAAGTATGATACCGGTAATAATTATGATAAGCTCCCTAGATTAGCATTAGCGAAGGGATAAGCGCGCGGGGCTCCCGAGATCCGGGAAATGGTTCGACCTGACGGAAAATTCAGTCCCGGTATGATACCGGTATTCCTTATTTTTTTTGACGGGAGTGCTACTATATGACCCAAACTTAAGGCGTTGTCGAGCCTCCAACCTTGATTTTTATGTAACTTAAATACACACACGCGAGCACGCCTTTCACTATAAGAACAGCACCATAGAAAGAGAGAGAGAACAGTAGAGTTAAGCCCTCGTTCTTGTGACCCTTCCTGCTGCTCTCCTAAGGCCAACCTTCTATCTCTCTCCGTTTGTAGCTCTCTACTCTTTTTTTTCTTCTTTTTTTCTTTCCGTCTTCTGGACACGCGTCCTCAATTGTTAGGCATTCCTCTTTCCCCGGACTACTAGTACTTCTACTTCTTCATCCCCCCTCCCACTCTCCCTCCATCGTCAACCTCTCCACAGCGATAGACAATCCCACCCTGCTTCTTCCCTTCTTGGCCTACAAACAACGAGAAAAACAATACAGCAAGCGGTGCCATCCGCACACTAAAAATCATGCCGGCTGGTCCACTCACCCACTTTATAGCTTCGGCCCTATTCTACTGGGGGCAGGCTCTCCCATTCATTCCCACCTATGTCCACCTTATTACCATTGCACTCTTACCCATTATTACCGGTTCATTTGCATCCCTCAAACGTCCCGGAAATACCGCTCGTCCTCCATGTGAGGATCAAACCCTTGACCAAGAGGATGAACCACCTCAAGTGGAGAACTTGACAGCTTCCGATGCCCTTTGGTTTCCCGTGAGCGCTGGTTTTTGTCTCGGATCTCTCTACCTGATCATTAAATACCTCGATGACCCCGCCATAATCAACAAGATCCTCACCTGGTACTTCTGTGGAATGGGAACGTTTGCTATTGCAAAAGGTTTCTCGGACTCTCTTGGTGTGCTTGTGACATACCTCTTTCCGAGACGCTACCGGTCGAAGAAGGATGGGAAACTTTACGTTGCAGGTTATAACTCCTACAAGGTCAAGGGAGACGAGAATATCAAGGATGAGAACCCATCTGTATTTTTCATTCCCCAATTCATGGCCAAGTCAATGTGGTCGCTTCGTAGGGCCCTCTATGCGAGATATACTTTAGTGGTAGGCAGCGCTAAGGGTCCATCATCATTCAAGGCAACATTCTGGGTGGGAGATCTTGCTGGCTTGATGACTGGGATTCTTGCTGTGGGGACTTATGCGCTCGGAGGAAAGCATTGGTTATTGACTAATATCATGGGCACTAGCTTCGCATATGGAGCCATGCAGGTCGGTGCGTCCCTTCCTGGCCCTCCAGGACCCGGTACTAATAACCGTTCGCGACAGTTGCTATCACCAACCACATTCACAACTGCATCCATCTTGCTCGGCGCTCTTTTCTTCTATGATATCTTTTTCGTTTTCTACACCCCTATGATGGTTACCGTCGCTACAACTCTCGATGTCCCCATAAAACTTCTTTTCCCTCGTCCAGGCACATCGCCCAGTGGTGCACCGACTTTGGCAATGCTCGGCTTGGGCGACGTTGTGATTCCGGGCCTTGTCATTGCCATGGCGCTACGATATGATTTATGGAGGTCCTACGAAAAAAAGCGTCTTTTAAACCTAGCCAATGCCGAGAAGGAGCAGCAGTCCACACTTGTCGATGATGATGGACACGACCTAAAGCGAAGGAAGAAGGATCTTGCGGCAAAGACCAAGGAGACTTATGTGAAAGTAACCGGTAATTGGGGAGAGAGGTATTGGACCGGAGACGAAGATGGAGCAGAGTTCAGCAAATTCTACTTTTACATGTCTCTGGGAGGATACATCGTGGGTATGCTCACAACACTTGTAGTCATGCATGTGTTTAAACATGCTCAGCCGGCCTTGTTGTACCTGGTCCCAGGAGTGTTGGGCAGCGTTTGGCTGGGTGCTTTGATTAAAGGAGAGCTTAGGGTAATGTGGAATTACACCGAAGAAGGAGAAGAAAACCCTCACGGCCCGAATTCTTCTATCGATGGAGATTCAAAGGAGAACAAGCCTGATATGGAATCGACGACAAAGGAACAGAAAGCGGGAAGCTCGGAGGAAGAAGCCTCGGTAGAACTGGTTGAAACTGTGCAGGATGAAGAATGGATGAGGATTACCCTCACGAGGAGATCAACAACATTACAGTCACTGGCGAAATCTAATGCTTGTTCTGAAGACGATAGCGATTCCTCTAGTTCTGGGGTGTCCATTTCCACTGTGAGCTCTCTTTCTGAAACCGAATCATAGATAGCAGTTAAGTAGATTGGATAGTTTTTGCTCCTTTCATACCTTTTTTTCTCTTTTATTTTCTCTTGTGTCTAAAAACCATAGATGGGATGGGGTTGGAGGCTGGGATCTTTGCTTTTTTTCTCGCTTGGTTGTTGCTTGTTGATCCCTTCTGATGTGTAGATAACGATAGAAGGAGTTCCTTTCTGTCCTCATATTGCCCATGAAAGCTTCAATAGCAAGCATAAAATACAAGGGTGGTTGAAAAGGTATCCCAATCACAACCAGTTTTAAAAGTTCAAAACGACAATAAAGGGTATGGGAGGCCTACTAGCATTACCCACGGTTATACACAGAGGGTGCTAGGCTTTAGCGGCGTGGTATCTGGGTTGCGAAGGTAAATATCAGGTAATATTCCGAATTGACTTGACTACTCTACCAGTCGGCTTTAATCATGCCCAGAGGGAGAGCAAGATTGCAGTACAACGGCACCCGCAAAGTTCCCATACATTTCCAAATACCACGAGCCTCTAGAGACGTTTCGCTAGCCCTCTCTTTTCCATTATACGGTGAGGAACAAATTGTAATAAAAGCCTACAATTTTCCTGGAGGTGTGCCCGGATATGGTCATCTAAAAGGCTCTGGCTGCTCTGTTAATCGGTAACTTATTGTTCTTAGGGTAGAAGTGAAGGGCACGAGAACATTTACGGACGCGGCCACACAGAATTGGTAGACCTAATTCCTGACTTTTTTTTTATTAATTTTTTCTTTCTTTTCTTCTCTTCTCTTGTTTTCCTTAAATTTTCCACCACCACTCTTGGGTTTCGTGCGCAGGCACAGCTGTCCCTCATCCATCCACATGGACAATCACAGTATCCAATCGATAAACGCTCACGCCAAGTCACCAAAGACGGCTGATCACGTAATGACGGACGAGTTTCCTTTACCTCGACAACTTTGTCCCGACAACGTTACGACACCTCTCACGAGAGAAGTAGCAACGCCTACGATCACAATGCCACGGCCAAACAAGCGAACCTTAGCCTGTCGGCGGGCATCAGGAATTGGACGTGCAAAGAGACTACGACAGGAAAGAGTAGTTGGCGCACTAGCGCCCGTAACCTCGCAGGCAAGGATCGCAACCAACACGGAGGACGAAGAAGGAGAAGGAGAAGGAGAAGATGAAGTAGGATCACCAGCGCGTAGTAGGAGAGCAGAAAGGGAGCACAGTACCCCCGAGGAGGAGGAGGATGCAGATCAGAATGGACACGAATTCGAAGCAGATGCCGGGGATGCGGGAGGAGGACCGGAACTCTATTTCTCACCGTTGGCCTATCGGTCTCCTCCCATTCAAACGCCTGCACCAATACCCACATCCACCCCCACTGCAACCTCACCCACAGCTCCCGTGGCCCCCGTGGCCCCCATAGCACCAATCGAGAATCCAGCGCCCGATACACAAAACGGTGATGGCCGTGAGAATGGGCTTGGGCAAGCCGAGGGAGGAGCTGAGGAACCAACTGTCACACCATTCACGCCTGTCAACCCCCTCAACAAACCCATTCCAATCCCATCATCGAGCGCTGCGGCCGTCACAAAAACTCCCTGTCGGCAGACCCTCTGGCGCCGCCGTAAGAGGGCAGAAGCGGCGGCGGCAGCCGCGGCAGTAGCTATCACTCCCGCTGCGCCCGAAGCACCTCCCCCACTGGATACACCGCCCGCCATATCGCTCACGCATGCACAGGAGCTGAACGCGGCGCTGGCTCGCTGGCCGAGGGCTGTTCCCCAGAATATCAAACGCGAGATCCTACTGGCTGCGGCCAACGATATGGAGAAATTGCTCAAATCGAAGACGCTCACTCCCACTGGTCAGGACCTCGTTCGTCATCAGCAGGTTTTACAATTCATCAATGCTCAGCTGAAGAACTCACGGAACGCTCCCAGAATGGAGATCGCGGAGTTGGTCGCTAGTACTTATCGCAAGGGCAGGGATGTTGCGGAGAGGATTGTCAAAACCGAGAAGGAGTGGGTCAAGAATAGGGTTGTGCCGTCTGGAAAGCAAGGGAGGACCGCGAAGGTTCCTAGCATGATCGAGGATCAGGCGACCAGGAGGGTTGTGGAGCAGTACATTGAGAGGGCGGTTCGGGAAGAAGGTATGTTTATTGTTTTTGCCCTTGCTCACTTTTTGTCTGGAGATGCTTATCAGGAATAGGTATCTCGTCGCAGGGTTTGGTGAAAGCTGTGACGGACCACTGGCAGTCGTTAGAGTCACAGGACTCCATTCGGAACAGAATTCGGGATGAGGAAGACGATGGTGAAGACGATGATCAAGTCGAAGCCCCAGCACAGGGCCCTACCGCACCGAAGAAGCTCTCTATCACTACTAAAACTGCCACAAGGTGGCTACAGTTAATGGGGTACACCTTCAAGGATGGAAAGTATCACTTGAAGGGTGAGGCGGTTGCCAAGACACCCAAAGCGTCGGAGAATCAGGCCCAGCAGCAGCAACAAATTCAACAGATGCAGCAAGAGCTCCAGGCAGATGCTGCAGCGTCAAGCGTACAACCAGTAGCAACTCCCGGACCTTCTCAATCCTCCCAGGACTCGCAAGCACCAGGGCCACCGCCACCGCCAGAACAATTACCGCCTTCGTCGAGCGAGTCTCCGGGATTTAATTGGCAAGAATCTGGGTAGTATCTTTTAGCTAGGAAGCTTTCCCCCTCCCCTTTTCTTTACTCTTCCTCGCTTCACTTGGTCTCTGGGGTGTTCTGGCTTTATTCACTGTATAACTCTACTTCATTTGATGACTTGACGTTCTCCTTTACCCTGTGGATCACAGATCGTGTTGCTAAATCTGGTGTTCCCATATATAGCTAATATAAGGTCGGGTCTTTTCTACATGTGTGGTACGAGCTATCCGTAGAGAACCAACCGCAAGTGTAGCACTAAAATCAAATGCTTTTGCTTCCATTATGAAATGACCAGATTATTATTCCCTTCCCTCTAATACAGCGTGCATCACAAATCTAACTTGTCCTGCCCGCAATCAATTCCAAAGCCCCCTCAGGAACACCGGCAACACTCCCCAACCTCCTCCCATAAAATTCCATGATAGGCAACAACTCCTCCCGAGTCTGCATCATCCCATCCTCCTTCCTCCCCTTCCACCTAACAACCTTGGCATCCCCAAACAGCTCCTCCAACCTCTTCTCCCCAGCCTCAGAAACCACACTCCCCTTCTCCGCGGCACAAACAAGCACGGGAGTGCTAGACTTCCCCCCTTCCCCCTTCCCCTCCACCTCCACCTTTGCCGGCGCGCCCGCGCCAACGCTAACAACCCCACCAAACTCCACCCCGGGCCGCGAGAGCACGAAATCCAACGCGGCCATGCCACCTTGCGCGTACCCAAAGAAGAATATACCGCGTGTGCGCCACCCACACCGCCCGACGAGTGTGCTATCGACGATTTCTGTGAGGAGTGCGCGGGTCTTTGCGAAACCCGCGTCGGAATCCAGCCCCCCGGTGGAGTTATCGAAAATGACGTCGTCGCCCCAGTGGTAGGCTTCCCCCTCGATGGGCAGGGAGTTTGGAGCTTGGATTGAGAGGACGGCGGTCTCGGGTAGGGCTAGTTGGGTGCCGAGGGTTGTGAAGGAGTTGTGTAGATCGCCTAGGCCGTGCATGAGGATTAGGATGTTGGTTGGTGGTGGGGTGGTGGT
>Ga0307507_10009457_pt1 | contig 12973 bp, 9 predicted proteins | sample 7_EM_MG_FD_207223 | JGI IMG/M metagenome (GOLD analysis project Ga0307507, IMG submission 207223) | Populus trichocarpa ectomycorrhiza microbial communities from riparian zone in the Pacific Northwest, United States - 7_EM | ecosystem: Host-associated > Plants > Roots > Unclassified | place...
TACTTTGTATTTTTTACTGTTTGGTACGCAGGGGTCTGTGCGTGAGCCTTATGGGTCGGCATTCTTGGTATGCCTGACAGAATGCCAACCCATAAAGCTCACGGACAGACCCCTGCGTGCCAATCAGAAAGTACAAACTAGAAGAGATACGTCTCGGTCTAGCTTAAGATGATAGTCACGTGCCTCCGACTATAAGGTCACGTGTTCGATTCACAGCCGCGTCATAGTTATTATTAGTTAAAAGATAATTATACAACAAGTCATAAAATGACGGCGATAATAGCCCAAAGGTGTCTGAGGAATTTAAGTGTACATTCTCGTTTTAGGATGCCCATGGGATAGGAACGCGAGTTCCTTAAAGATGACAGACAGAATCAGAATAAAAACTTACGTAGAAGACACATAGCAGAGACCTCCGGGCCCGCTCAGAACCAGTCAGTACGAACATAAGATAGTCAACGCAAATTGCTATTCGAGCAATTCCTGCCACATGTCAGTTCGGAAACCTGATGCGCAAGTAGTGACAAACTCTCGGCCAGTGAATGGTCTGACGCCTTTGAAGTTGGCCGCTTCATATACCTTTCACTGAAGAAATATTATTACGTTACTATTAGTCGGCCACGTGTACTCCAGACTTGCCTATTATCCACGGGACTGACACACCCTCACGATAATATGGTAGTCTACGTCTTCATAATGTGAGCATGGAGTCGAACAGTTGTCAGGGTCAAGAGGTGTTCCTACTTACGAGTTTAGAGAACTTTGTTCGGTCGATACTTAGTTAGTATGGTTAGGACATGTAGCCCGCGAAGACTCAGACGCGGAATATAAATATTTAAGTGCCTCCCTCGCTTAAACAGAATCATCAAGCACCGGAGAAGAAATCTTATCAATATAAATAAGTTACAAACTATTATTTTCCTCACTATCTTTATACTACACAAGTAACTTAGTTACACTTTACTACGAGCCTTCATAGACAGGATTCTCCATCCATAGAATCCCTTGAGCATAAGGCCTAGCTGGATATTACGAGTTAGCATACCGGCTACCCCTAACATTGGGTCCCTTTGATATAATAAGTTGCTCCAGTGCATGTTCTGTGCTTACCCTGCCCCTATCTTTTAGGTTTTCCTTGTGGTTATAACAGTCATTTCACATATTGGTATTCACGGAAAGGGTTTTCCTGTTGATTCCTCCTCCTCATGTATTTATTTGATTTTCCTCTTTTGCGTGCGTTAGCTAGTCAGAGTTGGATTTCGTATTGCCTCTGGCTAGTCTGCAGTTGGTCTCGGACCAGAGGGAGTTGGGTTGATTGCTTTTTCCCTGGTGCCGTTTGGTTTGTTATAGGGGGTTTTTCTTTTCCATAGCTAGTACTGCTTGAAGTCCTTGTGCCCAGTAGACGAATAAAACAAAGCCCTTAATAAAAAAAGCAAACAACAGAAAAAAGGCACAGTCTATTTAGATCCCCACGCAAGCATCTAAGCTACGACCCAGCACATCCTTCGGGGTACAAACTAGAGACTTGAAATGCTCAGCTTAGGAAATAGTTGAAATACAATCTATTGTCCTTTACCAGTTGATCTATTATTCTTCACGAAACAAGATACCTACAAGGAGGTGATCTTGCTGGAGTTATGAAGACATGATACTAGCCATGGAGACTATGAGGCACAAGAGTACGCGAGACATGCGAACATACTAGCGAGCTACGCATTTGCGATGTTGTCCAATGTTTAAGTTATCAGGCCCAGGATGGGTTCATAACATAAGACACAGCAAATATCTTCATTGGACTGAACTGATACATCTATATACATAGTTTAAAACTAACTAGTTTAATCTACATTTATCATCGTTTTCCATTTTTTCAAAATGTTTACGTCCAATAATTGCTTAATACTCCCTCTATATCAAATTTGTAATTTTATCGCTCAACCTCTTATATTTCTTTTTTACATTTTCTTTGCACCTAGTACCAGTCTCTCCACAGTATGTAATTCTAGATGCTCTCTATTCTTGGCTGCTGATAGATTGTCTTTCTTGGTCATTGATTGGTACTTGGTTATACATAATAATATTCTGTATACAACATAGAGAATTAAACAAACCTGCTCAACTCTCACAATTATAACTGGATGAAGGCATGGGGATTTGAAATCTGGTTTTGAGGATGCCGAATTTTCTTTCTAAACAGTTTCCGGCGGACGCCTGCACCAGACCAAAGAGCCTATTCAGATACCGAGGATTAGATCGGAGAAATATTAATATATGGTTATAAGAGTATTATAGAGATGAAAATTACTAGAATACAAGAAAAGGGCAACTTACACTTGATTGCTAACAATCTGCTTTCTGCAATTAGAGTAGACTTCATAATATAGTTGGCAAAACTGATATGTAATACCTTATCCTCCATCTGCCAAATAGTACTTTCCAGCACGTACTTTAAATCCATAGCCTATTCCATCACCTAGTAGTGTTCGTCATAGGGCCTCCAAGGCCCCAATAAAAGGGAACCAGTTTCCAACCGCACCCTGCTGAATGGCCCGGCGAGGGCTGCGTATATTTGGCATTCGCACTTAGTGCTCCCTGCCCTACTCATTCACCCAACCAGCCTCTGTTAGAAATTGGTGAAGCGAAACAGGGTCTTGTCAAGGCAATAAGCCGGATTCACCCCGGATGGTGCCTGAGTAGTGATAAACCTACATATATCCCCAGCTCCAGTGTACCGGTCGGCCTGGTGAGTGAATATCTGCCTCCTACTGCCCTAAAACAACCTCTATCAGCTCGAACACTATTGTCATATACTATACCTTTCCAACCAGCAGAGGAGAATTGTATTGGACAAATAAAGGAGCATGCAATAAACGTAGCATGTGCTGTAAATCTTTCATAGGTCTAATGAGAGGGAGCACCTTGTTATGCAACTCTGATTGAAATAATTGACATGTCAATTGCACAAAGACAATGTTTTTACAAAAGGTAAGGACTTTGGATTATTTTAAATTGCTGGTGAGAGTAAATCAGGATTCGTAATGCTCAGAGAAGAGATGATTACCAATTCAAATGAGAGCATATTTATCATATTGATAACCCTTCTGCAGATTCTGAAAATAGTTTCTAAAGAGTGCTAAAAGTCAGCTTAGGTAACTCAATTAGATACTCAAGTTGTCGTAATATATTAAAGAAATGTAATTGATCCTCAACAATAGTATATTGTGTATTGTGAAGAAGATCTTTGGCCTGTAATTGATTGCACATTAAGGTGAAAACATTTAATAGCATAGGGAACGATTGGGATATATGAATTTCACTCCCTCAGGCCAAATGCTCTGCCTTATATCATTTACCATTAAGGACACAATCATCGCTTAGAATGCGTGATTTTTATCAATTGAACTCTTTCATCTCATTCTTCAGGCTAGATAGTGCACTTAAAACTCAAACAGCAATTGCAGTATTCTGCAATAGTATATCACTTATGTCTTTATCATCGTATTCCATACCTATAATCTGCTTGCCACATCCATTAATTCATTTCCCTTTCTGCTGTGATAGTTGTTGTTGAAAATTAAGCTTACAATAATTGTAGTCCATATGTATAATAATATTTTTTTTCATTTATGTACAAATTAAAACTCTAGGAAAATATTCATTATAATAATTCATCATATTAAATATATGTTAATGAAATATTATTTGAAAACACGTGTAGGAACTATAGTAGTATTTGGCATACTCATATATTCAAACAATAGACATTGGTTGTTTGTATACCTATATATAAAACACTTATTAAAATCAAGATTCTTTTATATAAAGATGAGTGAAACCCCCTCTCAAGTATAAGTTATACTAGTGTTATAATAGGTAACTTTCTTACATGGCTATGAAAAAGAGATAGCTTCTACCAGTAATCTCCAATAATTGAACCTTGTACTAATTATGTTATTAAAAATCTAATTCCTAGAAAAAGCTGTGAAAAATAAAGCAAACAAACAAAATGCAATATCTTGTCCATTGACAGGGTATGGAAGAAGAAAAACAGTATACTTCATAGAAAGAGGTTGCTCTAATGATATGGGACACACCCTAGCCATTAATAAATAAAGTATATGTTAAAAGTAAGAATTGGTCACATCTTGCTTTCACTAATCAATCAAGCAACTCCCAATCAACTGCAATATTCTCAGGAAGTCCACACCTTTCGCAAATAGTATGACAAGCTACATATAAGAAAAAAATATGCCAATAAATACTTCTCACATATACACACTGATCTCAGCATATACCAACCCCAGAATACAACAATCTCCACACCCATATACCTACTCCCAAATATATCAACCACCCAATATCCCGTCTATTTAACATACTTACCCGTGAACATACCAATCTCGTGAGTATTCCCCAATTCCGGAAAATATAAACACTTGACCCGCTAACCCCAAATACTACCCTCATACAACCTCCATGCTCCTCTATTCCCACACTATTCCCATTCCAGTATAGCCTGTTCTCTTATTAGAGTATTCAGGTAGCTCTGGTAGTCACAAGACTGACCAGCAAATACATACCACTTACACTACTAAGTCAGGAGTACCTGTTTTTGCACTTCCAGTTCAAAAATACAAAAGGCAAAAGATTTGGTCTTTGGGATCAGCCTTGTACAATATGTTGCTTGATTATTGTATAAAATGGGTACCATATAACCTGCTAGCAATGAGTGAATGCTGCAGCTAGCACCCACCCTCTTTGTTGAAGTTATCAATCCTGGAGTAGACGGTCATAAGGGTAACTGACTATCAATAAATAACTGTCAGAATGTTCATTAAAAACTAGTACTGGGTTGAAGGCCAGCAGGAACAGTGTCACTGTCAGATGGCCGGTATCAAACATTCTCTGAGTGGTTTTATTCAAGGAAACCAAGTTACCTAAGTCATTGATGTTTGCCACAAGCACAGTAAATATTATATTAGTGGCCTTGACATAGTAGAATAACTCCAACATTCATCAGAATGCAAGACTTCAGCAATTTGGATGGTTAGTCAATGAATATAGGATAATATATACTCTTTCAAGGGGAAATCCTTGTGTAGATAAAACACAAGTTACCACCTATTGAGAATTGTCTCATAGGTGGGATCAGAATTTGTTATAGTTCTTTCTTTTGACTATTTTAGAGGGGCTCACCATAGCTGTACATCTGCTCTCACACCGGAGACAGGAATATGTAGTGGCCCAAGTGGTATTCATGACTTGGGGGGAACAGGAGCATCAGGTTTACTTTTTAATTTTGGAGTGAAGCGACCTAGCTATGAAAAAGGATATTAGTCATTTTGTTGCTTTTCATCTAATTTTTGATGATGTTGAAAAGGCATTCTGCTTGTTCCATGTTGGAAGGAGGATAGAAGTACTTAAGCAAGGAAGGTCAAGAGTTGGGTGTAAAGAGCAGGAAGAAGAGGGTAGAACTTAGTGGAGAGTAGAAGCAAATAAACACTGTAGACTGAACCTCAGTCAGGATGCTAGGGTACGTGTATGCACTTCCAGGGCATGCAAGAGCCCTACAAGTTCCTCGCTTAGGGGAAACTGCTGCTAAAGAGGCTCTCTCCCAAACTTCTCTTGCTACAACTGGGGTGTCATATAGAGCCATCCCTATAGTTTGCTCATAATTCCCTTGAACTATGGATATATAGCCAGATACTCATTCTTCCACTTTTGCCTCTCCCATAGGTAGATTCCCTTGGATTTCCTTGTTGGTGACCTCAACTCTAATAATCTTTCTACTACTAAGCATACTGGCATGATGGAACTTAGTCTCAATATTGTCATTCAGTACCATACCCACAAAGTTACCCAAAAAAGACCTAACTCTGACAAAGTTGATCTTCGTAGTTCAAGTTTCAACAAGAGATCTCATGGCCGTGGATAAGAATATTCTAAGAGTGATAGTTCCAGCAAGATTAGGTTTGCTAAAGACAGTCTGCAATACGTGAATTGGATTGTATCCGCCCAGTGCATGAGCATTTTCTTTATTGCTAGTTAGGGCTCTGATGAGAAGTTCAGTTTTAGGCTCAAGAGGAATAGTATTATCAAAGTTAGCTAGCTACGAGATGCTAGTGCCTGGTCATTAGAGATAGCCTATTACTGGGTTTCGGTGGCTCTGACTCGTAATGTACTGGATAGATACAACCTTTGGATGGGTGGGTGTAGTGCAGGTGAGTGGGGACTTGTTGTTTTCTCAGGGGCGAATGGCTGCTAACAAAAGGGCTAACAAACATGGGTGCACAATCATTGGTTGGTCCTCAACGCCGACCTATGCTCTCCGCACACAACTACACTCAACAGTAACCTGTATAACTCCCTTTGTGGATAACCTAACCAACATTTTTTTCTGAGGGTTTCAACGGAGCTGAAGAGTTTCTCATCCACGAATCGGATAAAGCTTGACAAGGGAAACGTGAGGGTCTATCCTAAAACTTTAGTACCAAGATCATCGAAGTGGAACCACTCCTTTGAGCAAATGACTGCACTATCTCTGCTGCAGGCCATATCCAGTTGCATTGGCGTCTCAACCTTTCTTTGGAGCGTGTTTTGATGGCCGGTGTAGGCGCCCGTGTACGAGAATTGTAAAATAACCTCCATAATTGGCCACCCATCCTTCAAGATAGCTCCGCTGACCTTCAAAATCTTCCCTGAGACCTGGTTGAGAACAGCATTAATTTGGGCTTTGGTTTCAGCTGCACCATCCTTCATCGAGGGTTCCGCTCCAGGGGGCATGCGGAACCTATTCGGGAGGCGAACCAGCTTGAGAAGATCGTCGTCAATCCCCCTGGGAAAATCGCTTGGATGATAGCTTTTCACCCAGCCGCAGTAGGGAAATCCATGAGGGGGCGCGTAGACAGCCTTTCTAGGTCGCTCGAAGAAAGCCTCGCCATTATCCCCAACCATGTGAACGAAGTTGTCAATCTCCTGTCTTGTAAACTGTGTGCTTCCGCCGTCAGAACATCTGTTCCGGCTGCGCCGGGGGGAACCTTCTCATCACCAAACCAGTGTCGGGAGTAAAACTCTTTAATTTTATCAGTCCTCCTCCATTGTCTCGCGAATAGATGCCAAGCTATTCCCAGGATGATAATGGAACCTGAGTAGCAAGGACGCCAACTTCCCTAGTATAGTACGCTCCTCAATGTGGTCAATGAGAATTTCCTTCCCTGCGGACATTCTAATCTTGACAGCCTTGGCATAGCAACCACCGGTGTGGTTTTTCTCATTGACCGCAAAGACGGTCTCAGCGGGATCCCTTGTGTTGGTAATTTCGACAACTATGGGATGGGGGGGAGCAAATATAACTCTTGTAGAATTGTCCTTGAATTTGCTCCCTTGAACGGAAGTATCGCTAGTAGTGTTGTTCACGAGCCGGCTCGGCTCGTGGCACCCTTGGACTCGAGGCTCGAGCCGCCAAGAAACCGCCAAGAAACCGCCAAGAGGCTCGAGTCTAGAGTCGGCTCGTGGACCCCTGTCCGAGCCGGCTGGAGCCGCCAAGAGACTCGAGTCCGCTCGAGCCGAGTCCGCTCGGCTCGTGCACAACACTAATCGCTAGTAAATGACTCTTGTCTCCACGAGTAGGTTTCACCATCAAGTAACCTCAGCCACGGGTCAGCATCGGATAGGGCACGCTGAGAGGCGGAGGCTAAGAGCCTAAATGTAGTCTTTCCACCTTCCTCGGAAACGGTCAACCCGTCAACCCTCTCAATGTAATCCAGGGAAGTGATCGGTCTACCACCAAAATGTTCAACTAGGATCGCATTTTAGTCCCCGCCATAGAAATCCGTTGACAATGCAGCCATGTGTCCATTGTGCGTTCTGTGGAGGATATCCTCAATGGGCTCATTGGCTACGGTAGAGTATTTGGTAGCCATATGTCCCTGAAGAATGTAAGTTCTTCCTACATCTTAGCCAAAAACAGGGTCGAGATCTTTAGATTGCCAAAGGGGATCCCTCTTCAACCAGAATTCGAAGTTCTCGTCAACTGAAAGACCAAATAGAACTTGCTTCCAGCATAGGCGATGGAGCGCCTTCACCCTCATTGACGGATTCTTGTAAGGTGCTAGGAGCTAGTTACTTGCCGGTGTGGGTTTGCTGGAAAGAGCTACCGATCCGGAAAAGGATACTTGTGCAAGTGTCGGATGTGATATGCTGGAATGAACACCAGGTTGATCCTGATGCAATCGCCGCCGCGCTAACGATAACTTGGGAATGGCCAGCTATACCTGCAAGCCCTTCTCGGAGATCCCAAGGCTCCTCGGGGAGGGTTTAGCTGATATAGCAACGCGCCAGGCGAACCAGCCCAATTAAGAAAGGTAAACTGCCAACACTTGCCCGTGCGGGGCTCTCGAGAAAGTGACGAAAGTAGCAGGGCACAGTACACCAAATGATTTTCAACCAATTCGCCACAAACGCTGGAGATTTCTTGAAGCTCGGTAAAGTATGCTTCAATGTAACTACAATCTCCACCCCCTCAAGAATTGGGATGTAACTCAAAGATATCTGCCGCACCATGACAACGGGCCACTTTCGGAAATACTCCAGGCATGCTAGAAGGGTACTAGTACATCTCATCGATGTTCTGATTATAAGAAAACTTTATGGTAACACCAAACTCGCTCCGAGAATGATCCCCTGGTCCCTAGAGATTCTCTTTAGTCAACATAGTCGGAGGAGTCTACTCTCTTCAATAAATGGGATTTTAACGACAGCTTCCCATTCCATTTTTTTCCCATTCATATCCAGCTCAAAATCACAAAGATAAAAGTCTATGATGGGCGATTTAGGATCTGTAATATGATCCTTCACATAATTAGCTTGGTTGTGACCCTTGGCTGGAAGAGCAATTCATATGATACGCGCCCAGAGCAATAGTTTACTTCGATCAGGCAAAACGCCCATAAGCTGCTCGAAAGGCTTGAAAGGCTTTCAGAACTTGAACTTCAGATTCGCCCCCAGTCCCTTATGAATATCTATAATGTATCAGTGCCAATTCCATTCATAACCCCAAGCAATGCCTACCAGATATTCTAGGCGAGTAATGATAGCTATATAGACACGAAGACCAAGAAGACCGCTGGAAATGTTTACGTAGTTGGACCTGATAAGATCGACTATCTCTTGACCAAATACCAGGAAGTCCTTTATGGCATCTTCGAGTAGTCTCCTATGTAAGGCTCACAGTTGATTCTTTCCAAAAAAGCCAACCGGCTCGATCCCACTGATCCCTTCCTTCCCCGCCCTGGGAGCCAGGAATCTTACATCCCAGCTACTCCCATTCCTACTATACTTCACAGTTCAAATCGCAGAAGCAATTACCTCTTATCTCCGTTCTTTACTAGCGAACGGAAATGAAATTTCCGGAGACTCGTTCCATTCCTGCATCCCGCCGCTATCCAACTAGCAGCTCGCAAAGTGGCTGGCGCAACCAGAGACCTCCGGAAGGGGTTAGATATCTGTCATAGGGCTGTCGAACTGGTTGAATCGGAAACCCGCCAGCGGGAACTAAAGATGAAGCAACAGCAACAACAAGAGGAGCCAAAATCACCGGGTGAGATGACGAAACCTCCAGCTCGTGAGCCACTGATGGAAAATATGAACCTGAACCCTCCACATGCTCTTATTAGCACTTTCTCCTCCGAGACAGCCGCAAAACAGGCTACGATTGCCCATGTTGCTAGTATCTCCTCGTAATCCGGTAGATCTTCTATCACTTATGTTAAGATGCTTAACCTACAACAAAAGGCCGTCCTCTGTTGTCTTGATACGACCAAAAGGTTCAATGGTAGCGTCACCATCAGAAAATTGTTTGATGTCTATACAGCTTTATCCGAGAAGGAACGACTATTACATCCATTATCATCGACCGAATTCCGTGATGTTGTTGCCTCACTCAAAGTTGCTGGCGTAGTCAACATGATAGCTAGAGGACGGGTACACCAAGCAAGAGGGGGACAACTTCTGGTGGTATAGAAGATAGATACCTCTCGTAGGTATATATATATATATATATATGGTAGGACTCGGATGCTATTGTGCCTTAACAAAATTAACTGTACTCGAGTACATCAAAGAAAAGGAAAAATTTCAGCCATGACAATAGCACTCCCCCACCAAAGCATTCTCATGAGAAAAAAAATAGAAAAAAAAAGATATTAAACCTAAATACATAGTAGAAATTAATATGATATTTGATCTAGAAAAATATCTTGAAGAGGTGCTGAAAATGCTGGGCGATGAGGACTGGCATGCCAAACAGCCCCTAACCTTACATCCCAAACTTATTTCTCATTAAGCCCGAAGCCGATTGCCTTAGCTTCTTCCCTCCCTGAATTTTTCTTCTAGCTGCCGCATTCTCCTCCACCGTCCGCCTTTCTTCCTTCTTTCTCGTAGCACGCAGCTTCTTTTCTTTTACCAGATGTTTGACTTTATTAGCAGCCGCTTTCTCATGCTTAGCCAGCACTTCGTAATTGCTCGCATGAGTAAATAGGTCAATCGAGTTGCGAACGCCTGCTGTTACATCCATCACTTCATGAGCAACCACAGACCCGTAGAAGAAAAACCCATCACCAATTTCCAGCCCAATCCGCATCTTCATCTGCCATAGAACCAGCTCTCCACCTTGGAACCCTTCCCCAAATGGTGCAACACAATTAAACAGCCGTTTATCATCTAGCCAATCCTGATGACAACGGCTTCCAGACTCGGAGTCCATCCCTTGATTCAGACAAACCCCATGCCAAGCTCCACCAAGTGGCCTCAACTTCCTCCTATCCGCACTCTGGGTCTTCGCCATATCCTTAACCACACTTCCAGTCAATCTCACATACTGCTCCGGGCAGAGGAACCGCAATTGATTACTGCAATAATCAAACAGTTCTTGGTTTTCCCTCAGCCACTCCCTCCCTTTTTCCCCATCCCGCAAAAGCTCCTGGCTCTCAACATACTTTGTGCCATAATCCGCCCAAACAGCATAATGCCGACTCTCATAAAGGCCCCGCGCTGACCGATCTCTCCCACCACCACTACCACCACCGGTGCCGGTCTCATACGAGTTCAAGGTCTGAGAGGAGTTGTTCAAAGTTGTAAGAAGGTGAGGTGGGATCTTGAACCGATATCCCAGAATGACACCTTTGGCGTCACGAATTTGCAATACGCCGAGCGAGGAGGGGTAGTACGCGAAGGACTTGACTGCGGTTAGCTATTCTAAAATGAGGGGAAATGTCCCCCTTTGTTGGCGTGAGCGCTCCAACAGAGTCTCGTACGAAATAGGCGATGGTACACTCAAATAACCGGTCCACTCATCTTCCCACTTCTCCAGAAGAGCCTTCACCACTGACTCCCAAGATGCTCCACTAGGGATTGGTATCGGAAGTGATTGGCGGGTAAATGCCTTGATGGCAATCAAATGACCAACGCGTTTTTCCATGTTTCTTGTACCCAGGTATGGTAGAAAACAGTGGAAAACTTTGGGTAGCAAGACAAAAATTTGGAGCGCCGATCAATTAGGAAAAGTAGAAAAGTGAGGTGTTGTAGGATGCTATTAATCTTGGGCATGCATCTATATACTTGGGTAGGGTCGTAATAAGACTAAAGGAGGAGAAGGAATAGGATGTTTTAAGTACAGTTGTTCTTTCAAGAGAAACAATAGATTTCACGGCCTACAAGTAGTGTTCCGAACAGTCCGGAGCCCACAGGGACGGCTGGGATAATGCAAAGAAGACCGGACGGGACGGGACCGCTAGATGGGGTCTGTGTTCAAGTACGAGTACGAGTACTGCACAAGTCCCGGGCATGTATGGACCGGGCACAGGGGGGATCCTAGGGGCGGAAGTCAGTACCGTATGGGCGAAAAAGCCTATTCTATACTAGTCAATCCCGGGCCCTCCCTACAGAATACCAGCAACGTTTCTTATGCCAGCGAAAGTGCAATGCTTCACCCACTGATTCACCATCGTGCCAAACAAGGTAATAAGCATTGTCTCAACACACCTTGGCAGTATGCCTACCCTTCGCATTTTCCTAAAAGGGTGATTTTTAAGCTACACCGGCCATCTGCACAGTTGCTCTTTGGGGTCAGAAAAAATTCTAATAATTTATCGGTATTTCTAGTGTATTTTAAATAAATATTTGGATTTCTTATCATTTTTTGTGATTGTGTTTTCTTGCTTGGAAGTTGAAGAATTGTTATCTTGGCTGTGGGCGAAACCTTGTGTTTTTTGCTGGGATAAAAAAGCATTGCTTGTATTCTATAGGGAGGGTCCGAGGTTGACTGGTATACAATAGGTTTTCCCTGTTAGAAGGGTTCTATCTTATCCCCCCGGTTCGAAAAAGTGCGCTCAAGTCCTTCGATCATTTTTTGATCCAACGCCCTTTGTTGCAACACTGGGGGAAATTACCTGGGGGACTGCTGGGCTGGGCCTGGACCGCCCGACCCGACACGCTATTCCTTTATCAGTATACAAGTAATGAGACACAAGAGAGGGCCACTCGGGCAGACGGCAGGGGAGATGGCATGACGGCCGGGATCGTGCTGGGGAATAGGGGGTATCAAAAGACGGTGGGGCGTAGGAAAGGACTGTAGGAGGTGGGGAAGGACCGCGGGGGCGGCCACAGACGACAGGTGCCAGGGATGACGGCTGGGGAAGGCAGACAAACTATGAGTGATATATTATGATGCCAGGTAGCCGACAGAGTAAAAGATATCCCTGCAAGAAAGAGAAGAAGGTTCTGCAAGTCTTATTTTCTCTTTCTGATACATACTTCTATAAATCTTTCGCTTTCAATATATTGATGATGTCGCAACAAAGCTATGGTACAGTAAGTACCGTACCGTAAATTCTTTTACGATTCGCCATCTCAGGAAGAGGTGGTACAGTAAAAACTTTGGCCATTCGCCATCTCGGTTAGGTTGCAAATCTCGGGA
>Ga0307507_10009458_pt1 | contig 12970 bp, 12 predicted proteins | sample 7_EM_MG_FD_207223 | JGI IMG/M metagenome (GOLD analysis project Ga0307507, IMG submission 207223) | Populus trichocarpa ectomycorrhiza microbial communities from riparian zone in the Pacific Northwest, United States - 7_EM | ecosystem: Host-associated > Plants > Roots > Unclassified | place...
GTATGGTAAACGAAATAACCTGGTCCCGCTATGTCACTTTGGACTCGCTTATTTCTTGACCGGTACTAGCAGGGGGGGCGTCTGAGGCATTGATGTTACCCCCTTGTAGAGATAAGCGAAGGCATATCTCGAATTGTACATAAGAATTTTCCTTGCCAGAAGGTTATCATTCCGAGTTGATGAAGGCACAGGTGATCTCCAAGTCCCGCAGGCAGACGTGATAATACAAAGAGGCCGGAACTTTACTTCAAATCCTCTAGAGCATTTTTCTTACACCACAAACACCCTCCCCGCAAGCCTATCAGCCTCTTCAAACCTCTCCCTCAATATACTGTCTCTTAGCTTCTCCAATCTACTCGTCACATCCCTCTCTTCCTCTTCCAAATTCTTCGTTTCTTCTTCCTTAGGGCCCAGTCCTATCCAACCTTTCCATCCGGAGCCCACCGTTGTCCTCTCCTCTGCTCCCTTAACTAAGTGTTTAACCATCTTGGCCCAATTTTCGAGTCCGACTTCCTCGCATTCCAGACAATTTTTTTTTACATCTTTTGAAAAGCTCTCATTTTTCTCCCCTTCCACAGCAGCCTGCACTGCCTCCCGCGTCCAGCTCAGCCCTGTCGCACGCTGAGACGCGGACGTAGAAGTCGCGAAGAGAATCTCGCCGATATAGTTCATCAGCGCCGCCTCCTCGCAGATATCAGAAGGTGATCGTAGAAGTGGCTCATCTCCTGTTGGTGGCGGTGGTGGATACGGCGGTGTTTGAATCAGGTGAACAGCCATGGAGAGCAGAGTAGACTGTTTCTGAGGATTTCGAGAAGCAGGTGGCGCAGGCGGCGCAGCACGTCTTGCGCGGAGGACTGAGAGGAAGATTGGGAGAGCGCTAGAGACGTTGCCGGTTACGGCGTGATGGACTGCTAGAGTTGTAGTTGCGAGGACAACGTTCGGCGTCACGGAGGGCGCAGATGCGGAAATGACGCCGGTTGTAGGATCTATAGTAGATGGGGGATCTGCGAGGCCAGAGCATGCGATATCCAGGCCCCATTTGTACATCTCCTCTGCGGATTCTTTCAGGCCTTTGAAGGAGAGCCAGTCCGCATATCCTAGAGCGGCTGTAAGCTTTTGGTGGGTTATGAAGCCCTTTGATGTAAGAATTTTAAGGTAATACGTTTCCGGCGGATCGGAGACTTTTACGCAATTCTCCTCTAGTGGTGGAGGAGGAGCGCCTGGTGGAGGTGGATGCGGATTTGGGTTCGACGGCCCAATAATCATCTCGGGTGGCCATGCCGCCTTCTTCTTATCTTTGCTCGTCTTATCCCACACCCAGCCATCCAAACGCTCTGCAGCGCGCGCCATACCCATCAGAATGTCGTAGTAGCCTCGCCGCCATTCTTCGCTTTTATGCGAGAGGTCGAAACCGGCCTTGCCTAGCCCTGGAACAAGTATGCTTCCCTCCTCTTGCTCTATTAGTCCAGCTCCATCTTTATTCGGATCCTCTAACCTCGCTAGAGCCAGCTGGTATGCCTTGTGTAGCTTCGACCAGTCCGATACACCTTCATCATTGTTCTCGGGTATCTCCCACCACCGTCCGTTGCGGAAGTGGAAGCGCGTTATTAGACTCCATTCGGGTGGTGATGGAAAAGCGCGCTCTTGTCTTTCGGATAAGATGGCCAAGCTGACAATGCTGCCGAGTGACAGAATGAGGTAGATGCCAATGGTGTATTTTACAGTAAGTTTAGCTGTGGTTTTAATGTATTTTTTCCGCTCTGTAGTGAGGAGACGCGCCAGTTGCCATTGACCGTTATGGACCGGTGTAGGGAGCCGATGCGAAGATGGATAGAGGAAGGGCAGCTGAGGTCGTGGGCTGCCAGAAGAGACGACGAGAAGGAGTTGTGAGTTCTGAGAGAACTGGCGCGGGGAAGGAGGGTTGGTAGAGGGGTTCGGAGGCCTTAGTGACCGACGAAGGGACTGTATACAGGTGGGTAAGCGTGAAGAAGACATTCAATTGACAATGCCAACTGTGAGAAGAATATGCGGAGGTAATTGAGGAGCTTTTTGGGGATTTCCAGCACGTCTGCGCAGGTTTCAGCACTGGAAGTCGAAGCGGAGGAATTCGAAGCGGGCGGTGAGGAACTGCCGACAGAAAAAGTCGGAAATTCACCTTCACTGAATTTCGCACTGGCAGGACTACCCGCCGTTACTACCAGACATTGCTATTTGATATTTAGCAAATCCTTACAATTGGACACCAATCATTATGTCCAAAGAACCTAAATCCGAGGCGCAGCGTGCGTTTAGAGAGAGAGCAAAGGAGGAGAAACGAGCAAGGAAAGAAGCAAAAAGAGAGAAAAAGAGAAGCGCGGAAGAGAAGGTTAACGAGTCCACAGAGCCTGTAGAGGCATCACAGGCGCAAACTGATGCTCCAACAGAGGAACCAAAAAAGTCTAAGAAGTCTAAGAAGAGGAAACTCGAAGATGAGCCGGAAGAGGAGTCCAAGAAGTCCAAAAAATCAAAAAAGAGAAAGCACGATGAGGGCGTGGTGGAAGAAGTGAAGGGGGATAACACCGAGGAAACACACAAAGCGAAGAAGTCGAAGAAGGGAAATAAGGACAAGAAGGACGGGTCCCAGAGAAACGGAGAGCTGTCAGGAAAGGAACCCGTCAAAAGTTCAACCTCCAATGGCGCACCACTCGCAGAAGACGATGTCTCACTCCCAAAAGAACCCACCAAGAAAGAGTTAAAGGAGCTGAAACGAAAAGCAAGGCGAGATGCCGAAGCTCCCTCAGTACCTGCCGACGGAGCTCCAAACGGGGATGCCGCAGAAGAAGCAGAGGTCGATCCGAACGCTCCAGCGGGCAAGCACCAGCGGTTCATCGTCTTCATAGGTAGTTCCCCTCAATAACCCACCTCGATCCCCCTCTAGCTAATCACATTGCTAACGTAACTTTCTCCTTAGGCAACCTGCCCTTCTCAGCAACCAAAGATTCGATTGCCAAACACTTTTCCAAAGTCTCCCCGACCTCCATCCGCCTCATGACACACAAAGACTCTGGGAAATCAAAAGGTTATGCGTTCATGGACTTCGACCACTACGACCGCATGAAGACGTGCTTGAAGCTGTACCACCACTCTAACTTCGACGATGGCGTGTCATCGGCGCGGAAGATAAACGTTGAGCTAACGTACGTTTCATCTCATGTCCAACCCCACCTAAACCCCTTCACCCCTTCTAAAATTCATACACTCATCCCGATCTAATCTCAACTACTAATATCCTCCCCTCTATAGCGCCGGCGGTGGCGGCAACAACGAAGTTCGCAAATCGAAGCTCGCAGCTAAAAACACAAAACTGAACGGGCAACGCAAAAGGCGCATAATGGAGGAGGAGAAAAAGAAGAATCGGCATGAGGCCAAGGAGCAAAAGAAACAACAGGGGGCCAGAGGTAAAGGTAAAGAGAAGCCATTAGGCCTTGACGGCACCACCAACATTCCTACGGAAGCATCGGCGGCTGAGAGAGACACGCACGCGGGTATCCATCCTAGCAGGCTGGCGAGGTTGCAGTTCTGAGAAGTTGGGAAGGGTTTGGAACTTAGCCATAGGCAAGCGTGCATGTTTGTTAGGGTTATACGATTATGGGATCAGGCGCACGCGAAATGGAAATTTCTCAAAGTGAACTTCGTCTCATTTCCGCCGTTTCATTGTAATATACAATTCGTGAGATCCAGCAGTAATACCCTATACCAGGCAGTAAATTCCAAAGGGAAGAAGATCGCCTGACCTCTACCCCCAGATCCATCGAAAGCGTCAATATTTATCCCGAGTATTATCAAAACAACACCCAAATTATCCGCCAGAGCATCGCATCCAATGGGTATCAAACTGAATCCCAAAACCTTCCACATACCCTACTATTGAATCTCCTCCACGAATCGCAATACCAAACTTCCCAAGTGATCTCCCTATCCCAATGTATCCATCTTTTTGTACCTCTCGCGAGCTAAATCTCTTGTCTTTCGAGAAAACTCGAGAGGATTAGATCTCGTCTTGCGACCTGCTTCCTCGATAGCATCGCCCACGTTTCCGCCTTCCGCACCAAGCCCGACACCCTGAGCATACATATTGGTCGCAATTGGTGCAAGCAACCCGGTTCCTTGTGCACCCAAACCTGTGCCTAGGGAATAACCCATCTTACTAAGCAAAGCAGCGCCTTTGGACGGGGCAGGGGCGTTATCTTCTAGATCTGAATGGGGCTTCGGCGAAGATGAATGTCTAGCTCCTGGGCCCGAGATTTTCTGCTTCTTGCCGGCCTTCTTTGATTGGTTTATGGATTGCCCGTGTAGCTCACGCCGTTCTTTGGCGCGGTCACGGTACAGTCCACTAGCCTCAGTCATAGAAGGTGGCATAATACCTTGTTTTGCCATCCACTCGAATGCTGCCGTGACCTTCTGAGGGGTTTTCAGGTTATCTTGGTGCAACTTGCTGTCGGCCTCATGTTTAATGACTACTTCGACTGTGGGAAACGTTGTACGACAAAGATAGCAACATAGCTTCTGACGGTCAGTAAATTGCGATGCTTCTTCTACTGGCTTTTCTGGAGAGTCTGAACGAGGCCGATTGGTGGCCTCTGTCTCAGTTGCTTCGCGAGTTTCAGAAGGCACTTCAATGCCATGAATCTCTTTATGCTGGTTCTGCCAGTGTTGCAGATGCCCGGGTATTACCTAGAGGCTGTCAGTAAGGCGGCCAAAACGGAGGTTCTGAAGTAATTCAGATGCTTATAAAGATTCCACATAGGGTGATGAGAACTAAGCCAATTGCTCTATCAACAGCGCATAGTTTATCTGTTACGTACCTTCTTGTTAGAAGATTGGTCATTCACAGCTTTCCGCTTTTTCAACCCTCGATCGCTTTCCTTGCCGGACTTTTTGCTAGGGAGACTTGCTCCCAGTGTGCCCTCTTGGGCGCTTGGAGGATTTTCAGAGACAATCAACTCGGTAACAAACGAATTCTCGTCCCAGTACTGAAGCCGAAGTGAGGGGTTTAGTCTTGCTGCAAAGGTGTACTGCTCTGTGTGGGTAAGGACTGGCACAAACACGCCGGCGTGTATGAAACTAAGAACGACCGGTTTTGATGCGATCGTGAACCGTTCCAATGAGCTAAACTTGTTGTGTGCGGAAGTAGCATCCTGTGGTATTGTTAGTGAGCACTATAACAACATTCGTCGGATTCAAGACACACACCTCTACTGTAAAGAATTCAACGAATCCATAGCGAAGGCTTTCACCGGTCTTTTTATCTTTAGCCACATGTACACGATAAATGCTGCCATCTTGTGCTCCGAGATTCGTTGTTGCTGTGGTAGATGCTACCTTTGCTCCCAAGTTACTCGATGCTAAGTTGGTAGCAACTTGTGTAGCATCATTCTGCTTGTAAAGCTTTGCTATGCCTTTGGCAAGTATTTCTTCGGTGACACTTGCTTCTAACCCGCGGACAAGAAGATATTGCGAGGGGATCGATTCAGGCGAAGCGTCACTGTCGCCTGTATTGATAGGACAACGAGGCTTGTTGTGTGAAAGAGTATCATTCTCCGTGTTATCTTTCCAATCTCTTCTTAGGATCTGTTGGAAATTCGAGAAAACAATTTACTAACCTGATCGACGGGTGTTACACTTGTAACACTCTATTCTTCGGGGGTAGTTGGGGGCCGAGCACTGCTATGTTAGTACGGTATCCTTGCGTATCGACTTGAATTGACCTACATTGGAACAAGTCCATCCACATTCGTTACCGCGCCTATCCCTATCTTCTCTCTCGCGGCTGAAGGATATGCCGACTTTGGTACCCTGAGTGTGTTGGGTTGACGAGTTCCCATGGAGGGAAATGCTGGGGTAATTCTGTTCGAGAAAAGTAGTCGCAGACTGGGTATCATAAAATCGAAGAAAGCCGAAGCCTTTGGATCGACCTATTAAGAACGGTAGTTAGGAAGCTTTTCTGGCCACGTCTACTATAGTGTTTGAGGACTAGTCTTACCATTGTTCTTATCGCGAATCACACGAACATCTTCGAGGGGCCCGACGTTGTAGTACCTATCGAGTTCGTATTTGACCTGTATTCCCATGCGACATCGCTAAGCCTTAGCTACAATTCCCACAAAAAAGGTTTTTCTGAAAGTTACGCAGGTCGACTTGGGAGGGATGAGATGCTAGTGATCGGGAGGGGAGAGGGTGATGCCAACGTCGTTTTCGCTCATATCGTATGGAAGCCCTTCCATATGTATCTCCCTACTGGGCGCTCCACCGTAGTATGGTGAGCGACTTCTCGTATTGGCGTGCCGCCTAGGCGGGCTTCGGCTCCGTGATCGACTGCGTCTGTTGTACCGTGGTGGTGATCTATAGCCCTCCTGATCCCTGTCACGATATCTGCCTCGGCCGTTGCTTGCTAGGCTGCGGCCACGGTTGTAGTGATCGTAGTCAGGCTGATTATTCCATCCCCGTCTATCGTTGTGGTGGTTTATAGGTCCTCGGGGAGGTACGCTTAAGTTCACTTGCAGAGAGGAACATTAGCTTCTAGTCAATAATCAAGTCACTTCTCTTTCCATCGAGCAACTAGATACCCTGAGTATGTTGTTGATGCGGAAGGAGACGATAGTGGCCGTGTGATTGTTGATCATGGCTGTTGTATTGCGCTCCGTTGATTTCACGGTTGTCTGATCCTGAGGGGCTAGATTTGTCTCTGTAGGAAGACATAATAGCTAATCTCTGGCCGCTTTGATGAGAGTAAGTAATAAAGGGTTATATAACAGAGAAGAAAGTAGTGGGGTAGTTGATGGGTGGGAGTGGAGAGGTGATGGTTGGTGAGAGTGCAAGACCAGCCGAGAGGCGGCTCTTAAAACTGCCTCCCGGATGCATAAGCGTTCCGTTAAAGCAGGCTCTATCTACGTGAGGACTATTGCTATGCTTGTCTTGAAAAGAATCCCATATGTCGCTTTGAAATTTTCCACTCCTAACAGTAATTAAGGGGCGTATTGTCCCGGGTTAGCAACCTACTTGGCATCAGCTGGTGATCGAAGCCCCGCTGCTCTACTGCATTAAAGGTAGCCACAAGCAATTGAAAATCAAACCACGGAAGGCTACAAAGTCGTTTGAACTCCTGTTAACCCCTAGTCAATGTCGCGCGAGCTTCTAATTAAACCTCTAGGCAAGAGATTTCACAACCGTTTGTTGCCGGAGCATGATTCCCTTTTAGAAGGGTGGTATACCATCTACAAGCGCTCCTCCAAGGACAGATTAGAGGGGCAGTGTGGCGGGTTGAATAAACTTTCGGGGTTGGGGCGGACAGGAGGGCAGACGGCAGGCTGGGCGCGCTCGGCGCTGATGCAATCAAAGAGGGCCCAAACTCAAGGTTAGGCATTGCTTTTAACTAAACATTTGCATCTGCAGAAATTATAGAAATCTTAATGTGAGGCTCCTCAAGATGATGTGTCTGCGTCTCTCTGTACCTATTCTAGGTAGAGTTACACGCTCATTTGAGTATTTCAGAGAAGCCGCTCATCGCCGAGCTCCGTGCAAAGCTGTGCATCTTGAGAACTGTTGAATAGTTCTAACAGAAGATCTCCCTTCGATTTGAAACAGAAGATTGCTGAAATCTCTGAAAGTGATTGTACGTTTCTATTACGCGGCATCGACAGACTTCACAGTTTATCACTCGAAGAATCGCTAACCCTTGTCAAGGCATCGAACGGGCCTCGAAGGACCAAGAACCCCGTTCGCAAGACACTTCCCTAGTACTGTATACAAAAGGGTCAAGATCCTCATGGCAGACCCAGACTTAGAGGCAACAGCTTCCAAGGATACCACACCGTCCTCCCAGCCTATGTTCCGCACAGAACCCTCGATCCACGTCGAACTAACCCACTCTCACCTTGATGTCCTGGTCACCATGGCCAAAGTAAAAAGCCCGAAAGCAGGCGCTATCGTCCTCTTCGTTGGGACGACCCGCGATTCCTTCCAAGACCTAGAAGTCAAACACCTCGCTTACGAATCTTATGCACCCCTCGCGCTCAATACCCTTCTAAGCATTGCCCGCTCCATCAAAACTACACATGCCCTTACCGGTATTGCAATTATTCATCGACTTGGTACTGTTCCTATTGGCGAAGAAAGTATTTTAATCGCGGTAGCGGCGCCGCACCGACAGGCAGCGTGGCGAGCCGGAGAAGAGGCACTGGAGGAAACGAAGAAGCGGGCTGAGATTTGGAAGCTGGAAGAGTTTGTGGGTGCAGAGGGGGTGTGGAGGGCGAATAGAGATGGCTGTATGGGTGAGAAAGTGGAAGACGTGAGCTTGGGCGAACGGTAAGCAGAGATATCTGGCTGTAACAACGACGAAGAAGAAACTTGGAAAAAAACCTCAGTGTGCATCAGGAGATGAGGAGGCCGTGTCTCAGAAGTTGTATAGCCTGAACGGAGAGCGGCACTCACGAACAAGCTGGGTGGCAAAAATGGATGCAGACATAGGCTAGTTGAGGCCAAAATGGGAATATCAACCAGATGAGAATTAAGCAGCATAGTGTGGTGCGAGGTAGACGATACCTATACAAGTCTAGGAAAGTTCGGCCTAACGTAGGGATTTCCGACCCTCAAACTTGTTATTGATGAGCTATGGAAAAGAGGATCCAGATCCACAATAATGACGGTCTTGAGCAGGAAAGCCAGGAGTTAGACACAAGACGGTAAAAATAAAGCACCTAGACCAGACTGACGTCAGCCATATTGAAGAATTCTAGGGAGGCTGTTCAACCGGAGGATCAACAGCCCTCATATTGATGTGCTACCCGCTCTTCATAGAGACATGTTGACCGGTGCTGCAGCAAATCACAAATACACTCAAAAAAAAGAAAAAAAAGAAAAAACCAATCCCGTTCAAAAGGTTACGCTCACGCACGTGGACAATTTTCAATATTAGCAGCCGCAGATGCAGGCTTTTGAATCACCACAGCAAACCTGTTAACCACCACCGTCTCCTGCAGATCCCGCAAGCCATTTGTTCTGCTTTTCAACGTCTGCAGCTTTACGGCTGGATGCAGATGTAACAAGCGCGTGGTTTACTAGAGCCAGTATAGTAAATAGAATTATTACCAAAACCAACTTTTGACAGACCAACCACAATGCTGCATTGGTACGACCCGGGGTCTTTAACAATGCTCTAGCTGCGCCAGTTGGGCTATCATGCAATATTCGTACAGCCAGCCATATGCATACACGTACTCAAGGACTACCGAGGCGCCCCTCGTTCATTGGTCCTTTTTCCTTCCGCGCTCTCTTCCTTTCTCCGTTCCTTCTCTTCTTTTCTAGCCAACACAGTAGCAAGCCATTCCTCCATTTCTTCCTCCGCGTCTTTTTCCGACCTTCCACTGCCATCTATGCCGAGGCCGCCCCTGATCTTTCGCCGCAGGTCGTCCGTACTAGATATGTCGAATGCCCAAAGCGTCCCGCCCGCCACCATCATAGCCAAGCTGCAGACATTAACCGTAGCTAAGTTTAACGCCTCAAACGCTTCGAGGCCAGCGTTGAAGGAGGTATTCGGTCTCGTATTTGGTTGGTAGAATTTTGGAGTGATCGCCTTGTAACGGCGAGCAAGGGAGCGTCGGGTAATTACTGTCGAAAGTAAGAAGAACGAGGCTCCCGCGAAGAAAAGGCCCAATTGCTTGCGTGAGCGGGGCGAAGTGATGGCGGAGCCGTATGATGCGGATTCCTGGGGGGCCGGGGACATGGTGGTTGGCTCGGACGGGCTTCGCTGGAGGAATGCCATGAATAGACTGCAGGTGTAAGGCAAGCAGTCTCGGTAGGAGGCTCAGAAAGCCAAGAGATCAGCTCTTCAGGCGGCAGCTCAATTGGATCTCACACGAGGGCCTTATGGGGCTCTCATAGGCCGATTTGGTGGCACGGGTAGCAAAGGCCAGAATTTACTTGTGGCGAGAAGAATAGCCGTTGTGCCTGGCGAGCACAATGCTGTATGCAAACTGGGAACACAACCTAGCAAAGTTCAGTAGACGAGGGCTCGAAGTTGAGGAATTAGCGTGCTTAGTCACCAGCCCCGGAGTTTCAGTGGTGGAAGATCAAGCCACAGGGGTGGTGGCCATCGACAACAACCAACGACGGCTGTCCCCCACCACTTCCCCAGCATGTCTCCTCATTGTCAGCCCTTTCCAGCTGTATTCTTACTCTAGCTTCCTGCAAAGCTTCGAACCCGCGATCTGCATGTTCGCGTCGCTAGGCAATTCCTGCCGCTCACTACCGCATCGGGGCCTCGTTCCTGATCGAGCTTGGCCAAATTCTCATAGCTGTATAGGTGTCACTGCTTTTCCATCCCAACCGTAATACTTTTGATTATCCTTCCGCTGGTAAAATGGGTCCTACGATTATCGATAAGAGCCAGCTAATAGAATCAATAGGATCAACGCTCCGTGATCACACGCGTAATTTTGAGTCTGGTGTTCGCGCACGGTCCAACTCTCGTGGAACCTACCGGCGGACGGGATACCTCCGAGACCCACAAGGAGACAGCACAGCGGTCCCGTGAGGGCTCTAGAACCACGGAAGCACCCAAGGACAATGCAATGTCTTCCGAAGTTGCTTGGACGTCAGGTTTCTCGTGTAAGCGTCCTTCCGGCCCGACAACGCATGCCAAGCTATAAGCCGATCTGCGCCTACTCCACGACTTGGAGAATACGAGAAGCCGTGCAGAAGTTTGTATACCCCGCAAACCAGCTCACAGAACCAACTCTGGAGACTAGGTGGCGCAGATCGGGGAGCCGAAGCTTGGGGCGTTAGTTTGTAGGCTGACACAATATCGCTTAGTCCCACGCGGCTCTGATTTGACACCCCTAAAGAACATTTCCTCATCGTACATGCTTCGTCCTTTTCTTGAATGCCGCTTTATTGCTATTTTCAGAATACGGTAAGGTCGAATATCTTCTTCAAGCCTCGCCCGGCTAATATGAAAGCTTGGCATCGTGGATCCTTCCTTGGCCGGTCTGCACGGATTGTTCGCCTTAGGCCTCCAGAGTGCTTCGCTCAAGCTCGAGCCCGAGTTGCGTCCGCTGCTTGGTCCAATGTTTCTGATGTATCCCTCAAGCTGGTGATATGATCTGATATTCAAGTTGTTTTCTCCAATTGAATCTTACCGCTTGCCCCAATAGGCCTGTCCTGGCTTTTCACCGCTCGATTCTTCCCTTTGCGGCCATTGCTAGCTTTACACTACATGCAACACCGCATGCAGCATGACGGCCGAGCGCGCCCAAACAGACGGCACAGCTGAATGCCTTAATGAGATCACGAGAGGGGTTCGGGTCAGTGTGCGGGTGGGTTCGGGTCAATGTGCGGGTGGCTATGACAGAAAATGTATAAAGCTGGCCTGTTCCAACACATAGAAAGACTCACAGCAGTAGTCACAGCTCTTCACTTTCGCTACACACATTCGTTGCAAGCAGCCTAAGTGGAACATCTCTACCAGTGCCTCAAACAACCTCAAAATATTCATATTTAGCCAACATGATCTCTGCTATCAAGGCCACTCTTCTCACACTTGTCGCTTCAAGGTAAATATCTTGCTTTTATTCCATACCGTTGATATGCCTTCTACCCTATTACAACTCTTGCCAATGCTAATGTTTCGCCAGCGCTTTCGTTGTTGCCGCTCCAGGTGGTGACTGGGGAACGTCTACTTGCACCACTGAGTACATCACGACAACCTCCTGTGGCACTTCCGAGACAACATTCGTAGAAACCAAGACTGTCTATGTGCCTGTAACGGAGATCACCGAGATCCCACAAACCACTGTCGTTCCATACCCCGAGACATCCATCAGTGAATCTATCAAGACCATTACCTCTTGGGAGACCTACCTTGAGACGAAGACAATTCCAGTCACTACCTGGACCACGGAGGTGGAAACCAAGTCGAAAGAACAGACCAGCTGTGAAACTATTCCTTACACGTAAGCAATTCTCACTGATCTCCTACATCATTGTATTGTAGTTGCTGACTCGAAAACCTGCAGCATTATCTTGACCTCGTACAAGACCGAAGTGACAACCTGCCCGGAGACCTACGTCACCAGCACCCCAAGTACATCGGTCTGCACGTCGACCTCGGAAGTCCCTTACACATCCACTATCGTGGAGACTAAGACAGAGTGCTCGACCAAGGGCCACGGATGGTAAGCGGAGTTGAAACATACTCGCAAGAGCTATATCCTTACCAGAGGGTGAAGCTGCCAATTTGAGTACGTGATGGCAAGCAATGACTTGGAAATTTTTTTAAAGGAAGAATAAACAAGATGGATAGCTCTCATTTTTTGCGGCTACGAGTTTGGCAAAAACGCTCCTTAATGGTCATTATGGCCAGTTTAATGTAATCCGAGAAACCCGTAGTTATTAAACGCTAGCTCTCCTTCATGAAATCATGTCAGCTGTGATTCCTCAAATTCTATCTGCGCGCAGCCATCACAGAGAGCGGAAGACCATATTCCACTTATCCCCCAATAAAATAACTGTTATCTACAGTCATTAGAACAATCCGACAAATTCTTCACATTTCGGCTCTACCAATCCAACTTTCAAAGGTCACTAACACGATAAACAAGCTCCAAAAATCTTAGTCATGCAGGAGTTTCTACACAGGTACAAAGGCTACAAAAAAGCCCCTACTTCTTAGTACTTCGGGCCAGCGGTAAATTGACACCCCCTAATTGGTATACGGACACCCCCCAATTGATATGCGGACACTCCCACTAATTTAGTTTAGTTCCTGCCTGATTAAGTTAGAATATCACGTGCGTTTGACTTGTTTACATATGCATCGCGAAAATCAAATTATTAAAATGCAACTTTTATGACTGCAACGCCACGATCAAGTCTTGATTCTAGTTATAGTACAAGTAGTAGAGTCCAAATTAGATTTAGAATGCGCCAAAGGAGC
>Ga0307507_10009459_pt1 | contig 12970 bp, 13 predicted proteins | sample 7_EM_MG_FD_207223 | JGI IMG/M metagenome (GOLD analysis project Ga0307507, IMG submission 207223) | Populus trichocarpa ectomycorrhiza microbial communities from riparian zone in the Pacific Northwest, United States - 7_EM | ecosystem: Host-associated > Plants > Roots > Unclassified | place...
ACTCAGGGTCCTGACATGAAAAATATATTTCTACCAACAATTCAGGGTCCAGTCATGAAAAATATATTTCTACCAACAATGCAGGGTCCAGACATGAAAAATATATTTCTACCAACAACTCAGGGTTCTGGCATGAAAAACATATTTTGTAAAAGTGAAGATTTATAGGCCAAATATATATAAAATATAAATATACACCATGACTTTTAGTCATGTAATATACCTGGAGTTTACATGACTAATAGTCTGTTACCTATGGGTGAATGAAGTGGCCATGATGGCACAAACTTTCTGGGCAGCGCCGCTTCCTTTGTTTGTCGAAGGCATGATTGCCTTATAGGGAGTGGCGGGCTTTCTAAAGTTGGAAGTGTTTCCTTTCCTGGTCTTTAGTTCGGGATTGGTTATGTGATCGTGAGACATGTGTCCTGTTTGTCCACATCGGAAACATAATCCTTTCTTCATGTATTCATTTCATTCGTCGATGGACATCCTATCGATGTCCATTGCGTTTGGGTCTCGAGCTCATGGAGTAATTGCTGGGCGGGATGGTCGGTTGGGTTGCCAATTCATTACTCTATTTTTTGTTGTTTTTCTGTAGTGGGATTTCTCGAATCTCCTAGCATCGTCTATGATGCCATCCAATGTTTCCGGTGCATCCTTCTGATCTTCAATTTTGTCTCATAGTCTCGACTCGAGACCGTCCAGGAACATTCCTGGGAGACACGGGTTTTCTTGCCCTGTCATAATGTATCCTCCTCATCCTGCAAGTGAGTTGAAGTCGAGGATATACTGTTCAAGTTCTCCCCGTTTCATTCTCAACACTGAGAGATCTGTTCTGGCTTTGTCTTTGGTTCTTCTTAGATCAAAGTTCTGATCTAAGAGCTTCACGAAATCTGCCCAGGTCATTCCTGGGTCGAATACTCTGTTTCCTTGAACTATCTTTGTATGTTCATCTGTAAAATATTCCGCCCATTCTGCTGCTCTGCCCGATGACATGTAGGTGAGCACGCAGTTGATCTTTTGCTGATCGTCGGGGAATAAATTGTTGTAGGCCCTGATGTAGGCCTCTAAAATTCTGAACCATGTTTTATAGTTGGATTCCTTTCCATCGAAATCCTTGGGAGGTTGGCATTTCTCGCCTTTCCCGTTCTGCATTCCTGTGTTACTGGGTGGTTCGACCATGTCGGTAATTACCTGCTCTGGTAATGTCGGGTTCTTGGGTTCAATTGGTTCTGTCGGTGTTGCTGGGTTAAACATGTTGGCTGCCAGCGTGTTAAATTCGTCTGTTACTCTGTTCGCTTCGTCGGTTGATGGTACACCTAGACTGGATAAGTCTATCGGGTCAAATACGAATGTCGGTGGTTGCTGTATACTCCTACTTGGAGTTCTGGAGATTACTGGTGTCTGTACCAGTGTTTCTCGTCTGCTAAATGGGGATGTTCTTGGTCCTGGTCCTATTACACGTCGGTAACTAGGAGTAAATCTCGATGGTGTTGGCAGTTGCGATGCAGGAGGGCTCTCCTCTTCTGCGGTCTGAAATTGTTCTGTTTGTTCGGGCTCAGAATCTGAGCTTTCTGGTACTCTTAATCTCCAATGACTCGACTCTCCTTGAGCAGCCGTGGTTTCCTTTCTAAGTAGAAGACGCCTTGTCTTCTACAAGTCTGATAACGTCTTTAATCTGGTTGTTGTAGTTCTCTAAAAGAAGTATCGTTTCTTTTAGCCTAAGATTATACTCTTCGACAAGACGTATAATTTCTGTGAGTTGGTCCAGTGTGTCATTCTGTGCAGGAGGGCTCTCCTCGTCTGCATTCTGTTTCGGGTAGAGGGCGGGTGATGCGCCTTCTATTCTGGGATAAGCTTGAACCTTTTGTTATGGTTATTAATCGTAACGGGCGTTGTAAGCCTAAGTTCGTTCTCGGTTTCTAGTTCGTTCATTCTACGACCAGTTCTCTGATAGACACTGTCGTTCTATAAGGCAGCTCCTTCTGTGGATCACAGCCTTTCGCTGCTCACTTCGTTATGCCCTTAATAACAACAGTACAGGTTCCCGCAATGCTCTACGTCTTGCGACTGCCTAGAGATTTGGTTATAGGGTTGTTTAGACGATGATACCCTTCTATAAGTCTTCAACGTTGAAGACTTATTCATTTGTGTTTCAAAGAGACTCTAAGTCAAAAGACTCTAGAGCTCGAGGGCGATCTTAGTGTTCCGGTGGTTCTGAGGGTTGAACTAAGCTTGTATTGCCTAGGTTCAAGCTACCGAATACAAATGAAAAAGTAGTACTTATATACTAAGTACTTTACTGCAGACTGTGCACTGTGCACTACGGACTACGAGCTGCGAACTATGGACTGTGCACTGTGCACTACGGACTGCATTATCTAAAGAGGAATGGGACTTGGGATGCGTATCTAGAGTCTGTCCAGTATGGTCTAGACTATGTCTTAGGAAGGTGGAAGTGTCTGCATGTATCTAACTGTCTGTCTGTATCGTACAAAAAGAGTTTATATCAGAAATGGAGAGCATGATGTGGGGGGAGACAAGGGCAGGATATTGAGGAAGTGGCTCAGTGGCCTCAGATCTACAATGGTCAACATGTCACAGCCCATGCCACACATTGCATTGAGGACACATAAGTCAGGTGCACTGGAGTGTCTGAAAAATGTGAACTTGAAGAGTACTCAAATAAAGAATCTGTACTTGAATAAAGAATCTGTACTGGAATAAATAATCTGAACTTTGGTGTGAAATTTACCAGGTACACATTCCAAGTTCACATTATAAAGTGTACCAAAAATTTCTACTGTTGAAGCCCTTGTCAATCAAGACCTTCACTTTTCCCTCTATCAAACCTCCCTGGATTTCGACAAGGTAGGTCAAGTACTGACAAAAACCTTCAATCCCTCTCTCTCCACAGCATACAAGCAATTTGATCTCAACCAGAGGTCTCTGGAACCCAAGAAAGCGATCCAATACTGAGTTGACAGTCTCCCAGACTTCCTCTGTCATGACCCCCATGCAGTTAGCCTCTGCTGTAGCCTGTCCAAATGCTGATATTTCATTGCTTTCAGTTGCAATTGGTACATCCTCCCCAAGCTGCTCAGCAGCCATCCTTAGCTCTGCTATTAATTTTCTTCCCAGCTCACATCCCTTAGGCCCCATTGCTGGTTGTTGGGCTTGACTGGAAGAGTTGTCTGAGCCTTTTGACATTGCTGCTGGTAATGACACCTGGACCTTCTTCACACTGACCTGGAACAATGTCTGTACCCTTCCTTTCTCTTTCTTTGCTTCGCATGCTTTTATGCAGGCCTTCTTTGTCACAAGGCATGTATCGCATATAGATGACACATAGCGCAGGGGTAGCTGACAAGCTATCTAGCCCTTACCTTGGGTGTTGGGTTGTGAGAGATGTGCTAAGCAACTGACTAGCTAGAAGTATGAGACTTAAGATTAGAGGAGCATAGTACTGGCCCTTATATACCTACAGGCATGGTCCATGCTACTATGTATGCATATTTATATAAAGATGCTGTGAGGTGTAAACACAGCACATGATGTAAAAGGCTGTGTATCAAACACAGTGTGTGTCATAATTGTGATGCATGTGGTCATGTGGTTTTATGCCAACACTCCCCCCCAAGTAGTGCAGCGTTAGCGCCCATACTTGTCTGTGGGTACAAGAGACAAATAGGCTATAGAGGATAGAATTCTATACTGAGCTGTTTTCTATGTTTCAAGAAGAGCATTGGGCCCAGATTCTTGGTGAACATATCAGCAACATTCTCCATAGTGGGAATGGCAAATACTTTAACTTCACCTTTCTCAATCTGCTCTCGGATGTAATGATAGCAGATCTCAATATGCTTAATCCCTTTTTGCGTTATGGGATTCTGAGCATTGAAGATCACTCCATGGCTGTCACCATAGATAGGGACATATGGCATGGGTTTTCTGAGTTTGCTGAATAGGATCTTGTACCATGCACAATCACGTGCACAGTCAGAGAGCGCTATGTAATCTGCCATAGTGGAGGATGTAGAGATTCTGCATCTTGGAGTGCCATTTGACACTGGTGTTCGCAAGGGAAAAATAGTATCCCTGCATAGATCGATGTCTGTGATCTGCATCTGATCTGTCATATCCATAGCTGGAGTCACAATAGGTGTATAGCCCTGCATCACTTCTTCCATCATAGACCAAGGCATATTTGCATGTACCAGCTAGGTAGCACAGGATGTGCCTAGTTTTCAGGCAGTGTTCCTCCAATGGATTATGGGCGAATTTCACCATCTGAGTAACAGCGAGGGCAAGATCAGGATTAGTTCCAAGCATCAAATATAGCAAGGACCCTATCACCAATTGGTACTGAGACTGGAGAGCCACCATAGCAGTTCCATCAAACAGTTCAGGTTTATAGCCAGTGGGAAGAGGAGTTTGTGCAGCCTTGGCATCGGCCATACGAAAGTGCTTGAGAATTTTCTCAAGGTAGGGAACCTGATCTAGATAGGTCTTCCCTCCTTGATACTCTATCCCCATACAGAGAAACTCCCTGCATTCTCCCAAGTCACGACATTCCCATTTGTCCATAAAGAGTTTCTTCTTGGATGCAACTTGGGTAATGTTTGGTCCAGTTAGGATGATATCATCCACATATGTGAGTATGATGACCATAGTTCCATCAGCATGTTTAGCGACGAAAATGCCAGCATTGGCATAAAGGTGGGAGAAGCCAAGAGCCTTCAGGCTTCGATCAAGCTCATGCCACCAAGTGTGAGCAGCTTGCTTGAGACCATAGATGGCCTTTTTCAAGCAAAGAACCTTGTGTTTGTTGCCCAGAACTTTGAACCCCTGAGGTTGCTCCATGTAAAGTTCCTCATCTAACATTCCATATACAAAGGCAGATTTCACATCAAGGCCTTCAATTTTCCATTTCTCAAGTGCTGCTAACACAAGAATGGTGCAGACTGACTTGAACCAAACAACTGGTGAGAAGATCTCATCAAAGTCTAGACCCTCAACTTGTGAGAAGCCTTTGGTGACTAAGCAGGCCTTTTTACGTCCATCAGACTTTAAATCAAATACCCAGTGATTTTTGATAGCCTTATGGCCAGGAGGTAGGTCAGCAAGCTTGTAAACATTGTGTTTCTTGAGGGCCTCCAACTCCTCAAACTGAGCTTTGTGCCATGCCCGTTGATCTTTGGCTGATAGTTTGCCGATATCCTTGGTTGTCCAATCTCAGACATTCATTGGATCTGGTAATTCATCATGGTGGGGTATTGCCTTTGAAAGCAAATATTCCCACAATGCTCCCCCTTCCGTTGCTGATTTAGCATGACCAGGGTCACCCTCAACAGTGTTGCTCAACTGTCCTGAATTAGGAACAGACATTGTGCTGTTTGCATCAGGCAATTTTCAATGTCTGTTGGTGTCTGTAGAGGTGCTGGGCAGGTATATGTTCCTGTCTTTTCTGGTACCTTTCCTCTCTCACTCAGAGTGTCGAGGTGGCTCATTACCATGCTGTGCTCCCCCTGGAGCATGTTGGGGGTGCTGTGGTGGCGATTGAGGTGGATGTTGAGGCTCAGCATCATCATGTGATCCCCCTTCATCTCCTTGTGGAATGATTGAATCATGGGGTGGAGCGAAAGGTGCATCCAAATTGTTATCATCAGGCACACTTTCTGTCTCAATTGAGTACTTGGGTTCCTCCTGTTCCTGAATTTGTGTGACAGGTGGCACTTTGTGTTTAGCACACTTTGGGAACAAGCATTCATCAAACAGTGCCATAGCAGCAGTAAAGATGATGTTGTTGGGAGCACACATGAACATCATGTTTGATTCATGACCATCACGATAGCCAAGGAAAGTCATCAACTCCGACTTGGGACTTAACTTGTTGGCTTGGAGGTCTTTGTGAATAAAGACATAAGCTCCACATCCAAGGATGCATAGGTGAGAGAGATTGGGTTTGAATTTATCAAGGTACCCTTTTGGAGTTTGCCAATCAAGGCACTGCACAGGGGTGTGGTTGTATAGGTAATTCACATGTAGAACACTGAATTCCCACCAACTGTCAGGTAGACAGGCCTGATGGCACATAGACTCCACTTTCTCATTGATAGTATGGTTGAAATGCTCTGCTCTGCCATTCATTTGCAGCTGAGCTGGAACACTCTGTTGGATCTCGATCCCTTCATCCTTAAGGAGTTTGACATAATCCTTATCGACATATTCTCCTCCATTGTCAGTCATCCATTCACCAATGGTCATGTTGTATTGTGTTTTGACCATGGCAATAAATTGTTTGGATGCCACTTTGGAATCACTCTTCTTTTTCAGAAGGGATATCCAGGAGTGGGAGGAGTTATTGTCAAGGAATGATATGTAATATTTGTATTTGTGGTACAATTGCACCGCAAACTCCTTGAGATCAGAATGAATCTGTTGAAATGGACATGTGGTGCATGCAGAATTCTTAGGAAAAGAGCAAGAATGCATCTTTCCTTTCACACAGCCTTCACACACCAGTGGATCTTTAGGGACTTTGATCAATCTCAGAAAATTCCATGTACTCGATTCGAATTTCTCAAACACCTGTTTTCCAGGATGTCCAAGTTGTTGATGCCAGAGATTGTAATCGTCCCTGTGGATGGACTTGTGTGTGGTCAACTCACTTCCAGTGAGGACCTCCAAATTGACCTAATAGATCATATCAGTAAACAGTCTGGTCAAAGCTACTATTTTCACTTTGCCAGTTCAAGGGTGCACTCATCTCCCTTGATTTGCATGTTGCCTTTGAGGAGCAGTCCCATGGATAAGAGACAGATTCCCATCCCAGGCATATAGAATACTGGTGATAGGCAGGAAATTGTGACCATCTTAGGGGTTGTATTATCCACCCATGTTTTCATGAAGACAGTACCATGGCTGTGTATGGCTGCGGCACCATTGGTGGTTTGTGCCTGTGGCCGGTTCTTTTCATCAAAGAACCTAAGGTCAGAGAAATCCACCTTATTGTCTGTGAAATGGACTGATGCTCCTGAGTCAACTATCCACTCTATGAAGTTCGACTTAGAGTTGTCCTTGCAGTCTGCACAAAACGAGGTGTAACCACAATTTATTTTTGCATAGGCTAGATACTTATCTAACAATCTACCTATGTCTGGTTCAATTATAGGACCACAGAGTGTCTCTGGGTCATCTCCGTAGTCAGACATGTCATCATCCAGGTTGAGCTTCAACCCTTGTGGAAGGGGAGCATCATCCTCATCATCCCCAAATAAGCCCAATCCTTCTGGGATTGGGGCCTCCTCTTCTCTGAGGGACACCATATCTTCTTCCTCAGATGGCACATCGATCACCATCGCATCCAGCATAGGTGCCATTTCTGGTGTTGGAACCCTGGGTGGTTTGTGGCGAGGCTCTGTGAGTGTGTATGCACCCCACCGAAAGGCAGGGGTTTCAGGCTCAGGCTCCTGGAGCATGTATGCTCCCAACTTTACAATTGGGGCTCCAAACATTCCATCAGTTACTTCCTCCAGGGAAGTGATCCCCTCAAACTCTTTTGAAGTTTGGATGGTGGGTGTTACCCCAAGGCGACACATCAGGTCGCAGGAACACTGAACATGGGGGTATGGAGGAGTTGTCCTGCCAGGGTTTTTCCAAGGGCCTGTGGCCTTCTCTCATTGTGTAGAAGGCCCAGCAGCTGAGAACAAGGTTACAGAGTGTGCTGTGGGCGCTGGTAGTGCTGGTGTGTCAGCAATATGCATTGCCGCTGATGCTAAGACAAAATCAGAGTTGTAGGTATCAGAGGCTCCAGCCACATGGTTGTGTGCACCCTTACCCTTACCTCCATGTTGGAAGGGCCGTTTCTTCTTCTGCTGCAAGCTGCTGGAATCGGCGCTCTGCTGCTCAGAGTACTGAGGATTTGGGCCTTTGCCCTTGATAGTGGTGTTCCACTGTACCTGTGTCTGGTGTTTTTGCTGCGGCTTGTTAGCCAGAGCCTTCCCTTTATCATATGTAGCCCCTTTGCAGGGCTGTTGTGAAGGGTGGAAGCCACTGAAGCAGGCTCCCCTAGGGAACAGCACAGGTTAGGGTATCCCGCACGGGTCACAGGTAGGTGTACCAATGGGTACAGGTAACGGGTAATGATAGCCCTACCTGAGACCTTTAAAACGAGTCTAAGAACATAATTTTTGGACCAGAATTGAATGAGTTACAGCTGATTTCATGAAATTCATCGAAATTAGCCATATCTCACTCATTTCTGGGTCAATTTGGCTGTTCTTGGACTCGTTTTGATGGGAAAACCCGCGGAATCATGGGTACGGGTACTCTGTGGGATGGGTATGGGTTACCAGAGTGATACCTGCAGGAATACCTGTGCTGTTGCCTAGGCTCCCCAGACATCACGAATCTGTGTGCAGACTTCATCAGAGGTCAGACTTTCAGGAGTCCAACCAGCAAAGAGGGTTTCCAGCATGCACTGGTAGACATATTCTTGACCAGGGTTAGTCGTCAGCAGAAGGTTGGAAAGGAGAATGAGGCAGGCCATCGCAGGGCTGACAAATTTGTCAGGGAGTGCCTGGAAATGATGCATGAAAGTGGTGAGCTGTGGGTTAGGATCAGAGAGATTAAATTTCTGATCTTTCATGAAGCGGAAATGCTCCAGGACTTTGAGATGGGATTGTTTGGTGTATTTAGTTTTAAGCCATTCCCATGATTCCTTGGTGGTTTTCTCCTTGATCTAATCCCAGATCCTGATATCAAGAGCTTGGTTAAGAATTCCCATGGCTTGGGCATTAGCATCTGTCCAGCTCGAGAGTTTGCGGTTGTACTCACCAACGAGATGGGAATAACCCATCATCTCTACTTGGTACTGAGTCCACATGGCCTGTAGTTTGGGGATATCCACGGATGGGGTCTGGTTGTTAATAACAATGGGTTTGGCCAGAGCTGAGGGGTGTGAATCGTCAGCAGGTTTAGTAGTGTCGCCAATAATGACGCTATAAACTTTGGCCATCATGAAGACATCCATCATTTTCTCAGACCAGCCCTGGAAGTTTCACCCATTGAAGCGAGGGATGTCAGAGATGGAGAGAGTGGTGGAAGAAGACTTGTTGGAAGACATTGTTGGTAGGGTTGGTTGATTTCTGGAAAGAAAAGAACTTGGGTGTGTCAGTGAACAGGTATGATAGAGCATGCAACCATAGTGGCACACAGTGCTTGACATGAACCCTGACTCCATTAGAGTCAATGTCCAGACAACAGTGTTGGTGTTCAGCCCAAAGGTGAACAACCTTGACAGTGTTCAGCAATGAAGTGAACTGCTGTTGGTGATGTGCAGCCCAGAGGGCGCACATTTAGCCCAAGGTGGACAAGGCTAGGACATTGTCAGAACTTGTACAGCCATAGCACATGTTGTTCGACATCGGGGCCCATAACCTGTCGCAAGGCATGTATTGCATATAGACGATGCATAGTGCAGGGGTAGCTGACAAGCTATCTAGCCCTTACCTTGGGTGTTGGGTTGTGAGAGATGTGCTAAGCAACTGACTAGCTAGAAGTATGAGACTTAAGATTAGAGGGGCATAGTACTGGCCCTTATATACCTACAGGCATGGTCCGTGCTACTATATATGCATATTTATATAAAGATGCTGCGAGGTGTAAACACAACATATGGTGTAAAGGGCTGTGTATCAAACACAGCATGTGTCATAATTGTGATGCATGTGGTCACGTGGTTTTATGCCAACATTCTTTCCTTGATGTTGAATGATACCAGCTGGTCCCGCTGTTCCAACCTGTATGTCTCCATCACACTCAGAGCAATTTACAGTTGTTGAGGTGTCGTATTTCACTTTCTCTGACTTCTGTTTATTCTAGGATAACCAATTGTAATTTGAGACTATGAATGACTTTACAGCCATGTGCAGAACATAGGGCGCAGGCCTTTTTTTTTTTTTTTTTTGGTCCAAACAAACAAGTTGATAGAGCTCTGTAGTATTCTCAATATAGCACACTCAAATATCATCTGTTTGGCTTGTAAATAGATTCGTTCAACACAGATTTTGATTCTGCATCTGGAAGTGTAATTTTTGTAGCGAATGGGAAGGGTGGTTCCACGACAAAGTCCTACATCAAACAAGTTGATAGAGCTCCATAGCATTCTCAACATAGCATGCTCAAATGTCATCTGTTTGACTTGAAAATAGATTCAGTCAATGCGAATTTTGATTCTGCATCCGGACATACAAAGTATATGTATATAATCTATCAAAGTTGCGAAAAGCAACTCTTTGCTGCTGCTTGAACAACCTTGCGCCACATCACAAAGTCCTTCAGTGTCACTTCTCCAACACCATTATGCCACATAAAAAGTGCTGAACACCTTTGTGATGCCACTACTTGAAGGATCTCATGGAGTGTATCACTTACCAGGCATTCACACTTGGCAAATCCTCAACAACTATTGCTGCCAATCTGGACATGCCATTGTAAGTCATGCAGCGTATCAAGTGCACTTGGTTCATCAAGAGGAGTAGGATTGCCTTGGAGCCCACTGCAAAGCGAGGAGAAGAGTGGAATGGTAATCCTCAGGTGGGTGCTTGAGGTGTCAGTGAGCTTGGATGTTCCATGAGAAGCAGTGCCATGGCCACAACCATGACCACATTTATGTCCAGTGCCACATGCCATGGTCTTGGATTGAGTGGAGGTGAGCAGCAGCAGAATCTATGTGTAATGGGGTAAGGAGTTGCCAGAGGGCTGCCAGTATTCTATGTAGGAATTTGTTGTGGAACTACCCTTCCCATTTGCTATAAAAATTACACTCCCAGACACAGAATCAAATGAATCTATTTACAAGCCAAACAGATGATATTTGAGTGTGCTACATTGAGAATACTACAGGGCTCTATCAACTTGTTTGTTTGGACCAAAAAAAAAAAAACGGCCTGCACCCTATATTCTGCACATGGCTGTAAAACTACCCACTTTTCCTTTCACCATGTTTGTGGTACATAAGCCATATGAACAATGAGAAGAAAAAGACCAAAAACCATGAAGAACGGTCTGTTCTTCACCCAAACAGTGCTTCAAATGACCCTCATTAACTGTCTATGGGTTATGGATGTGTCACCCCATCACTAGCTGCCTTAAAAATAGAATTTGGAAGAAGTTTTTTTAGCACTCTGAGACTGCCCCCCCTACTGTCAATGGTCAGGTAGTTGGCCACTGTAACTTTTTTGTTGTGTCATTAAATGAATAGACATCCTTTTGGCCCAATTTTTTTTCACCATGTAGATAAATGTATCAAGAGTTGGTACATATAACTTTCATATTTTTAACATTCTGTAAAACATTGGTATGAATATTTTTCTAACAGAGGTCGTGAAACTGGTCTAAACCAGGTAGTTGGCCAGGCTGTCAACTGTCATCAAACAGCCATCATATGAGTTGCTAACTAGCAATCTAACTGATTCAAGTGCAAAATAATGCTTATCCAAAATGACTAGTGCTGGTCAAGTCACTCTAGTGCAGCCAAAATTGAAGATAGTGTTGTAAAAATTTTACAGTTAGTAAATAGTCTCTTGTTCTTTCAATTGTATGTGGTTTCGTGTTTTTTGAATAAAATCAAGCTATATTTCTTTAGAGTTAATTGCCTTCAGTGATTTCAACCTTTTTGGATTTTGAGGTCATGCTGGCCAGAAAAAAAACATGTAAAATACCTTTTGGTGTGTTTTATGCTGCTATACCTATTCTAAATAACATGATTGAAATTTTATTCCAGCTTTCTAGGCCTCTCTCTTGAAAAGGGACTGACAGTCTAGGTTCTTAAATATTGAAAATATGCTTGATCACTCTGCATAAATATGAAATTTATAGTGAAATTACTGGTAAAAAAGGGCTATTATCCCTCTAGTTTATCATGCAATGACCTTTCTCTAACTATGTGCTCAAAAGAACTCAATGACAAAGGTTTCTCAGTGTTGAGATATCACTGTCCCCTTTAGGCCATGTTACTACATCAGTAAGATGGAAAAATAGATTCCAGGTTTTCAGTGGTTTCCTTTGGTTTCCAAGTTTCTGGCAACTAGGAAACCAGAAACCTGGAAACCTGACAAGCCTAAAAACTATCTACTTAAGTATTTTGTAGAACTATTTTTCCATTAATAATAGCTTGTTTATAAGTTAGTTCCTAGTGTTGTTGTTCGATGCCCAAGGGCAACCGGTCCCAACCAACACCGAAGAATACAAGGACCGCAACCAGACTGGCAAGGACTGGTCGTGGTCCACCACATTTGCTGTGTTGTTTGTCGGGTTGTGTGTTGTCGGTCCGATGACGGCGAACGACGACATTGGTTGTGTCGTCGTTTGGTTGTCAGCAACATGGCACTAGGATTCAGAGTCAGACAAGGGAATGGGGGGGGGTACTTATGTAGGCTTACCTGGATTGGCACAGAGGAAGACCCTAGACGATGACGACAACGTGCATCGTCACCATCATTGTTGCCTCGCGTCCACCTCCACCGTTCGTTCATTGGGCATCTGGCTGCTGGTTGTCATGGCCAAGAACAGACACCATTGCCACCCTGCAAGCAGCAGCTCGCAGGGGGCGTGTCGATGTAGTGGGTGGGCGACGTTGTAATCAAGCGATGCTTCAAGGGGAGGTGGGTGGACATTGACGGTGGAAGTGGTTGTCATCGGATTGTTTTTGGCATTGTTTGTTGTCATGGGAGTGGTTCCACTTGAGCACAAACATGACCACATGGTCTGTGCACAGCCACAGGGTATATAAGCACGCATCAAACAACTTTTCTTATTAATATATGGGGGTGGGCAATGCTCAGTATGTGTGACATGGGTCACATGGGTGACATCACGTCACAGTGACACTAAACACTGACCCACTCATTTTGCATTGCCTGCACCACATCCTTTTGAGAAAGGAAAGAGGAAATGGTATCTAATA
>Ga0307507_10009460_pt1 | contig 12970 bp, 9 predicted proteins | sample 7_EM_MG_FD_207223 | JGI IMG/M metagenome (GOLD analysis project Ga0307507, IMG submission 207223) | Populus trichocarpa ectomycorrhiza microbial communities from riparian zone in the Pacific Northwest, United States - 7_EM | ecosystem: Host-associated > Plants > Roots > Unclassified | place...
CAGAGGCAACGGCAACGTACGAGAATCCTTGAACGGCGTCGGGGTGAACAGCATGATCCTTCATCATGGACAAGATAATTTCCGGAGTAGTCTTAGTTTCGCCATGTCCCTTGATCATACCATCGCAAACAATCAACATGAGCTTGTGACTATTGGGGTAATCCGTAGTTGCGATTGAGTCTAATGTAGTTCTAACGCCTTGCTCACCCTCGGAGTAACAAGTGATAAGGCACAAGGCATGGGCAAGTGGGAATCCGAACGGCTGATATTCAGGTGGTGGCTGAGGGACAACGGCTTCATGAATGAATCCGGCGGGCCCGGGTTCGTCAACTTCGGAGTAAACACTGAGTCGTTCACCAGGTTGACCAGCATGGTTAGGGCTTAGAAGGTTCGATCCGGGTATCGACTCGCTCATCATTCCGCTCAAGCTTCCTTTAGATCCGCTTTGCCCAACTTGTTGATACATGGCTTGCCCAGGTGCTAGCAACCTCGCAGTAGAACTCTGGGAACCCATAGTGGTAGGGAAAGGTTTATGACGGCTTTGAGGCCTTTCTTGAGCATAAGGGCTGGTGAATCTGCTGGTCGTTGGAAGAAAGCTTCCTCTCTTAGAAGAGCGATCTCCAGCGGGGGTACTTGCATCCTTCAGCTTTGGAGGAGGGCGGTAGATATCATCCGACCAATCTTCAATCTCGTTCCTTCGTTTCTTCATATCCTTCCTCACATCACCAGCTCTAGCAGCTCCCAACCTCCAACTCAAAAACCATCCAAAGAACAAGGCGAGCAAAAACTTGATGAGAACAATGCTGACGATAAAGACCAAAGACACGTAGAGAACAACCTTGGAGGCGATACAACCGACAGTTTCAGTATCAATACTCCCAACGCGAATGATTTCCGACAAACATTTTATGAGCTTCTTCTCAGCAGAGCCTTGGAAAAGATGGGTAACATCAGTTCCACGGAGTTTGGGGTCTTGACGGTACTCATCGAACTGAGGCGGATATTGAACCTGATCTTTATTCAACCAATTGAGAAGGTCAAGGTCCAACACACTGCTCGAATAGACTAGAAGGTTTCTAGAGCTGTTCTTGATGTCGTTCCATGTAAAGTAAACATCAGTCGCAACTCTCAGCCTGTAATACTCCTGTCTCGCAAAACCACTAGTATGGCAGGCATATCCGATATATTTCTGATCGGTCATGTTCAGGTCCGGCTTTGTAGACCCATCCTGGTTGAAAACCCTGCAAGGGAAATACCAAGCCATTCCACCACTGGAATCGGTGGGTATCACCGATCCCTCAGCGGGAGTGACCAGTCCCTTACACTGGCCATTGACATTCTGGAACAGGAACGATGCATCCTTCCCGCCATTCTTCTCGGGGAGATCGTATAGAACGTTAGTATCCTTGGGGAAATCGATAGTGGCCGGATGTTTCGATATGGTGAGATCGTAGGCTCGTCCGTGAATGATCATGTATCCACCGCCGACATGATTGACCTTTAAGCGTTGAACGGGTGATCCGCAAACCGCTTCCGTGAAACCGAAGGTGAGGAAACCGACGAAGCCGCAAATGAGAAGAATGATACTGATGAGACCCATTTTCTCTCTCCATGCTCGCTGCTGCGCCTTGGCGGGCTTACCAAAGCACTTCAAAAGTGCACCTGGGCACCAAAAAGTAATAATAGCACAGTAAACGTTCCACAGCGAAGGCGGACGAACAGCGTCATCCTGTCTCTTCAGCTTCTCCTTCTCGTTCAATGAATGCCTCTTTGAATGCGCCCTGACCAATTTCTTGGAAGTATTCCTTCTGGGCACAGCTTCCATCCCTTCCTCCTCCGAGTATCTAGGATTTGACTGAGTAGGTCGAGTCAGACTCTTGATATCGGTTGAATCGGTTGAGGCATGCGACGCGGCCTCCGTACGGTCTTCGACTATGGGATCGTTACCCGTTGTCGAAGGAAGCACATTCATATGTTGTCGCTGTGCATGTTGCCGGTAGTAGTAGTTTGGATGATCCCTATCAATTCTATTCCGCTCTGGTCTAATCAAGCTCCTTTTTCGTCCGAATTCAGGGGTGCCAGTAGGCGTATATGGGTCTGCAGGCCCTGGCATCCCACCAGCCTGAGGTCCACCACCCGTCGGTAAGGTTGGCCTTCTCGTCGGAGGACTGCTGAACTGCTGCTCGTCGGAATAATACCCGGGTCCAGTTTCCACATCGTTCAGCCGGTGATGTCGCCCGGAGCCCCTATGCCCGGGCGATGTTGGTTCGGGTCGCTGAGGTAGCGACATGGCAAGGTGTTTTCAGAGGATCTAACCGAACAAATAGAAAAATTAGCACGGTTGTTAGATTCCACGACTAGTAGTAATTAAAAGAGTCGCAGTTACTCGAGTAGTTGAGGATATAACTCACGACAAAACGAAAGACTCAGGGAAGTCCTCTAATCCCAGGTCTCTCAACCAGTTGCAGGCACAAACGAATGAATGAACTCCGGTAACCCGTTGTCACCGTCAGCGATTGTAGCTATCAGTAGCACCAAAAGCTTCCACTTCTTCACTATGCCCCCTTAACCACTTAAAGGTCCAAACAAACGAACAAGCAAACACGCACACACCAACAAACAACCGTTTCAATCCTACGTTATCGGGTGCGAACGAAGATAGCGAGGGTGGATGGTAGAGAGGAAAATAAAATTAAAAAAAGTACAACAATGGAGAGCCCCAAACAGCCGTAACTGAGGAGGAACAAGTGCCGGTAAGCGGGGGAGTAAGAAAGAGAAAATGAACTAGGTGATGTGATGGTGGATAAATTAAGGGAAGCTTTCGGGGAGGAAGGGGGAGGGGGGGGGGATATGGACGAGGGAGTACAGCCGGCGACAGGGGAGAGTACTATACAAGTAAGAAGTGAATAGAGACAAGCAAGCGACCAAGCAAACAAACACGGGACAAAAAAGAGAACCAAACAAGAAAGAGAACGAGTGAGAGTGGGTGAGATGAATAGCGAACGGTAACGAATGAGAACGAAAGCGACCGCAGGGGAAGAAGAAGGTTCAAACGAAGGGTTTGAGGAAAAAAAGGAAGGGGGAGGGGGAATGTCGGTATGATGGTATGATACAAGGTGGAGGAAAGAGAAAAACCTTGATTTGGTGTTGTCTACGGTCCACCGTCCACCCTTCTTCTCAATTGGAAAAGAATCCTTGCCCACAGCTTCCCACCCGCACTTGGCTTGGGTTAAAGGGGTCGAGAGCTATTATTAGAAAGAGACAAAAAAGTGTGTTGTTGCTACGGGAACGAGATGGTGCTAAACTTTATTAAATTTTGTCAACCCAAAAAAGGTGTCTTGCCAAGACTTTTAGCCCTACTGTCTCCAATTACCGAAGGGGGGAGTTCTCTGCGGGAGAAAAACGATAGGCTGGTGCTGGTGCTGGTGCTACTCCTGCTGCTTGAGTTCAATGCCGAGGGAGTGAATCTCAGCCTCAATTATCCAGCAAAAAAAGGTGTTTTATTTCGGCATATACCGTAATACTATGATATCGGTTGGATCGGAATGATGCACTGGCATTCCATTCACCTTTTGCTCATTCCCATATTCTAATGTCAACAAAATATTTACTCCGGAATCGTCGCAGAGCACTCCATGTAAAATTGAGAAGGGTGGATAAATCCTGTGCTGACTATTGTTGCCCGTTGTGTTGGAAAACTATGGTTGCATGTTGTGAACTTGTTTGCCTCCAGCCACGTCATATCATTTTCCCTGATACCTTCTCCCTTTACCTTGATTTTCCTTCTATGGAGTGGCTACAGCAATACAAAGCAATCTCTACTTCTGCAATCCTATTCACTTCTGTGACCTCCACCGCCTCAATACTTCTGGCACTCGCTAAGCTCCTGGTCATCTAGAATCACTCGGGAACGCGAGTGACCGTGCGTGAAACATTCGCACCCTATTAGGGGCAAAGGTATTGTAGGGATTGGACTGTTGTGCCATTGATCATCTACAAACACTTTCAAGCCATCCGTTCGTATTGCGATAGCTCTTAAACTGCCTATTTTTTTTCCTTTTCAGGCGCTAAACCACCAGTGGTTGGTAGCCCAACAAACAGCTTGAAACTGTCGTACAGTAGCCATTGCAGGCCAGTCAAAGTACCGATCATGACGATTCTGACCGGCAAGCCATTCCAGAGTCCTGCGAATCCGATCTCTCCATAGATTCTCTTCATAGAAGCACCGAAAGCCTCGCCGGGTAGGCGATTTGCGTTGAGTTTTGAGACCATTACGTCTGCGGGATGGGAAACCTTCGTGGGGTTAGTATATGACTGAAAGGGAAGAGGGAAGGGAGGTGATTACGATTGCGCAGAGGATACCAGCAATATAACCTCCCGCAAATGATACCGTCGTCTGAACTCCGGTTCCATACTGGTCTTTACTCTTCGGGAGGTAATTATAAATCATTTCCACCGTGGTTTCAAAAGATGCAAACTTCATCATGGTATCTGCCACATCGTCAACATCCTACTCCCCACCCCTTGCGCTCCCTCAGCCCTTCCCCGGGGTAGAAAAACTTACAGGGAATCTGCCTCCCCCACAACGGGTACAGCCCCTTGTACAACCCGTTAACCCCCTCTTTCGCGATAACACTCTTCAATCCCTCCGTAGTACCCTTAAACTCGGGCGGAATCGTAGTCTGCATTCTAACCTTAACGGATTCGAATGGACACAACATGATATCAGCAATAAACTCAGCGCTCGCCGATCCTGCCAGATAAATCGCCGTCTTATACCTCGCCGCCTTCTCCGGCCCTGCAAGGTTCGAGTAGAATTTCTTGAAGAACTCGTAGCCACCGTACTTTATGCCTCCCTGGGCACAGTAGCCAAAGAACGTCGGTGACCAGCCTGTGAAGATGCCACGGATGCCCTCTGCGCTCGAGATTGTGCGCCAGGCTTGGATGTTTGAGCGGTAGAGTTTTGGGTCTACCTGTCGGCGGCATTTCACCAGGTCGAGGGGGGTGACAGCGGTGTGCGTTAGGCCCTGGGGTATATTAGCTCCGCTCGTGGTGCTGTTTGATGGAAGCGGGGGAGGTATACACAAGCTAGGACTCCACCAAGAGTGCAAGCTGCATAGAACTTGGGGGAATACATGTCTATCTTCCCCGCCTTCTTTTGTGTTGCTTCCGAAGCATGTCGAAACTCTTCCTGGGCTTCTTTCCCTAGCTTCTTGGCTTCTTCTGAGATGGATGCGTATGGATATAACGATGCGACCGAGGGCTGAAGCCGCGGTGTCTTCTGGGGAACCACGATGGAGAATGGTGTCGACGGGAAGACAGCTGAGAGGGTGGCGTATGTTGGTGTAACCAGCCCAGACATATCGGCAATAGTTGGATGAGAGCCTTGGGCGTCAATGAAAAGAGCAGAAGAGAAGGAAAGAAAGTTTGGTGTCGGGAGGTAATTTAGCACTATCCTGTTATTTAAATACCCGGGAATAGTATTAGACGAATAGGAGGGGAGCCTGCTTATCAGGCGCGGGGTGGGGGAGAGGAAATAGTGATGATGTGACGTCACTGCTCCTGTGTTATCAGAAACGCAGAAGCTCGTTGCTACGGCTTGGTATTGCCGTTATTCTTGCTTCCGGTCTGCCTCACTGGTTCTGAGTTCTGAGAACTCTTGCGCGGGCACCGGAGGTCACTGAATTCCGAGCTGCTTCACACTCACGGCAAATTGAGCCCTTTCACAGTCCTCCTACTTGGGTGCGCCATGCATGGTTGCGAACTATGTTACCGGTATTATCCCCTATCTTTTGTCTGTAGTATGGGGTCTGGTTCTTGGAGCAAAGAGTTTACACGAGTGGAGTGATTGAAGAACGTGTGCTAGTATTGATGAGTATTCAAAAGTATTGCCCCAGATATAAGAGGTAACAGGAATATTAATCAATGGGCACATTAATTTTTAGCAATTCATGTTTCATAAACCCCGGAGTTCCTACTTTATCTTTTTGGTAGCTCAAACCGCATTAGGGTATTCGGACAAGCTGTTTGTGTGAACACCTCGATGCGTTTGGGGATGGCTACTGCACTCGAGTGCAGTGTTCGAGCTTTCATAGGGCCAGGGTTCACTTTTCAGGATACCGGTGTTTGAGTACCGCCGTACCAATAGCTTTGGGTGCTGTTACTACCGGTACTGTGGGTGCAGTAGTTCTCCGTCGTTTCCAGTTGGGCAAACACTTGTATCGGTTAGGGCCAAACCTTGAGGTCCGTAGTTTCCGCATCATTAAACACAGTCCGTTGGGACGATTGAACCGTAAACAATGTAAAATCTTTCGCAGAGCTTGACGCCTACCGCCGCAGCGGCAAAGCCATGACATGTACTGTGGGTGCTTGCCAATATACACAAAAAGGCCCCCCAAGAAGAAAAAGTAAGAGGAGAAAGAAAGTGAAGAGTGAAGGTAAAAAACTAACAAAGACACATTATTTTAGCCAGCAAACAGGCAGGCAGACAAGCTGTAACCTGGTCAAGTCCAGCAAAACGCGATATCCCGATTCACGTTCCCATTCTATAGGAAGAAAACTAAGCAGGCCTCCTCTTAGTAAACTCCTCCAAATCGCCCCTAGTTGCAACGCCGAGAACAAACCTCCTCCCCTCATCCGTAACGACAGCAAACTCCTCTTTCTTTAGGAACTCTTCGAGTTCTTCTAGCGCAGTATCTGGCGTAATAACCTTATACACGTTCCCCTTCTTGCGATCGAACCTGTTCATGACTTTGCTGACGGGATCAGAGAGCCTAATGTCGCTTGCGGAGGGTGATCGTAAGAGCGATTCGATCTTTGGGACGGAGAGGTAGCCGAGGAGAGCACGGGTAGTGGAAGATGTCACGGTGAGTTGCGAGTAGTCGCGGTCGTGGGCCATTGCCAGTGCCGTTGAGATCGGAGTCGAGGGTGAGATGCTCAGTGCTGGGGGAAGATCTAGGTCTTCAACTGTTGCCTGGAACCGTTTTTAGCTTGGACTTCCATGGGGAGGGTGAGGGAGCGGGGATATTCACCCCTCTGTATTTGGCTGCGGAAGAAGAGGCCATGATGGCTGATTTTTGGAACTTGATTATGGCTGGAAAAATGTGCAGAGCGCGTGGACCGTTTGGTGGGATTGAGATTGGTGTGTGGATGGAGGGGCAGAGTTCTGGAGACTTGGCATGCCCCACCATGTCCCTGATGAGTAAGCTGGATCTGAGTCCACGCAGGAGCCCAGGAACTAGTGTTTTTGGAGAGATTTTTAACAGTAGAGAGTTGATGAAAGGGAGAGAAGGTGTTTGGCAGCTTGGATGTCAAAGGGGTATGAGGAAGGGCATTTCGGTCGAGTTCAAGAAGTGGGTGGAGTGATTCTGCTTTTCGGAGGTGCGCGTTCGTGGGTTTGTGGCTTCCTGCTCGTGGGAATTTTGCTATGGTATGGGAGTAGGCTGCGGGCATATTTGTAGAATGAAATATTTTACCCCTTAGATCCAAAGACTGTGTAGAGTATGAAGGTAGGCTAGGCAACAGACTTTATTAAATTTTGGTAGGGAGCCCGGGAACTCTGTTTTTTCTAATATCAAGCCCGCGTTTTAAATATCCATATCGTCTGCTGTCATCTGCCATACAACTGTAAAGCTCCTCAATGGCTCCTCAACTGGGTCGGGGAAAATTCCTTATACTCTAATTTCAGATTGAAAGATTGAAAAGTCCCAAAACTATCCCGTGACTATTCCTGCTTTTTGTAGAACCATTTTTTATATCACTATGTTAGTAGAAATATTTTGAATGCCAATGAAGTGATCTTGTCGGTGTCTGGCTTTCTTACTTTTTGTGCGAGTATATGACTGTAGAACCATTGGTGGGTGGTGTTTGGCTCAAGTGAGAAGTGTAGTTCGAGAGCTTAATACAAATACACAATGTCTACTGGTTAATTCTCCAAGTCCGTCACGGACTGTGTTGGCCCCGGCCCAGTAAGGTATCGCATTGCTCGAAATGTTGGTGTGGAGGGTGGATTGGGATTGAGTGGTGGTAACTGTTGAAAAAAATAAATGGCCTGTGAGAGATGGTGCTTGAAGTCGATGTCTACTGTCTAACTGGACTAGAATTAACCTATCCTGGAACGGGGATAGCGGATTGGAGTAGCAGGTACGGCACTGAACGACAAGGTGAAGCAGGATAAGTTGCCATCGGAGTTTTGGTTATCCGTAAATTTCCTACTTTATTTTTGCCCTTAGTTAGTCATATCTTATGGGAACCTTGGATTTTCCCTTAGAAGGTGCTAAGCCGCCACGAAAGCATAGGAGACCTGAGGCGGCTAGGCTCTCTGCTGTGAAAAATTCCATCTTTTTAGCAAGTGTTTTAGTAGAGTAGCGTAGCCTAAGGGGATACCCAAGTCCCTCTCAAGATTAGCAATACTGTATTTTATAGGTGGACATAGTATATCTTGAGCTCCTTGAGTTAGGTGTGTAATAACTCTTCTCTCGTGGCTATGATCCTCTGAAGTGTTTTCCGTAGTTTTTGCCTTTGAAGAGCTAGCCTCAGCATCACAGGCTTTCCTTGTAATTGAATGGCGCATCACCCCTTGCCGCATTCCACTACGATTAGTCACCTGCCTATACTACATTGTGTTATCGTATTAAATAGAAAAGCAAAAGGAATATATTCGACATGGCCCTTCTCAATCCCCTTTATTCAATTCTACCAACTTCATTACTGGGCTTAATATTGGGTGTATGATTTGTGACCCTATCGTTCTCTGACCTTAGTATTTAAAATATTTCCTTTATAAAGATTCTGTAATGTTCCGCCTACCATCCTGAAGTAAATTTATATGCAACAGTCCTTACGTGTCATGTATAAGGAATCATTTGGATACTCACAACAGTAGACACCCCCCCCCGCATAGGAAAATCACATATGATACGGAGTACTCACTATGCTCTTGCTTTACCACTAAAATAATACTTCATGTTTAATTCACTTTTTTCTACTGCTGCAATTCCATTATCCGCCTTTTACTAAATACCCGTTGGGTGCACAGACATGTCTCAGTATTCTGCCATCACCAAGACTTATGTCTAGTGACCGTATTATGGCGTGGGAGGCCAAGGATGTGAATCCTCCATTCTTCTATTGTATGCTAATTCTACTCAGCCGTCGGCGTAGACTCCTATTTATACAGCTATTCCCCTTCCCTTCTTTGCTCGTCCGTGGCTAACATCTAATTCAAGGGGAATCAACTCTTCCTGCCCAGGGTTCCACCCTTGGCCGATATCCGGCTGACGTCCTGCTATTCCCGTCTTACCAGAGCCCTTAGGGCCTTTTCAAATACCATAAAGACTGGAATAATTGGAGCTCGCGCTATGACGCTGGAGTTGCCTCTCCTGGTAAGGTCGGTCTTTTCTTCTTCTTTTTATTTGTCTTAGTGGGGAGTTGAAAACAGTTTTTACGCTGTGTTTTCCCCCCGAAGGAGGGAATTATAGACGTCTTAGCTTTCGGTCCAATTATTCTGGTTTTTACAGTATACTAGGTGGGCGCATATATCGCCCTCCTCTAGGCTTCCGACGGCGGAAAATTTAGAATCCTAGGATGAGTTACAAGGGGAGGATAAATAAAGGGAAAAAATTTAACGATAAAATATCCCAAGGAATCTAAGCAGTAATCGGCAATTTACAAAAATTGGGCTGGTCAGTGCCCTCAGAAGTTCTAATTTCTAGAGTTCGACTGTAATCTTTATACATCCCTCAGTTCTGCATTTGATATTTCTGATTCAGTCAACCTTATTGAACGCTTATAGAGGGTATTATTGGAATCCGTGCAGAAATACTTGGAGAATTTATTCTTTTTATAGCCCTTTTTGCTTGTCGATTTAGGCTGTTGGAGCAGTTGGTGCTCCAGATTGTTTTTTTTTTCATGTCTAGTCACTCGCTCTGACATGGTGGGCTGTGTTGGAAATCGCAGGTTTATGGCCGCACTTGATGCGGGATGCGCCACTGCGGGATGTGCAAGTGCGGGATGTGCCCGCACTAGAAGGCCGCACTGCTATACGTACGCACTAGTGACAAGACGCGCAAGCTAAGAAAACGCTGTCACACCCCTGTCTGTTTCTCTTAGTTTCCTCACTGTTCTCTTTCTCTCTTTCTCTCGCTTGTCTTCTTCTTCTCTCACTTCACTTCTTCCTCAAGTCTTTCCTTTCTTCAGTTCAACACTATCAATTATGATTTCTCTCTCTGCATAATACAAACATAGTGTCTCCACATCAGCCGTTCCACTCCGCTGCGTAAAACCCTAACCGTAAATCATTACCTCCGCATCGAATATTTCCAACAGGCTGTTTTGACGAAGCTAGTGTTCGTCTTCTTATTTCTGTCTGAAGAGAGCGTGGAGGGTGGATGCGAGGGGTTTCTTTGTCCTAGGACGTTTGTTTGATAGTTTGGCTAAATGGAGTGGCTGGCCAATACTCTATATAGCTACATTGGATAAACACTCCAAAACCAACAGGCACGATTCCTGACCATAGAGGGAAACCCTTTGTTTATTCGTCAGAGAGTCTACGAACCAACATTGCTTTTTTAGGATGCATTTATTTATCAGGGCCTAAGGATCAGCAAGAAAACAAGAGGTTACGCAAGAATCAGTCTTTGTGCGTATGCTCTGTATTGAGTCATAGCTATTAGACGGAATCCTTCTCCTCTTTACCAGAAATCAAACTAAACCCTATACTTGAGATAAGAACGTCCAATTAATTGTATTATAGGGTTGGCATAATTTCTCAAATCGTGATTTCCTATTCGATTCTCCTTGCCCTTGAGCACACTATAGTGACGCTATATTTAGGGTCAGAGCTTCGAGCACAGGGTACTGATATCCCTCAGTCATCATTGGGGATATATTTGCAATTCCCAAGGATTACGAGACCAACCCCCCTCACCAGGTGAGAGGTATCGCCATTAACTCTTGACTCTCTGAGAGGGTCTTTCTGCTGGATACTGAGGCTGGATAAAAAAAATATGAAGTGGAGAGAAAAAACCACTACGAGTGATATTTCGTGATAAAAAGGAGAAACCGTCGGGTGCTAAAAAAAGATTGCCGGAACCCCCCGAACAAGGGACGCATCTGGTCGCCTTTTGTTAGTTTTTTGTATGGCGCTTATAGGACCCCTCTTACTGGATATTTTAAGAAGTGAAGGGGGCCGTGTAAGTAAGATCGTGGTGCTAAAGTTGAGCATTGGATACACGTCCTTGAGTACTAACTTTATCTAGGGCAACAGACTCTACCAACTCTTTATGCAGTGAGTAGACATCACGAAGGTTATTGCCTTTTGGGGACTGACTTCTAGTTTGTGTTCGGGGGTTTCCGAGGGAGAATTGTCCTTTTTCTCCGGATATTGGGCGGGGGGGGGTTTTAACTTTGGCTTAGGGGAAAAGGGTGAGGAGCTCTTCCGCGGCAATTAGCGAGAGTACCCAAGGGCTCTATAATGTTAGCTCAAAGATCAAAGATGGGATACGGTAGCATGCAAGGTTTTGGGCAGCAAATGGTAATGTCAACGACGTAGTTTAGGGTGTGCGGACTTTGCTTGTAGCCGGTGGGCGGGATCGGGGGGCTGGGTAGCGGGGCTGGAGTCGGGGGCTATCGCCACTTACCAAGATTGCCAAAGGTTCCGGGATGCTGGAACCTCAAAAAAAAAAAAATTTATCATGGGACGGGCGGTTCGGGAGGGTCGGCGCGTCGTGCGGTCTCACCCTGGCCCCATTCGCTCCCGCCCTTGTGTTACCGTAAGACCACGACGGTAATGGAAGTGAATAAAATTTTCAAGTCTCAACAATCAAGGGGCTGACATACCGGTATGGCCATCGTGCACCCCGCATTAAGGTCTCACTCGTTTTTCGAGGGTTTGGCTAGTAAGCCACCTTAGCGCGTGCGAAAACTTTTACGGTACTTGTACCGTACTTGCTGGCACTTTTGCCTTGGGATAGGGAGCGGCTGAGGTGAAACCCACAATTGTGTCAAAATCAGAGCCTTGAAAAGCTTAGTCCCGGCTATCCAGAGCCAGCCCCATGGCACTCCACTGCGATTGTGAAATACAACTATAGTAGGGCAAAAATCCTATTTGGACGTACCGGTACGAGCACCTGGTGGTTCTCCCCGGTCGATGCCGCATGGTGCGGGGAGGCGAGAGGGATGAGTCCTTTAGCCTTGCTCACAGCCTTGCTTACACAACGAACAACTCACTGATCATGAAAAACTAACCCTCAATTGTTTATCTTAGAAGCCACGGAATTCTATAAATATTGGGAATGATGATGTGAAGAGGGGTAACGAACCCACCCTCCTCCACCATATTTCGAGTCATTTACAGTATGTATTTATTTTTACTTCCCTCCAATACTCATATCAGGTGGTGGGGCTGCTATCATTTGACAGCCTTGTGACCGACCCTCATCTCCTGCGGGTGCGCAACCTCCTACATGGCGGCTTGCGCTATCTGGGTTTGGAGTTAGCGTTCGTTCGTTTCCATCTTCTCACACCATGCCAATGGGGTACCGGTACCTTTTCTGTTGCCTTCTCCTATTTCAAAGACAGACGCCACTACCGCGGATAACAGGAGATGCCACTCGTCTGTTTTTCAATGCCATTGAGGCAGACCTATCTCAGGGCACCCCATTTACAAGCCAACACTTCGGTTTAGCGGGACCTGCTTGTGTGATGTTGATTTTGGGTTGTTCAGATGTTAATCTAGTAGCACCGCCACCTACAAGTGTGATAAAGTTTTCGCACAGTCAATTCAGGTTAACCGGAGAAATAACTTTAATCCCTGTCTTGTGCGAAAACATTTTTTTTAATTTTTTTTATTAAACTTTTCGGTATTTATTAGCTACTCTAACCGCTATCTAATACACTATAGGCTTTTTATATCCAAACAGGATGTTTGCCTCCGCCTTTCCCCCATCTACTACCCCAACCCCTTTACGGC
>Ga0307507_10009461_pt1 | contig 12969 bp, 14 predicted proteins | sample 7_EM_MG_FD_207223 | JGI IMG/M metagenome (GOLD analysis project Ga0307507, IMG submission 207223) | Populus trichocarpa ectomycorrhiza microbial communities from riparian zone in the Pacific Northwest, United States - 7_EM | ecosystem: Host-associated > Plants > Roots > Unclassified | place...
AAAAAAGGTTTAAAGGACCTTTCTTCCCCCCCCCCCCCGCCCCAATTCCAGACTCCGAATACTCCACTACCAGTAAGGTACTAAGGGAGTTAAAATTTTTCTCCGTAAAAGATATATCCCGGTATTTTTTATTTTTTTTCCAAATATCATACCGGTAGCCACTTTTGGAGGGGGGGGCTCTTCTATCGTACCCCCCAGTTACTTTTTTTTTTTTTTAGAGATAATACTACGTACTGTCACATCTCCATTGCTGCAGTATAGTACACACATCCTAGCAGTACTCGAGTACTATTCGCTCGTCTTTGCCAAGAATTCACCCGCCAGGCGATATATTACTAGATTCCTCATCAAATATTTGGCTCACGGAGGCTTTCTTGGCAAAGACGCGCGAGCACCAATACTTGTACAGTACAGTACCGCAGAGCCCGCCCAGCAAACAACAGAGGCAAACACCAAAATTAGAGTTAGTTGTTTTTTTGTTTTTAATCAGGCAAAATCCAACAACCTCTTGCTGGAAAGAAGAAAAAACAATTACAAAACTGGAATCAAAAAATAGATTACCTGAGGTCTCCCAGGGTATATGACCTATGACCTGCCGGATTCTTCCGCCCAAGCTAGGATGGATGGATGGAGTATGATAACTTAAGTAGTGACCAATTCTAATTCTTTCCCTGCGTGTATATAACACATGCCAAGACAAGCGGTTTTGCAAAAGATACATATTAAATTTATACATTACTCGAATGCCCGGCCTTCCGCACGGAGCGAATAAAGTGGGCAAAAACTGCACTGTGTATGATATTTCGAACACTTGGCCATATACCAAAGCTTCTCTGAAGCATACAGTAATAACAGAATCTATGCAGCAGTGGTCACTCAAAAAGGTTTCATCTCTGGTGTGTCTTGGCTTCTGTCCGGTTACCAAACGACCTCTACTGACGGTACAGCAGATTACATATTACATATCATAATATATCCCTCGTATTATATGTTCCAAGTGAAGTGCTGTAATAAGGTTTCCACTGATTAATCATTTCCACTCGCCACAAGGCGGACTCTGTGAAAACACTACGAGTACTTTCAACCAATTATTATTCCTGGAAAACACAGAAATAGACAACATAAATATTCGCATCAATCATAAAAACATATTTGGAAGAGAAGATCGTGATATCAAGCTGAAAAGCAAGAAAGCAAGGAAAGTAAAGAGAATGTGATCTTAAGGGTAACCAAACAAAAGAAATGTGTGATATCAAGCCTTAAAAGCAAAACAAAACAAAAAAAGAGACAGGAAGGAAGAACAAGATATTGCACGTGTCTACATGAACTGTATCATATATATCAAAACCAGTCCTGCAGTCATCTCAACTCTCCGATGGCGTGAGACAGGATCACTCCTCCTTGTTCCCTTCCCCTTCCTCTTGCACAACCACCGTCAACGTCGCTCCCGTCGCCGCCCCAGTCGCTGCCCCCTCACCGCCAGCCAGTGCCTCGGCCGCGAGTCTCTCCTTCTCAAGCCTCTCCTCTCTACCGCGCTTATAACAATACCAAAGGACAAATAAGACAACTATGGCACTTCCGTCAGCCCTACCCCCTCCAGCACCAGGCGGAGAAAAAAATCAGGATACTCACCAAATAGCCCCATACTAATCGCCAGGTTCGCGCCTCCAAGGGCCATTGGAAACCTAGTCTTGAGCAGGTTAATAACACTCTTGAGCATTCCCATTAGTAATCCCGGCTTTGTAACCATCTCTTGAAGGCTTGGGATCGAAGATAATTTCTCGGCTTCTGCCGCGGCGACGGGGGCTGCGGTTGCTACAGCGCCTTAACAATTTTGTTAGACTAAGGGTTTATAGAGAGGAAGGAGATTAGGGGGGAATACGAAGGGCTTCGGGGGTCATATTAGCTTCCATCTTCTTTGGGAGTGTCTTTATCATCTTTTGCAGGAAGTTGGGCAGGGAATTGAATGTTTCTTCTAGGGTTTTGGAAGAGCTTTCGAGGAGCTGGGTGGGGGTGTTAGCTTTAGTCAATCACATACACAAAAGAAAGATAAACAAGAAAGATTATAACCGTTAAAAGCTGTACTTGTCTAGCATGGTTCACAATTTATGTATGAATGGGGAATTACCTCTACGAGATCATTGTATGCTGTTGGAACCCCGTTGACAAGGTCTTTGAGGATTTGCGTGAAGCGGTCGAGGAGTAGAGACGTCGCCGGGGAGATGGAGAAGGCGCGACCCTGACATCGTAGCGTATATCGTCAGAAGGAATAGATACTTAGAGGAAGGGAAAACCATACACCCTGCGCAGCAAGATTCAAGCCATCTAGTGCCCTCCTCAATTCATCCTCCTCACTCTTCTCTCCTATAATCCACAAGTCAGCACCCACCCGCCTATCACCCCTGTCAAGAAAAAGTAACAAACCTTCCTTAACCTCCAATCTCTCCTTCTCCCCCTCCTTCCCTTTTCCATTCCCCTTAACGTCCCCCTCCTCTACCTTCCCCCTCCCCTTCCTCTTATCGACAGCACTAGACGCAGACCTCCTCAACCCTTCCCACCGATTCCTAATCCCCTCCTTCCACTCGGCTGCCTTCTCCTCCTTCTCCTTCTTCTTACTCTTACCCTTCACCTCGGCACCATCGCTTTCATTAGCAACCGCCTGAGTCTCGGACGGGGGCGTCGCAAGCGGAGCGACACTCGGAGAAATACTCGGCGTAGTAGACCCCGAGCCCTGGAGGATAACAACGGGCTGATCGTCCGTATCTTCGAGCGTCTTTTTCAGAAACTCCTCGTCGTGGTGGGACAGAACTGGCCTGGGAGATTCCGGCGTTGCAGTTGTGGTAGTGGTGGCAGTGGTGGCAGTGGCAGTGGGAGTGGGAGTGGTTGGCTTTTCCACCGCCTCATTATGTGTCAACACAGCAGAGACGGCGGTAGGCTCCTTAGCCTTTTTCTTCCAAGGCAGGTATTCTAGCATGGCGATAAGTGATCTAATCTCGCGAGCCCGGGTATCAAACCGCCTTCCCACGATGCGATGAAAGAGGGTGAGTACCGGTAAGGGAAGCTGTGAATATGAGTACTCGTAGGGTAGATAGTGAATGAACGTATTCGAGAATGCCACGATGCGATGTTGGCAAACCCCTTTTCATTGACGGCTATTCATGGGAAACAGGAAACCGGACTGGTTGGCGCCTGTTGGAATACGTCATCACGTTTAACTTGTTGTGGCAAGCATTGTCAAGAGACCGCCACCGCCACAGATAAGTAGCAGCCACACCCCAGTTGGATTTCACAAGCGATCACTCGGAAATATTATGGCTGATGGGTACTCCCTGCCAGAGCAACGTTCCACAACTACCCTCGGTGCCACACCAGGTCATTCTACAGTACACACCACCACCAGGCAACCAAATCCTAATCCTCTCCCCCTACCTATCTCCCCCGCTTCCCAAAAACCACAATCGCAGATCCCAACTTATCTCTCGTGCGAGCCGAGACTAAGAAGGACAACCTTACATTACGTTAATTGATTAACTTCCCCCCATCCCCAACCTAAAAATAAATCAAAAAAAGACCAAAGAAACCCTTGGCGAAGGAATCTACGGTACTCGATTACCCCGAACAACTAGACTCGAAATCCATCCGCTTCGCTCCACCTTTCCATCTTCCTGCCAATCAGTGACTAAGAACCCCATATCCGAAATTTACCGGTGCTCGAGTACTTGAGTACATTACATAGGAGCACTCGATCTTGGCAGAGGCTCAAGTCAGGTCAAGTCCGTCATCCCCGTTCAACAACGCAGAGCCGCAAATGGTACTGGCTGCCGCTCTACCTGCATGTCTGATGTCGTGCTCGAGTTCATAGCCAACCAAAAAAAAAAAAGAAAGGCAAGGGAAAGGAAAAGAAAGAAAGAAAAGAAAGGAAGAGAAAAGAAAGGAAAAAATTCCCAAGTGAGGGAATTCCGTGCGAGTGGCTGTCGTGATTCATGGAGGAGACTTCAGCCGCAAGCCCAGTCAAGTACCAGTACATGACTGGTACTGTGTGGGTCAAGACCCTGCACTGCACGACACGACACGACACGACAGACCCAACCCTACCCTACCAAGTGCAAATAGTGGAGCACCGACCCCCTTCACTCACTCCACTCACCTCCGCCTTGCAAAAAGACCACTCGTAGTCTACCGGTATGCCGGTATGCTCACGTGGAAGGCTGGAATGGCGAGGCGCGAACCCGCTAACCGGCGAATGGGAATCTATTTCGAAATGAGCGAGGTTGGAGAGACGGGAGGGATGGAAGGGAAGGGAAGGGGGTAAAGTTATCATACACTTTCATCAAAGACATCGATTCAGGCATCACTCTTTTGCTTTCTTTTTTTCTTTCTTTCTTTTTCTTCCTTTTCTTTTTTTGTCAACGTACAGTACTTGTAGATTAATGGATTAGTAGAGATTAGATCTACCAGTACTCGGGAACAGTTGAGGTGTTGTGACTTGCCCGGACTACCGTACCGTGTGCGTACGGTACTAGTATCGCCGAATAATTATCGATCATAAACGGTCCCCGTACCCCGATAGGCCGCATAAAGCCTAACTATCGCCAAGAGTGATACGTGGTGGTGGAGGCCGCACAGCACTCCCTTCTTATCATACCGATACTACTCGTAATGTCCTGACGTTTGTGAACACAGCTGCTATTACATGCCAGCAAAAACCTCCGGCTCCGGCTTATTTTTTTCCCCGTATACAATAGCAGTTGTGTTCACAAACACCAGGACATTACGACTATATACAGTCAGTCAGTCAATTACTCTATCATGGATCTCTGACTTTTCCTTTTAGAATTCGTGTCAAACCACAAGTACCCTTCCTCCTCCAGTGAGCACAAGTGCTACTCGGTACACTGCCCAATACCCGCAGTCAAACACCCAACACAACCCGGAAACCAAGCGAGGTGCAACCATCTGCACGCAAGCTATCAGAGTCGCACTCGAGCATTGAACCGGTTGGGGGAAGAAGAAATAAAGTGTAAGTGCAAAAAACCGAAGCCAACTGAAAAAGGTTTCACAAATTATACGTGGTTCCACAGGAGTAATATTTTCTTTTTTTTTTTGACAACCTCGATGGCCGGAACTTGATGGGGTGGCGGGAAGCTGAGGAAAAAGTTGGAATAACTGTACGAGTTTGGGATGATTGGATAACTTATCGGCAAACGCACAAACAGACAAACGAGGACCCCGCACTTTATTTCTACGAAAAGCACTAAAATGCGGGTGGAACTGTTGCCGCCTTGCTCTGCACTTGGGTGGAGCACTTCGAACCTTATCAAGATGGAGTGCGTATCGTATTGTATTCTCCAATCTTCTCTCAAGCCACAGTTCAATTCGATATTCCTTGTTTTTTTCTTTTTTCTCTTTGCTTTCCAATAAAACACTCCTTTCCTATCCTTTCCGTTTTTCCAAGTATAAGACGTCCCCACATAATTGCCATCAAGTACCATTAGATACATCGTGTAAAAGATCGTAACGTAGCCATAAGCCAACAAAGAAAAGACATTAAAAAATACCAACCATCACGCCTTCACGGTTACTAAACCTATGAAAGCTTCGTATCTTCTTCCTCCACATAAGGATCCAAGGGAATTCAGACAAATGAAATCCACCGCCACAACCCCCTCCACACAAACACATCCCACCGGACATTAACCAACCCCAACGAAAGACACCCTGATGCTAAAACAAGAAAGGGAAAACATAATCATAACCGGAAGCAGCCAATAAGAAAAAAAGAGAAAGAAAAAAAACCCACGTTTTTATGCTATTTCCCATATCCAAGTCCAATTCCCTAAATAATGATAATGCAATGATATACGGAAGGTTCAAAGGGAGAGATGGGGGGAAGATTAGAAGAGAGCCCATGCACTCAGGAGCAGAGTCGAAGCCAGTGTCCAAAAGCTCGTTGGAGAAACCAATGAGGCACTGTTAGTATTAACGGGTGGCGAATTGCTTGAAGTAACGCTTCCGCCCTCTAGGGTCGTCGGTACGGTCTGCAAAGAGAGTTAGCGATCGTAGCTTGACATATATAGAACATGAACACCCACCGAGCTAGCCGTAGGGCCCGCCGAGGTCCCCGTCCCAGAAGACCCAGTGCTAGCGCCCCCAACCGACGACGACCCGGATGGGCTCGAGCCACCGGCTGCCGAGGATGACGACGGCGATGGCGGTGATGAGCCAGAGATGGATACAGGGCTAGAGCTTGATGCGAAGACTGAGGAGGATGTTAGCACTCGCGAAGACAAACTAGATGTCTCTCGATTAGAGACAGCCTCTGGTGTGGTAGAAGAGGTTGACTCTGATCTAGAGCTCGCTATAACGGCGGAGGTCTCTCTTCTACTCGAAGAAACAGAGACGTCCCCCGTTGACGAAGAAGAGGAAGACAGACTAGAGGGAGTCCCCAAAGTAGAGCTACCCGCGTCTATAGTGGTTGTCACAGATGGAGAGGTTGGCGCTACTGTAGAACCTGGTCCCAAAGATGGACTTGGGGAACTACTTGGAGATGCAGAAGCTATAGTAGGGCTTGAAGGCTATTGTGGAAACTCGGGTTAGCATTTCTCCAAAGACTAAAAAAAGGCGGTTATAGCGTACAGTGTTAATTGGCGTGGAAGAAGGGGTGTCCGAGGGGGTGCCCGAGGGGGGGCTCGAGGGGAGGTTCGAGGGGGGGCTCGAAGGCGGGGCAGCCTGCGACACCGCAATTGCCTGGGAAGAAGTAGCGCCTGAGGTGGTTCCCAAGGAGAGAGAGAGACAGTAGTCGTCAAACTGTTTGAAGTCGGGATCAACAGTGGCAGCAAGCGCCGCTTGTGATCCGACCTTGCCAAACCAGTCGAGGCACGCTCGGCATTTGGCGGCGCCTGGGGTAAACGATGTGCACATCTTCGGGACCTTTCCCATGTTCTGGGCAGCGCTCATGGCGGGGTCTAAAAGATTGCAGTCAGCTCAAGCTTGGACAATAAAATAAGGAACTGAATATCATACCGCACTCATTGTAGCACGCGGCTCCTGGGGAACCGCTCTGTCTCTTAATCATGGTAACACCATCCTCAATGCCTCTGCGTTCCAAGATCGAAAAGATGGACCAGTCCAGACCAAACTTTCCTGGGTCAAGAGGATAGTAAGGTGGCTGAATCAGCCAAGTTCCAATCTTGGTGGAATTGTAATCACTACCCCAATCGTCGGGCTCCGGGCAAAGTGGTGGGGCAGCCACACACTCATCAGGCTCACAGAGATACCCGGCGGCTGGGGGAGGCTCAGTAACACAACGGTCCTTAGGGCTGCAGACTGTGCCGGGTGGGCAACCCCAAGTATAATTACTGGGAACATATCTAGTCGGTGCGGTAGGTGCCGCACGAGCAGTGCAGGCTAGAGTCTTAGTGAGAGTAACAGAAGTTCCAGGAAGCCGGACAGTTGTGGTGATCGGAGGAGAAGTGATGGTGGTAACAGCCCCGGGAAGAGTAGTAGTATACACAACTCCAGGGAGAGTGCTAATCACGGTCTTGCCGGGAGCAGTGATCGTAGTCACAACTCCAGGGAGAGTCAATATAGTCGTCACCGGTGGAAGAGTTTGAACGACAGTGGTCCCTGGTAGGGTGGTGGTGAAGAACAACGAGGCTGTGGCGGTAGCGGTAGCTGTAGCGGTGTTTGTGATGGTGGTAACAATCCCGGGGAGAGTGCTAATCACAGTTTTTCCGGAAGCAGTGATTGTAGTCACAACGCCAGGGAGAGTCAACACAGTCGTCACCGGTGGGAGAGTTTGAACAACAGTGGTCCCTGGCAGGGTGGTAACAACCCCGGGAAGAGTAGTGGTAGTCACAACTCCGGGGAGAGTGCTGATCACGGTTGTGCCAGAAGCAGTGATTGTAGTCACAACACCAGGGAGAGTTTGAACAATAGTGGTCCCTGGTAGGGTGGTGGTGAAGAACAACGAGGTGGTGGTCCCTGGCAGGGTGGTAACAACTCCGGGAAGAGTAGTAGTAGTCACAACTCCGGGGAGAGTACTGATCACGGTTGTGCCGGAAGCAGTGATTGTAGTCACAACACCAGGGAGAGTTTGAACAACAGTGGCCCCCGGTAGGGTGGTGGTGAAGAACAACGAGGTTGTGGCGGTAGCAGTGTTTGTGATGGTGGACAGAACGGTGGTACTAAAGCTAGTTGTAACCGTAGCGGTAATGCTTTTAGTGTCCGTGATAGTAACGCTGCTAATAATGGTTGTCCCGGGTTGCGTAATCGTAGTGGGTACCACTCTGGTTGTCACGGAGATGATAGTTGTGGGGCTAATCACAGTAACAAGGCGAGTGAAAGTAGCGGTGGTCAACGACACTTGGGTTGTGGTGCTTGTGTATTTCTCAGTTAGGGTGCTGAGGGATGTCACCTTTGTGGTCAAAGTGGAAATAGAAGTTTCGGTAACAGTTTTCGTCACAGGGTAGCTTGTAGTGATAAACACGCTTGTGGTGAGAGTCTTGCTAATAGTTGTCGGTTTTTCAATCGTTGTTGGGACAAAAACAGTTGTGACCTTTGTGATGTATACCGGGAACTCGGAAGTGGTCGTGGTAGTATACGTCGCTGTACGAGTGATATAGTTAGTCGCAGTGGTAGTTGCGGTGGCCGTCGCGGTAGCCGTAGTCTTGTATGTAGTTGTATAAAAAGAGACTACGGTCGTCCCTGGGAGGAAGACAGTTGTACCATTCTTGGTGACGGTTGAGGCGGGCAAGGTATAAGTAGTCGTAACTACTGAAGTGGTGGTGTACGATGCCGTAGTCGTGAGAGAGCGCGTGGAGGTAGCAGTAGCAGTGGTCTTCTCCGTAGTCTTCTCAGTAGTCTTCTCCGTCGTCTTCTCCGTCGTCTTCTCCGTCGTCTTCTCCGTCGTCTTCTCCGTAATCTTCTCCGTAGTCTTCTCCGTAAGCGTCGCGGTGGCCGTAGTCTTGTATGTGGTTGTATAATAGGAGACTACGGTCGTCCCTGGGAGGATGACAGTTGTACCATTCTTGGTGACGGTTGAGGCGGGCAAGGTATAAGTAGTCGTAACTATTGAAGTGGTGGTAGTCGTGAGAGAGCGCGTGGCGGTAGCAGTAGCCGTACTAGTGGTTGGGACAGCAAGAGTTGAAGTGAATGTTGAACTAATCACAACGGTTTGGGTGATTATTTTAGTGATCACCGAGCAGGGGTTTTCATAACCGCCACATTCTCTCGTAGTCGTAGTGGTAACTGTCGCTGTGGTTGTAACCACCGGGCAAGATGGTTCTCCGTAGCCCCCACATCCTTTGGTCGTTGTGACCGTATTTATAACCGTCGGGCAACTAGATTTGCCATACCCGCCAGGGCTGCATCCTTCGGTCGTAGTAGAAGTCTTGGTAACCGTATTTATAACTGTCGGGCAACTAGATTTGCCATATCCGCCAGGGCTGCATCCTTCGGTCGTAGTAGCAGTCGTGGTAACCGTATTTATAACCGTTGGGCAACTAGATTTGCCATATCCGCTGCATCCTTCGGTCGTAGTAGCAGTCTTGGTAACCGTATTTATAACTGTCGGGCAACTAGACTTGCCATATCCGCTGCATCCTTCGGTTTGAGTTGTCGTCACGGTCGGGCAGGCGGGTTCATCTTTTCCACCGCATCCTTTGGTTTGAGTAACCGTCACAGTCGGGCAGGCGGGTTCATCTTTTCCACCGCATCCTTTGGTTTGAGTAACCGTCACAATCGGGCAGGCGGGTTCATCTCTTCCGCCGCATCCTTTGGTTTGAGTAACCGTCACAGTTGGACATGCGGGCTGTCCATACCCATATCCCCCACCTCCGTTAGTAACAGTGACAGTATAATTGCAAGCTGTAGCCCTTGCATGGTTCGCAAAAACCAAGGCTAGCCCAAAAGCTGTTGCTAGCTTGTTGACCACCCCACCACCTTTCCTTCCTATAAGCATCCTTTCCGCCCTTGTCTTGTTATCTCACGATAGTGCGCAATTGACGAAATGAAAACTGGAGTCGTCTGAACGAGCGTAACCAGGAAAACAGCCGTCGAAAAAACGAGTTAACGAATGGCCGAATTGAGGAACGAGCGGCCCACTGTATTCTCGTAGTAGAATTTGGACGAGCGAACGATGCCCTTATTCCACTGCGCAAACACTTTCGGAGTGTGATAGCGACTGAGAGGCCCTAGGAGCTGGGGCAGGAACGAGGGTAGCCTGGGGAGGGGAAGGGGAGGGACATGGAGCCGCTTAATATGTCCAGCACCCGCCTCTGGCACAAATGGCACAAAAACAAAAGTAAACACGAGTCAGGGAAGGAAGGAGTGGGGGTGGGTGGTACTTGTGCTGGTAGGGTATTCCCGCTTGGTAGCACTCGAGGAGGTTGCTCTTCCCCACCCCCGTCGGGCCCTTGATAGGTCGATCCCGAAAGCAACAAGCAGCAAAAGTGCAGTTCAATACCCGAGCACAATGCTCAAGTAGCTTCCCTGCAATAGTTCAGGTCGGGTGAAAGTGGCAACTTGCAAGGGTGGTGTGTCTTACTGTCCGGGAGCACAAGCTCACACGACGGACACTTTCTTCCTCGCACGCACCCAAGTGGATGACTTGAGTGAACTGCTGGGTCCAAGAGAATTCAAAAAAGAGAATTCAAAATCTGTCTCTTTCTTGCCCTCGCTCTTTTCTTACCTCACCCTGCACCCCTATTTTCCTTGTCTTCTCGTCCCCTCTCCTTCTATCTCTCTCCCTGCGTTTATCCTCTCCTATCGACCTCTCTACCAGTATTTGTGAATTCGATTTCTCACTTGGATCGACCGGCCCAACTCCAGAAAAACTAAATGAGCGAAAACCAGACCCAATTGATAAAACAAAAGTCTAACGGAAAAAGTGGAGGGCAAGAGAAGGCAGAACCTCTTTCTTTTTTTCCTTTTTTTTCCTTTCCTTCTCTACCTTCCCTCCCTCCGCCGTAGTGCAAAGTAAAGTACCGGTACGAGTAGAACGATACGGGAGGCTCACAGCCAAGACGGTATCATCCTTGCGTGTCCGTAGCAGCCACGGGCAGTGGGACCCACCGCTCCCCGAAAGTGAGTGCTTGTACCGGCACTCGAGTACGAGTACAAGGTGATACAGTACCGTGCAAGGGGCAGGCATTTAGCGATCGAACACCCCACTTTGTGACCTCACCAGTTTTTAGGGATTTTTTGCTGGTGAGATACGAATGGAACAGATTATGGTAATGCTGGCAAGCCACTTTGGTGTGTGCGAAGACTTTATCTGTCCCTGGCGCAAGTGCTCGAGGGCGGTATGGTACCGATACCGACACAGCCTCCCTCTTGGATGCAGGTTAGCCCACGCTTCTCCAAGCCCAGTAAAACAAAATGCTAAGAATACCAGTCTCCAAGTTGACCCTAACCGACAATGCTTGGGGAACCTTTTCTAGTGATTTCCACCAACAAATTACAGCTCCTTCTTTCTTCGCAAAATTGCGCTACTAAGACGACGCCAAAGTAAACTGCTGACAACTCCTCCCCGCTCATGGGCACAGTAGCGTATCACGGGTATTGCACCAACACACTGAAGAGAAGAGCTTCGATAGGAAAGGTTTAGAAATCTGACAGACAACTCATCAGTTCATATGTCGAAAGAAGGACAAAGCAGCCGACCCTGCAAAAAATAAAAGTAAAAATAGAGAAATAAAGAAAGTAGGAGTGTTCTAGTACCGGTACCGTAAATGCCCCGGACTAAAGATTTCTACTATCCATCGTACGGTACGAATGCACCAATGTCGTATCCTACCCGATTGTATTCAGCAAGGGGTATACGTACCCCCTGAATTGTCCTCAAGCAAACGATGTGCAAGTACCGGTACTGTATGCAGCACCGGTACGGTATGCCTGTAGGATGGATTATTGCGTTATTATAAACTCTGACTTTTGTTATGCCAATTGTTAGGATGGAAATCCCGGGGCAAACCTACAGTACCGGTGCTCGAGGATTCTTTGACAAAGAGAGATGCGGGATAAACCCATGCACTGTGCCAAGCTGCAGTGCTCGAATACACTTTAGGCAGGATTCCCACTTTCGGCATCTAGCCCGGGTCCAATAAAGCTTACCGGTAGTTTACGGATGGTAGCGAAAGGCACGCCATCATAAGCGAACAGAGCCTCATGAGCTCTCACTCTCGCTCTTCTTCACTGAACCCATAAACAATACCGGTACCGGTATTACAGAACTCGCAAGGTTTGTGAATTTGTGAATGTGTGATGCGAGGGCCAGGACTCTAGCGAGATCTTGGAAAGATGATTAAGGTTGAGATTCGAAGGAAAATGGAAATAAATATACCCGTCCTAGATCCTATCATATGAGATGCTTGTGTCTTCGTCAAGCGGAAGGGCTATCAGTATCTTAGCCCGAGTAAAAGTCTCTCGGGGAATCATGCACGGCATTGCAGCCCTCCAAGTCGATCTGACTTTTTTCCGTGCCCTACCGGTACGGTACCGTACTCAAGCACAAGGAGAAGTATTATACAAGTACTTGGAGCATAATAGGTAAAGGGCATGATGAGACGACAGTGTCGCCGACAGGATAATGTCGCGTCTCTAAAAAAATTAAGCGTACGGTATTAGTAAGCAAACAGGATTTTACTCAACCGGTAGGCTATTGCAGCCATGCGCGACATTATCCTTTCATGCTCTTTTACCAGCGGATTACAGTGACTGGTCCCCCAGAGTACCGGTGTGGATGAGGGCATTAGTATAGGGTAGTTTAGCAGTCAGGAGAGCGTTTGAGTACGCACTAAACACCTATGTTTGTAGATAGCTTGGCATGCAGAGTTTCCTGCATATAAGCCACCTCTTTCTTTCCTTAGTTAGAAAAGCACGCGAACACCCAGGCAAACACCAATAGAGATCGTTTCCTTCCTATTCCAAGCGGGTGCAGCACTTCCTCTTTTACTATATCCTTGTTCC
>Ga0307507_10009462_pt1 | contig 12967 bp, 9 predicted proteins | sample 7_EM_MG_FD_207223 | JGI IMG/M metagenome (GOLD analysis project Ga0307507, IMG submission 207223) | Populus trichocarpa ectomycorrhiza microbial communities from riparian zone in the Pacific Northwest, United States - 7_EM | ecosystem: Host-associated > Plants > Roots > Unclassified | place...
GCTGAAGAAGATGGCATGTATGTTTTAGTTTTGCCCCTTGTTAGTGGAGTTATTGCATGCTTGGCATTATGGTATATAATATTTTTTATTTAAAAATATATTAAAATATTTTTTTAGATTTTTTTTTTAATTTTTGCATTAACATATCAAAATTATTAAAATAAATTAAAAAAAACATCAATTTAATATATTTTTTTAAAACAAATACACTTTTTAACAAATAACTTGAAACAAAAGTTATTGGGCACTCCTAAACATGAGTTTTGTGGGAATATCGAGGTATAACATCATTTAAAAAAGCTTAATTAAACAAGATCATTAAATCAAGTATTCTGGCTATCCTATCCTATGCTTGTATAAATTATAGAATATACGCGTTTGGATCAATTCAAGAGAGAGAGAGAGAGAGGGTCACGATAATTGGACTCCCTACCATGCTTGATGATGCAAGAGAATTCATTTATTAATTAGCACTAAAATCATGATGTCGTTTAACATCACCTGCTACATAAATTATTATATTATAAAGAAAAAAAAAATACCTTAATCAAGAAAAGAAAGTGGCAAAAATATGTCACCAAGTTTCATCGATTTCATGACCTTGTTTATCTCAATGAAAAAATATCATGGTAAATCATTATTACGAAACTAGTATTAACTTAGCGTGTCGATTCAAATCTAATCTATAGTTTAAAAAAATAATAATTTAATATGACTCAACTAAAATTTATTAATTATAAAAAATTAAAATAATATTATTTTTATTTATTTATTTAAATTAAATTAACCTGAATTTACTGATAACTCATGATTCTTACACTGAGTCGTCATGATTAATAACTATGGGATAAACTTGCTCATCAATTGAATATCGTCATGAAGCAAGTAATGTTGTGTTACTTTTCTGTTCATTGGTAATGCATGTTACCATGTCAGAATCACTTCCTTTTCTTGGAACACATTTGAGGATAATGATGCAACTATTTCTGAATGATGCAACTTTGATTTCATTAATAATTGTCCTCAATAGCACCTAGGGGCTTGTGGCTCAGCGACAGAGACAAGGTTTCTTTGTTTTTGTCACCTGAGTTCGAACCTCAGCGTGCACGCCTGTCACCCCTACGGTGTCTTACCTGCCTACTGGGCTTGCAGGGTGTTCAGTGGGTCCGGGGATTAGTTGTGGTGCGCGTAAGCTGGCCCGGACACCCCGGGTTACAAAAAAAAAAAAATTGTCCTCAATAAATATTTGATTATAACGGTTTAATTGTTTATTAGAATTTGTTGTGACATATCATTCATTTTGTGTCCTTCCACAGCTCTTGTTTTTTGTGATAGATTTTACACAACATCACTTGCTTGCACAATTGATCAAATTACAGGGAAACTGTTAAGGATATAATTAAAATAAATAGAAATTAATGAAATCTCGACTATATATATATTATTATATTTTTTCTTTTGAATTCGAGAAAACTCTACTCTTGAAAAGGGTACTTTATGAGTCCAGGTGAGCAAGTAAAATCTCGACTATTCCAGGCTCTTACAAGAGATGCATGCCCTAACTCAAACTTGAGATCTGTTATGGAGATCTCAAGTTTTTTATCATCACATCATGTTTTTGTGGTGGCTATATTATTATAAATCATATAACATAAAGCCAAGATTCGTCTAGCACTCTGATAGACCTTTATATAAGAGACAAGAATATTAAACTGCAAAGATCTATCATTGAAATCAACATCTTTACCAAAAAGTATGAACGTGGATGGATCATATAGTATAAGAAAAAACCATGGAAGCACGTATAAATCCACTTCTATAAGTAAATCTAATAACAAGATCATGTATTCTTTTTTTGAATTCATTTTGACTTTCTTCAGTAATTAAATAAAATTTTGTATTATTAATCTCAAAATAAAAACTGGATATTTCTAGCAAAGACATATAATTTCTTTTTAAATTTATTGTTATATATATTTAGCATTTTATGGAGCATTATTCAAAACAAGAACATCTATTTATTCATTGATCCTAAAAATTCTACCATATCAAGAAAAGATCTCCATATTGAATTCAATTACTAATTAGACAGCAAAAGTTTCTTAAAGTGATGAACAAAAGGAAGATCAGAATGAATAAAGATGATGATAACAATATATAGCAAGGTTTTATATGTATTTTGATCAACTTGATAGTAAAAATTAAATCTTTACATTTCTTGACAAGTAAAAACTGCAATACTGATGACAGTAAAAACAAGGAAAAAAAAGAGAGTTTTTTAGTTTGGATTCTTTTTTATATCATATACATATTCTTGGACGTAATCTATGGAAGTTCCAGTGAATTATATACTTAATTATATGTAAATTAAAAAATACAAGTGGTAGGACTGTTGTCCTTTTCCCTAATTAATTTATTATTAGTTGCCTATTGCCAATTAAACTCGATGGAAGATGAATTAGACTCAACCTCAACCTTTTTTCTATTCTTGTTTAATTTTGTTTTTTCCAATTCAATTAGGCAGCTCCTTCCACAGAGAGAGAGAGAGAGTTGTTTGGTGCGGGCGTGTGGCTAATGTTTCTTGAAGTAGAGATTTTTATGACCCCGATTTTCTAAGAAAATAAATAAATAAATAAAAACAGTCAGGTATCATAGGACACCAGGTTAGAAAAATTTTAATTTTCTGGGGCCATAGTTGCTTAAAACATGTATTTTCTTTTAAATCATCACAATAAATAAAAAGTTTTAATAGAAGAACGTTGACACGAGATTGAAGAGAAAAAATAAAAGAATTAAATAAAAAAAATTGAACTTAAATGAAAATATTCTTATTATTTTTTATAAAATAAATGATAATTTCTTTTTTCTTCTTGTATCTATTTCTCTTCTCGAAGTAATTAGTTATCTTAAAGTAATATAAAATCTTAATATTTATTTGGAAGCTAATGTATATAAAATTACTCATAAGTTTCCGTCTAATTAATAGCTTAATTAACTAATTATTTAATTAAGATTATTCTTTAATATGAAATGAGAGTGTATTTTCAATCAAATGATTAAAATCTTAAATTCTACCTTCATTCTGTCTTTTAATTAAAAATAAGGAGCACAGGGTATTTATGTATCTATATAAATTTGAAATATACAGAAGTTTTATTTATGTTAATTTAAGCTCTTCGATTAAGGCTTTAGGAATGGCTCTTTGACAATATTGAATAAAGTAGAGATAACTTGTTTGATTTTTTTATTAACAGTACTTAAAGTGTAAAAACTGACTTTGAAAAAAAAAATTATGATAAAAAAATAAAATACAAATTAAGTTGATGCATTAAAAAAATATTAAATCTACCACATCAAGACTTTTTTGTCTACATTTTCATGTGTTTTTTAGGATTAAAAATGTTTTAATTACACACATGAAATTCATTGCTTAGGTTGCAAGACAACACATGAAATTAGGTTAGCTGCCCCTAATAAAATCAATGAAATTATATTTGTCTTTTATATTATTTTTATTGTTAACATTTTGTGAGCATACAATATTTTCATATTGTATAAATTAAATTGACAAGTTATGAGCTATTAAATTGTTATAAAATATTTTTATAATTATATATATAAGATAAATGAGGGACGTGACATTTATGGCCATGAAGGACTTGACCATTTGCAATCAACATGTTAAAAAGTAAAAACATTATTTTAAACTATTTCTCTATATTTTAATATTCGACAAGTAAAAAATTTTATTTGAATTATGCACTTAATATTTTTAAATTTAAAAAAATTGTTGACATGTTTGGCGCACACGCGCTTTAGAATCTAGCTCATTCCGGAATCAGCCCATTTTATAGCGTTCACAAGAGAGGCCTTAGATTGGTTTGATTTCATTAGGGTTACAAGCCCAATTCTAGGCCCAGGAAACTAACAGAAAACGAGGAAACACCAGCGCAGCAATCCTTCAAAACAAACTCATTTGGAAAAGTATATCCAAAATACGAGTCTCCCCTAGGGAGACTGCCATGAACACGAGCAAAATTACGAATTATTAAGAGATGTCCTGCACCCATTGTACTTTCAGACATGCTGCATCCCTCTAATAATTAACAACAAACTACATAAAACATATTTACTAAGTCTAACCAAACAGTAAATGCAAAAGTTGGGAATGAAAAATCACTTTATTGCAGGTGAGCCAAGGCACCACCTCGCCGTTGGGAGCAACTATATCCAGGCTGATGTTCCGCAACTGGCCATGCTAATTTGTAAAGCAAGAGCAGACCCTGTTAAGAGAAGCAGCGGCATGGAAAGAGTAAGAATTGGAATAAGAACTGTCGGCAACAGAAGGGAACATAAAACAAGGCAAGGCAAGTTCCTTTTCTGAATTTTCTCAATACCAACCAAATGAATGTGGCAGATAAAAACATCTAGTAGAATCATTAACCAAAGGAATGATCCAATAAACTCAAAAACCTTGCTCACACTCCATCAGAGTAGCCAAAAAGAGTAAAGGTGGTAAGAAACACCACAAAGGATGAGGGGTCAGCCTGTGAATGACATATGAAACTTCAAGGCAACTAGTAGTTGCATTTCTGGATTATTTAAAAATCAAGCCATTGCAAGTTCTTGCTGCCCATATAAACTGTTGAGGGAAGGGAAAAAAAATTGATTAAGAATGAATGTGGTGGAACATTAGCTATAAAAAATTAACTGAGAAAAGGTATATATCTTGATGCATACCAATTTTATTTTCCTATCTCCAATGAAGATATTCTCCAAGATGGCTATCCCCTTAAGAATAATAATTCTCCAAAGGCCATCACCCACAAATGTAATATATATATATCTGAAAATTTTCTAACAAGCTTCATTAATTAATTCTAATTTCTAATTAGTGATAACTCCTGTTCACTCAACATGGACAATTTCTACTCTATTTAAGATGTTTTCCATATATGTGGCCATGTGCCACACATATCCTATCACAATGCTAGTATGCTACTAGTCCACTTACATGTCCATATTCTATAAGCTACAATATTCATTTTCCTCTGTTCTGCAACGGGTAATGCCTATCACCTCAACAATTAATTATGCATCTCCATGTCCATTTTCCCCACAAGCTCTGCCAATTAACCCTAATAATTGAATAGAATTGAGGTTCATCTCTGGTTGATTCTTAGAAATACTATGCAGATCAAGCATTGAGGACAACCATTTCACAATGCTTCATACCACAGCACATCCATGAACCTCTTTACCTCCTATGCAACCATCCCCATACAAACTACACACTTTCCTATATTTCCATTCACTTTCATTTTGGAACAGGCAACATGTACACACTTTGAATGCAATAATCGAGTCCAAATAGACTCCTATGCCATCACATAATTTCATTCCTCAAAAGCCAAACCATCAAAAAACACAAAATAGGACAACAAATAATATCACGACACCCACTAAAGCATGGTGGGTGCAAATAGAACCTAGTCGTCTCTTCGGTGTGCTACATCACCAAACCTTATCCTACCTTTGTTTTAACAACAAGTATGTACATGCAGAGCAAGATAGGCATACCAAAGCAAACAGAAAAGAACACGTGCAACTAGGTAGATCAAACTTCAGGTCCAAGTTGTTTTAAAAAATTTCCACTTTAAAACCGTACATCAATATTTTGCACTATAAAGAACTAGCCAGCCTTTAAACAACAATTCTAACACAGAATATGATAATGATACACTTCCTAACATACTATTACCACTATTACCATCACAAACAACTAACAAGCAAGATGCACAAGACCTGGAAATTGAACAGCCTAGCAGGAGGCAGCTAATATACAGATTGAGCTCATCAAAGCCCAAACAAATCCAACTCAAGCTACCAAGCAACTACTAAGCACAAAACAACAATTAAATCACTACACAAAGAAAAACAAAAGAAGGAAGAAACCTTATTATTTGATGCAAACATAGGTCAAACACTGCTACTTGTCCACCTACATACACAGCCATCTCTAATAAATAGCATCCCAGTTTTACTATCCACCTCTGACGATACTACAAGTCTCAGTAGCCATTCTTTCAAACAGTTCAGCCAGTCAATCCTACTAAATGGATACAGTTGCTTCTTCCACAAATGCTTAATCTCTATTATGCATTGCGAAACCCAAATTTAAGCAGAACTTTATCATGCAACGCCCCTACATGACAGTCTTGACACACCCCCATCCATGAACCTTGCCTACCAAGGCAACTATCCCATTATATATCATTCATTTCCCTATAACACTCTTAATGAGTCAATTCTCCAACTAGCTTCTTGAACAATCCTAACAGTTTGAACTCATGCTGCCAAACTAGACAACACCAAAAAGAACAAATAAAGATGCAACATATCTCAGAACATAAAGCTGGCTAGGTACTAATGAAAACACATTAGTCCACCTTCCTCACAAAACTATAAACCTACATTCTCTCAAGTGACCCCCCTCGCTACCTTTGTTTTTGTAGAAGCATTCGAATGCACATCAAGAATCCAATATACTCACATCAAAAAATGATTATATGCATCCTGTGCATGCGGAGCTCCAGGTCCAAATTGCATTACATAATTTCCACAATAGCATATGTACATTTCTGCCACACAGTAATGAAACACCCAATGCCTATATATTATACAGAAACCATGAATTTTCTGACATACTAGAACAACATGTCTTTAGCATCCCAAGTCCTAAATCCTGACCTGACCATCACTGAGTCAGGAAGACTCATAATATCTCAAGCATCTAATACACAGAAAACATCACAGAAGACTTCTGGATAATCATATCATTTAATCAAATTGGTATTTAGCTAATTCAAATTTAGTGATCCAGTTCATCAAGGAACTGTAAGCTAAAACCAACATATAGTCAAAAAAAAAAAACATTTAAAATTACGAGCAACAAATTCCAAGCTGCAAATAAAACAATGAATCAACAATCTCATCAGCAAACAAACACAGTATTAAGTCATATTTATATTAACATGATTAAATCTCAAATTCAAAGAAAAGAAAGCGTATCCACACAGCCAATTCAATTCACATATTAGCTGAAAAAGAAAATTACAAAACTACCAGAAACATTAACAAAAAAAAAAGCTTGCATTAAAATTATGCAAATTCCAAAAGACAGTCAATCAGTCGGTCGGTCAAAAAACCTTTTAATCTGACTACACATTATTATCAACAACCCCAACAAAAACCCACGAAAGTTTCGCAAAAAACAAGCATACCCAGATCTCCAATTTCACTCAGAATCAGCAGAACCGGAGAGGCCCAACTTCTCCGTCTCGAGTCGTTCAAGTGCTTTCTGATGAGCCCAAGTTTCAATAGTGAGATCAGGCTTAGCATTGAGACCAACACCAAGGATCACAATCGTTAAGAAGCTAGTGATGTAGCAAGGCAACTCCCAGTCTTCCCATTTACGAGGCTGTCCAGGTGGTAGTGGGGTCCGATTGAATAGGTAACCTTTCGGTTGTTCCTCGTGTCCCGGCGATGTCCATCTCCCAGATGATGCTCCGCCGCGGGTTCTGAGGGCGGAGGAGATTCGATGGCGGAGCATGGAGGATGCCGTCATGAAGGGCATTGTTTTTGGGTTTTCTGAGAGAGGTGTGTGAAGAACGTCCACAGAAGAGAGTGTGGTTAATGCGAGAAGTCTGTTTTGAAGGTATTTTGGGAATAAGGCAAAACAGCGTCGTTTTCCAGTCTGATTGTGTTTATTTCTTTTAACATTTTTAATTGGAAAATTATAAAATGAAAATTAATATAAATTTAATTATTATTAATTAAAAATAAACTAAAAGGGATTTTGCTTTTATTGTGTATCACCTCATAAAATACTATTTATTTCAATAGTATTTTTTTTTGCTTTTTATTTTTATATTTTTTAAAATCTATATTTCTTTTTTAAATTTTATATTTTAAGATTTGATTTATGGAAGATTGAATTTTATAATTTATTGTGATTTGTTTTATACATGGTTAATTTAGTCTCATAACTCGTGTCACGAGTTTAGCGAATTAACTCAGTTGATTAGGGTTTTTTTTAATTGATTTTTTTTATTCTTTAACATTAGGTTAATTAGGAATTAGACTTCATAATTTATTTTAATTTATTTTTTATGAGATTATTTCGGTCTCATGACTCGAGTCGCGAGTTTGGCAAGTTAACTTAGTTAACTCAAGTTTTTTTTTCTTTTTTTAATTGATATTTTTTTTCAATTTTATCCTTCAGCATTGGGTTGATTAGTAATTAAGTTTCATGATTTATTTTGGTTTGCTTTTTATGAGGTTATTCTAGTTTTATGATTTGAGTTACGTGTTTTGTAGGTTAACCTAAATAGACTCATATCGTTTTATAGTGTCTGTTTTTAGATTGATTTTTTTTTCAATTTCATCCTTCAATAATGAGTTTATTAAAAATTGAGTTTCATAATTTATTTTGATTTGCTTTAAATAGGGTTATTACAGTCTCATGATCTTGGTCGCGTGTTTGGCAGGTTAATCCATGTTAGCTCAAGTCAATTTTTTTTTTTATAAGAGGTTATCTCAATCTCATTATTCAGGTTACAGGTTTGGAAGGTTAACCCAAGTTGATTTTTTTATTTTTTTATTATTTTTTTTAATTTCAATTTTCAACATTAAATTGATTAAGAATTGAGTTTTATAATTTGTTTTATATAAGTTATCATAGTCTCATAATTCAGGTTAATCTGGGTTGGTCCAAATCGATCCAATATGTTGTCGTTTTAATATTTTTAAAAAAATGTTAATTTTTATGAGTCAAATTATATTTTTACCAGTCATTCGAGTTTCCTTTAACCCAATATTAATCGGGACAAGTTAGATTAATCTCCTCATTGTTTGATGTTTTTTCTAGAAAAATATTAACAAAACTTGAATATTTCTTTTATAAGTTAAAAATACTGATTGAACTCGAAACATAACGGGTGAAAAACGACACAATCATCTCTATAGACTATAGTTATTTTGAATGGAGACCAACTAGCCCCTTTTAAATTTCACAGCCTTTCTATTTCTTTTCTCTATTACACATTTTATTTTATATTTAGTCTAGAAGCCAATGCCAGCTTCTCATTATGGCCTAGAAGTATTTTTCTCCTTGCTCCTCATCCATACCATATAAAACGTAACTCTGGTCATCAGAAACATATCCAGCTTCCTTGAATTTCACCAAGAATTCCTTTACCTTCAAAAATACCTCTTCTCTCCAAGGATGGGACAGGTCACTTGCATAAAAAGGATGAAGGGTTTGGTCAACTTCAATCCAGCTTCTTCCAGTCTCCTCTATCACAGCTTGCCTTCTCCATCATCAACTCGCTCACATTTCTCACATCTTCCATCCTCCTTGCAGAAGCATATAAAGTTGAAGGAAAGACACAGTTCCCAGCATTTTCAGGCTCTATTTCTACCAGATGGCGACCCACAAATTCGTCAAAATTAGTGTTTGAATAGACTCTACAAGCACCTAAAAGCGAACCCCAAATAGCAGCGGTAGGTTCAAAAGGCATCTTTTTTATAAAAGCAAAAGCACTCGGCCAGCACGCCCAAGCAAGTCAACTACACACCCATAATGCTCAATCTCTGCTTCGACCTCATCGTTCCCCTCCACCATCTCATCAAAGATTTCCAGCCCTTTATCTTCCAATCCTCCATGGCTGTAGCCAGATAGAACAGCCAGAAAAGTGACACTGTCAGGTTTGACTTTACTTTCTTCTTCCATCAATTTGAAAAGTTCGAGCACCTGATCTTTCCCACAAGCATTGCATTCCATGAAATAACAGTTCTCTCAGGCATGTTTTTAAAGATCTTTCTTGAGAAGTTAAGGTTTCCACATTTTGAGTGCATATCAATCAGAGAATTCTGTAGATCTACGTACATAAAAGGGCAATTCACATCTAAGCACATGGCTGTGAACTTGTTTGTCATATGATGCAATGTAGAAAGCCCAGAAAGTGCACTTGACGACACGCTAGCGTAGGTAACATAAGCCCTTAATTACGTTTAAGGTTTTCTTTTCTTTCTTTCTTTCTTTTTTGACATCTTACAAATCTTGAAGAGCAGCAAAGTAAAATGGTGCTATTTGAAAGGATAAAATGTGTTCAGCCCTCTAAACTACTGGTTGAAGTGCGATCAGTCCCTAAACAAATTATTAGGAAAACTAGTCCTTGAACAAATTTTGGCATTTAATCACATCCTTTGTTATCTAAAACTATGATCAACTATAAACTTAATAAAAAAAGAGAGGAGGTCTTCGAGTATTATTTATTAGAATATAGTGTTTTAATTTTTTTATTTTTTTATTTAATATTTTTTAAATTTTATTCTTTAATATTAGATTTGTTTTTTATTGAGTTATCACACTCTCGTAACACAGATCACGAGTTTAAGAGGTTGACCCGGTTTGGCAGGTTAACCATGTTAGCTCAGGTTTTTTTTTAATTAACTTTTTTTTTCTAATTTCATTCTTTAATATTGAGTTGTTTGAGAATTAGGCTTCATGATTTATTTTATTTACTTTTATTATGTTATTTTGACCTCATGACTCGGGAATAGTGCTTAAGGGGTTAATCCGAGTAGACTAGGGTTATTTTTTGTATTTTATTTTTAATTGAATTTTTTCTCCAATTTCATTATTCAACACTGGGTCGGTTGAGAATTGAGTTTAATAATCTGTTTTGATTTGATTTCTATAGGTATGTCTTGGTCTCATAATCAAGATCGCTGATTTTGACATTTTAACCACAGTTAAATCGGATTATTTTTTTTATTTTTTTTCCTAAGATATTATTTCGGTCTCATAACCCAAGTCAAGGGTCCTTCAACATTGAATTTTCTTTGTATTGGTTTGTCCCCATCTCATTACTCTGGTTGTGAATTTGACAGGTTAACCGAATTGACTCAGTTTTTTTTTAATTGACTTTTTAAAAAAAATTCATCATTTAATATCGTGTTTAATTGGGAGTTAATTAGGTTTCATGATTTGTTCTGATTTGCTTCCAATATATATATAAAAAAAATTCATGATTAAATTCTTTTTTATTAGAAAACATGTTAACAATATCATTATATTTTTATTAGAAAATATATTTTTAAAAAATTGATTCGTGCAACCCAGGACAATATTCTAGTTACATACTGCAAACAGTGTTTTCTCGAGATGAATCTTCAAAAGATCACCTGCGCCCCAAATGTAGAAAAAAATGGAACTTCACTCCATTGTTTCTATCCAAGAATGACATTGCGGGACGGTCGCTCTCATGGTTTCCTAGCTATATCTTTTGTTTATACAAAGCAGAAAGGAAATTGAGCAAAGAAATGTTATTTAAAGTCGAAAGGTCTGAAATCCAAAGGATTATCCCACAGTTCATTTTGATAGTTAGACCATCTGATATTTACATTCTCAACCTCGATCGAAGCCCTCGATATATTCCATGATGATCCCGGCTGCACCGTGATTAACAACATCCTGGCATCCAGGTCTGTAGTCTACCAACCCACCTGGATAATTTGCCCATCTTCTGCAAGTCAGATTCATGCCACTGAATCTCAGGTTGCTCAGTAGGCCACCTTTAGAACCTAACAAGATGACACCATTTTCAGAATTCGCTGTAAGGTTGATGAATGGTAGGTTAGATATTACCCTCTTTGGAAACTCAGTATCGCAGGTTGTCACATAAATAATAGGCTCTGCTCTCCCCACCATGACGGATCATAGTATCTTGTGCTAATGATTATGTTTGAGAAGGAGATGTCACTTACATTTCCTGCAAAATAATTGGCAATCCTGTAATTAAGAGTTAGAATAACTAACAATCCAGCAACGTTCCTCATTTGTTACCGAAAATCATCTTGACAAACAGGCTTTGCAGTTGAGCTTTCATCTGTCAAGTGTCAACAGGACAGTACTTCATTGAAGCTCATAATTTAGGTGGCCATCAAATGTTGGGATTGTCACATCAACTAGGCACAGCTCACTTGAGATATAGCAGGGGTAAATTCAAATTATGAATTCTGGGGCCGAAATCCTCAGACAACAATATTTCACCATCAAGGATAAGGGTATGACTATGATCAGTATTGTTAATTGAACTCAGGTCCCAATTGGAGCCAAACATAGCTAGTGTCTCAGTCCATTTCATTCGCGGCCATGATTACACATTTGGTAGACAGAAAGACGTCATCCACTCCATATAGCATACCTGACAAACCAGTCAAAAATCTAAACTAGCACGCAATACATAGTGCAGAACAATAATCAAACTCACCAAAGATTACCGTTTCAACTACTGGTTGATCACATATAGCCGATCAGCGTAGGTTTTCCTTTCCTTGGAGAACATATTCTCCTCAAAATGATCACTTTATCAACTTTAAGAAGTCCAGGCGTACCAAAAGGATTTTCCATATCTACATCCTACGAGAATGGAATCCTTGTATAATAAAAAGTCTACTTTTCTTAAGATAAAAGGATGGAAAATACAAAAATAGTGGCAGCAAGGTAACTATGAAAAATGAGCATGGCGTGTTGACTATAACAAAATAATCCTCCAGCATATTGCAAGATGAGCCTCTAACATATTTTCAAAATTCAAGAAGTGTAAGATATTCAACATATTGACAGATGATCCTCTAATATATATTGAAAATACTGTAATGTAAGTCCAAGCGATCCATGGCATTTAATTTTCTTTTATATGGGAGAGTATTATAGTATGAAAGAGAGATCGATTGTCTTCTCTTTTACTAGAGTAATTTGATATCGAAACCTTGCCGTTTGTACATCCAATGAACCCAAGAAGACGTCATGGCCTATACTTATCTCCCAAGCAAGCTCCAGTGGAATTCCAACTCAGTCGACACATTCTTTCTTTCGTTAAACCTCTTCACAAACTTT
>Ga0307507_10009463_pt1 | contig 12966 bp, 8 predicted proteins | sample 7_EM_MG_FD_207223 | JGI IMG/M metagenome (GOLD analysis project Ga0307507, IMG submission 207223) | Populus trichocarpa ectomycorrhiza microbial communities from riparian zone in the Pacific Northwest, United States - 7_EM | ecosystem: Host-associated > Plants > Roots > Unclassified | place...
GGTTGCAAAAGCGTCAGATTAAATCTGAACTGAAAGTCCGGCAGAAAGAACGCGTTCCTTCCCGATTTAACACGCGTCTGTGGCTCTACGGGTTGCACGGACGTGTGCAATCTAAAGCCTTCAGATTCAATCTGGAGTTCGAATAAGGAGCTTTAAGCTCCAGATTTGAACTGACGCCAAGACCTCAGTTCAGATTCTAAATATGGTAAAGTGCGCCTAGTTTTAGCGTGTTTTTTGGGCGGTCAGAGGAACATCAAAAATTTGTGGCTAAAGTCAAGTTGAACTGAAATTCAACCGAACGGTCGCCTCAGAATCAGAATGGAGCTCCAGATCAACTCTGTTCTGAACTGAATCTGAGGCCTCCAGATTGCAACCGAACGTTCCCTAAGCCACATCTGCGGAGTCTGGATCAAGTGGAAACTATTTTTGCCCTGATCCCAACACCGTGAGAAGTGAGTTCTTGAATTATGAGACTAGTACGTTCCTCGCAGTTCAAAAAAAAATCAAATCTCATCTGTAAGCTTGCTCTCGTCAATATAAAAATCCCTTATCACTGCCTTCTTGGCCTCCGCAAAATCCAACTTTTCAATCTTTTCTTGTAGTGCTTCCCTGCTCTTCAATAGCTCTCTCGCGACATCCTTCCATTTCAACTCAGCCCTCCCAATCTCCTTCCTAGCAACTTCATCAACCTCTACCTTCACCAGTTGTCCCCCTGCCTTCCTAATCTTGCCATCCACAATCACTGTCTCAATGTCTGCGGGACTTGAATGCAACACAACAGCTGCAACAGGCTCATGCTGTGCCGCACACACCATAGCAGGGCTCGTTCCCTCAAAGATAATCAAGTCGGCCACTTTTCCAACCACAATGCTCCCAATCTGACCCTCCATCCCCACCGCCCTAGCGCCTTGAATCGTGCCCAAATTAAATGCCTCCTCTACCGTCTTGTTTACCGTCTTAGGTGCCTTTCCTTTCTCAACAAACTTTTCATTCCGCATTCCTCGGGCTACTTGCAGAGCTAACCGCATCTCACCAACCACGCTCCCCGCGTTGTTCGAATGGCAATCTATCCCAAGACTGCTTTGCTCCTGCATACCCGGCAGATCATCCTTGAAGCACACAGGCTGCCCCAGCGCCATCTGCAGCTCCGTGCTAGGCGTGCAGCTCACATGGGCACCCGCCTCCTTGAGCAACCTCGCATCTTCAACCGTTGCACCGGTGGCATGCGAAAGCAGGATACTCTCATCAAGCAAGCCGAACCCATGCAGCAGCTCGGCCGTGGACGCCAGGGAGAACTGCACGTTGCGGACGTAGTGCGACGTAATCATCCCGACACCCAGCGCCTTGGCCTTGGCGAAAACCGACGCCACGGTCTCTTCGCCCAGGAAGGAGTCTGAAGCTCGGCCAGTGTTGCCAAAAGCTCCGGGAGTGCTCGCCAAGGCACTAAAACCTCGGCTAGTGTTGATATTCTGACACCAACCCAGCTTCACTTGGTACACAATTCAAACTTTTATTAAATTATGTTTAGAGGCAATAACACAATTATATTTCAATTATAACGTTAATACAGCTATTTAGAACCTTTAATTAAATACTTCCTACCATTTATTATAATTTTAAAAGATATTAGTAATGAAATGGATAATATAAGTTTTAGGAGGTTATATTAAGGTTTTATTAAGGATCTAATATAGCTATAAACCCTAGAGAACCAGCAGTCTAGAGAGGTGTTTATTAATATTCTATTTATATTATTATCTTAATCTAACCTAACCATATTAGTTACCGCCAAATCCCTTCTAGCCCCCAGAGAATAACTGCGATAACTCTTATATAAGCACTATAGGTATATATCTAGGTTATATCTATAATCTAATATAGAATAGATACTACTTAATAGTCTAAACACCTAATTTTATAATAAGGTAAAGTAACTTCTAGTGGTTATAAGAAGGATCTAATTAGGATATAGACCGAAAATTTTCTTTAAAATAGGTAGGTAAATGCTTTTAGTGGGATAGAGGTCGCATAAGATATAAGTTATATTTTAAATAAAACCACATTATATCTATAATCTAACCTTAATAGATTATTAATAAAGTCCTTAGCAGCCCTAGTAGCTCTATCTAAGATTCAGACGCCACTATAATGGCTATATATAGCACTCTAGTAAATAGGGCAGCAGCTTCTAGGCTATATTCTAATCCAGACTTAGATAGTAGTAAGGGCAAGGGTTCTAGTACTTGTAATGCTGCTCCTTAGCTAAATATTATAAAGGGGCGCATTTCTAGTGCCCCTAGCTAATATACTAAGGCATAGTACTTTAGATTTAACAAGCGCCTAGGGTAGGTTCCGTTCTTTTATATTAAGGTAATATCTGGTATATATCTAGCTTATATTTAAGATATAATCTAAATATAGCCCTATAGTAAACATTTCCTTATCTATATTTTACTAGAGGAGATTTTCTATAGATAGGATTGTGCTATTAGGAAGACTGTAAGTTATAAGTGCTATATATCTTTATTATATCCTAGATCTAACTATAATAGGATCTAAATGCTAAGTACACTGTTTGCGCTTAAGAAAAAAAATTTGCAAATAGTTATAGAGGATTAATTAAGTATATTAAGTCACATTTCCTAGTAAAATCCCAGATGTATCCATATTATATCTATATTATAACCTTTTTCTAATCTTAAATAAAGAAAGGTGTAGGCTATATAATTAGAAGTATAAAGCCTGGAGGTTAAAAAGAGCTGGAATTGGATAATTTAGATAGTATGGTTGTCTATATATTTATATTATATCCTAGATCTAACCTATTTTAGCGGCTTAAAAGATACTTTATAGAGCTATTTATACGGAAGAGGAACTGTAGGTTATATACCCTATTAGTAAAGCAATAAAAAAGGCTAGAATATATTATAATGGTATAAACTATTATTATTCTATCTAGGATTGTCGGTATCACCCGGGGGGGTACTGCAATTGCAATATAAGGTAACAGGTTCTTTGATTCATTCGTGTCTTTCGTAGAGGATCGTAAGGATCGCGGTGCCTAAATAGGGGGCTGATGAGTCACCGTAAGGATGACTAATTAGAGACATGACCACGTAACCTCTACTTATACAGATACTGGCGACATTTACAAAAAGGAAAGAAGGTAAGAAAGTACAAAGGAGAAGTATATAGGTCAACAGGTGCTTAGGGCAGTAATCGCGAATGTCTTAGGTATTGCGAATATTACGGATATTGCAGACATTGCGGATATTGTTACGGATATTGCGGATATCGCTACGGATGTTGCGAATATTGCGGATATTGTGAACATTTGGATATTGCGGTGGAGACAGGTAGGCGCGTACAAGGTGTTACTAAGGTGTCCCATGATAGAGCGTAGTTAAAGTCAGAACCAAAGGTATGGCGGCTTTAGAAGGTATAAAAGTTGTCGCAGACTATAGGGGAAGTAGGTAGAAGGGCTAAGTCCTATCCGTTGTTGTCGAAATGACAGTTAAGGAAGTTGATATCAACGGTAAGGTTGGGAGGGTTATTGTTATAGAGGTAGGTGGCGCTCTTGCCCTTGTCATTGCTACTCTTATTGTCGACATCACCGTGCCTTACTGTACTAGGTTCCGTACCACCAGGGTCTGTACCACTAGGCTCTATGCTACCCGTGAGGCTATAGGCAAAGGTATCGTTGTTTATAGACGTAACTATATTTTTAGCCGTTTTGATTGGTATTAGTCCGTTTAAGGTTATAAAGTGCTTAATACCATAGTCGTCATAAAAGAAGTTACCGCTAGTAGGAACTGCAGTTAGGGTTAATGTATTAAATGCTATAGCCGTTATATCCTTGTCGAAGTCGTCGTTGATATTGTTATCCGCGAGGTACTAGTAGATATGTCTTTTAAATCCTTCTCTTGCTTTATTACGTTCTTCTTTAGTGTGCCTAGTTAACTAACAGTTTCCTTTCTTACACACGAAGCACGTCCTAGCATTATTGCTGTAATGATTATTTAATGAACTTAGTCGAGACGTTGGTTGGTGGTAGCGACGGTTAGTAAAGAATACATCCGTAGGCTGTTCCGTAGGCTGTAAGAATATATTAGCGGGTTATCCTATAGTACCATTAATCTTCTTATAAGTAATAATTGACGATTGTAGGCTGTTTATAAGGCTAGTAAGTGTAGTAGGTGGGTTAGAGCAAGCTGCCTGGTAAGCAGTGACGTCTTAACAAGCGATGATGAGCTTATTGTGTAGGAAGTTGTTGTTGCGGAGGTTAGCGTTAAGACCATGCTATAAATAACGGAGGTCGTTAAGCAGTAGCTGTAGGCAGTCCCCTATAGACTTGCCTTCATTTTTCATTATTACGGTCTTTAAGGTTATAGCGTTCCATTTTGCTAAGATTCCACGCTTGTATTCTGGTCCTTTAAAGTGGTTATATACGGCATTATAGATGCTGTTAAAGGTGGTATAGGTTGCCTTGTTTTTATAGTAGAAGTTAAGAGTAATACCCCGTAGCATTATCGGAAAGCCTTTAATCTTTGCCTCTTATAGTATATTAACCCTGTTACAAAGGTCGTTGAAAATCGTAAGCTTGCGGTTAAAGTTATTATCCTCTCCGCTGTACTTACTTTCCTCTATATATATCTTTACCAAGGTTGCTAAGTCTCTGCCATAGGTGGTGGCTTTGGCTTCTGTAGAAGGAGCTATAACGTTTATAGAGGGGGCCGTGACGTCCGTAGGGGGAGCCGTGACGTTTGTAGGTAAGGGAGGCTTGGCTATAGGGAGGTCATTTAAGACAGCTAGGGTTGGGGTAGATGCCGTTAAGGGAGTTAATAAACGTGATTTAAGACGGCGGTTAATAATATACAAATTAAAGCGTCCTTTATTGTCGATATATAGCTTAATTTCTGCATCTGACCATTCCATAGGGTTGTCTTCGTGGGCGACATTATATAGTGCTTATGGTACTGACTTGCTCTTCTTATTAAAGACCTATACTCTGTTGCGTTAGAGTAGTTGTTTAAGTCCCGTAAGTGCAGGCCTATTAGCGTCTTTAAATGTCTATACCTTAAAATTATTAAAGTCCTCTTGATATAATTCCCATAGGCTTTTGTCTTTAAAGTTATATTTAGTATACTTATTGATTTTAAAGTTAATATAGTTAGTGATGTCTTCTGCGGTAGTCTCGTTAGTTAAGGTAATTCTATTGCTCCAGTTCGGACGTTGGGTTTCTGTGTTAGACATAATTAACTGGCGTAGATTGTGGTGTAGGTTATAGTCTTATGTATTAAGCGGTTAATGGGTATTGGGGGGTACTGGCGCTCAGTAAAGAGGTTGTACTAGATATTGATTTTGCGTAGTAGACGCGAACTGGACGAAGCCTTAGTAGGAGCCAGTTCTTTAAGTTCCTAGGGCCTTGGTAGGAAGGGTTCTCCTTAGCAAACGCGATATAATTGACGGGCCTTGGTAGGAGCGATCGCGTATTGTCTCTCAAGTGGTTGTTTTGCGTGATGGACGCGAACCGAATGAAGCCTTGGAGGAGTCGGTTCTTTGAGTTCCCAGGGCCTATACAGGAAGGGTTCTTCTTAGTAAATACAACGTGGTTGATGGGCCTTGGTAGGAGCGATCGCGTAGTGCCTCTCTTCGTAATAACACCTGGCTGATCTGTGATATCACTGATTAGTGTCGGTATTACCTGGGGGGGTACTGTAATTGCAATATAAGGTAACAGGTTCTTTGATTCATTCGTGTCTTTTATAGAGGATTGTAAGGATCGCGGTGCCTAAATAGGGGGCTGATGAGTCACCGTAAGGATGACTAATTAGAGACATGACCACGTAACCTCTACTCGTACAGACAAGGATATATTGCTAATATATTTTAGCGCCCTTAGCTAAAAATGCACCCTTAATAGCTAAAGGTTGTGGAAAATATAAAGTAACTTCAGCAGATCTAGGTATATTATTATTTATAATCTTATTATATTATAGATCTAACTAGAATATATAGAGGAGCCAATTAAGCAGATACGCATTATATTCTATTTTAGAATTTTATTAACACCTAAGGGTAAGGTAAGTTTAGGTAGTTCTAATTACTATATAACTATAATCTAACTATAATTTAACCTTAATATAGCTTAACCGCACCGTAATGTTTAAGGTTATTAGTAAGTCTAATAAACAGAAGTATTCTTTATATAGGACCAGTAGTAAGAGTAGGTTTGTTAGTTATATTTCTAATATATCTTAGATTTAATATAAATAGCATGCTTATCTAACTGGGCTATATGTATATGGTTTAATAAGGTATACTTATAGTCTTTATATAGGTATTACAAGGTGATATCACGTAGCTACGGTTCATAGATAGTATAATAATTGTTGTTCTATATCTCCCTCCTGCTTGAGGAAGGGTGAGGAGCTTAGGGCTCCTCGCCACGCTAGTGCCGCGGCGACACGTGACGGCAACTTGCCTTACGTGACGGCAACTTGCCTCGCGTGACGGCAACTTGCCTGTATTCCTAACACTAGCAACTCTTCTTTTGCGGTTGCCATCTACATATATATACCGCTCAACTAGCGTAATAAATATTAATCCTCCTTACTTACTATTGCTATTGTAATATAAGTCTCGCTGTCCTAAAATTTGCCTCTTAGTACGTGGTGCTTTCTTACTTAGGAGTTGTAGGTAGATATCTTGTTAGGAGGGCCGCTAAGGCGCTAGTAGTAAGCGAGCTAATAGCGATTTTCCATCCCAGGGATGGAAAATCCTAATTAGCTGGTTTGAGTTAGGGTCTGCAGAATATTATGCTCCTACTCCCTTTTAACCTAACCTTTAACTTATATACGTAGAGTGTTTATATTGATAAACGTTTCTAGAGCCTTGTTTGGGTTTGCCTTTATTATTGCGTCTGCTGGGTTATCTTGACCGTTAATCCATTAAATCTTAAAGAGTTCTCGCCGTTCGTAGGATTGCCAAAGTGCCATAATGTCGATCATAAGGCGCTTCTCCTTTGTGGTACCAAGCTTGACTAAACACTCATAGAGGGAATATCAGTCGATCTGTAATCATCTTTAGGGTAGTTCCAATTGCGATTGCTATGTCAACTCCGCCAACCATTCCATATATCTCTGACGCTAGAACGCTTCGAGTGACACGCTTGCTCTTAGTTGAGCTCCAATGGATAAGATTGCTGTGGATCGTGAAGTCGTTTTCTCCGGTAGACTTGTTCGCGATGATGATCTCATATCCTAGCTGGGAGCTAAAATCTTTGTTATTTGCGAACGACCCATCAACAAATATAAAGAGCTTGGCGGTGGGAAGATTAATAGGCACGTAGAGTAGTCCCCGATTGAGATGGCTTATTTGAAGATATCTGACTTCGTGATAGAATGGAGCGTAGATTGGTCATTAAGAATAGCAACGGTTTGTGTGCTATCTACCTCACCATACTCAGTGAAGTATTGGTTAGGAGAGTAGTCCTTAATTTCTATATCCATAAGGAGCTGTTTGGTCTTATTAACCTCACCCTTAAGGTCTTCTACGCCTTTATATTAAACTAGGAAGCTTTAGAAGTAGGCCATAGTAACCTTATAATTTCTGACGTTTTTTATACTCTGACGGAACTTATTATATGCCTCCTTTTGCTTATTAAGGGAGTGTCTAGTTAACTAGTAATTTGGCTTCTTATAAATGTAGCACTTCTTCTAGCGATTATTTTGAAATGAACCTCCACAAGGACCTCTATGATTGCCTTATGGTTGACGTTAATTGTACCCTTTGCCATATTCCCTACCACGGCCACTATATATACGGTTAGTCTAGTTATGATCGTGTTGGTTGAGAATACTTAGTTGCGTAAGGTTTTCGGTATAGAACTGTTGAGATTCTTGTGTTCATATCGCAGTACCTACAGCGGAGCGTAGCTTAGTATATACTCCTTTAAATATATCCGTAGGTTTATATAGCGCTAAGTTGCACTTAAAAACGCTATGGCATGCTAAAATAACCTAGTCCCTTAGGCTGTTCTTATTTTAGTAAGTTTTGGTAAGACTATATTAGATTTTCTAGAGTTTATTAAAGAGTAGTTAAAGGCACTCTAAATAAGTCTTTGTTAAGTTAGAAGCAATAACTTTTTAGAATATAGTCTTCCGCCATTCGGATATATAAAGCTGGCGATTCTTGTTAGTTTTAAAGTGGGCTCTGGTGAGCTAAAGTATTATATTAAAGCTATAGTGTCTACCCGCAATATAGTCGTAATAAAATGTCGCCGCCTGTCCCTTTAATATAACTGAGAAAGCATAATAAAACTAGTAGCATTGGATTCTAACCTTGCTGCAGCAGTTATAAAAGACCTATAGTTTTGTTCCGAGTATATTATATAATTCTCCTCTAAACTTCTTCTCCTCGTCTAAATATACCTTTATTAGGTTCGTGACTTCTTATAATAGAGGCTTACCGGTTAGCTGGGGTAGAGAAGCTAGAGGCGGCGGAGGTAGAGGAAGAGTACCTCTAGGTAGGAGAGCACCTCTAGGTGGGAGAGCACCTCTAGGTGGGATAGTAGCATTTTAGGGGTTTTGTTCCGAATTAAAGTTGCCTTTTAAAGAATATAGGTTAGTTCTAGGTTTCTGTAATTAATATGTAATCTTAGCTTCCGTCTATACTGGTTCCTCTATACTAATAATAACGGCCTGGATATTACTGGTAATTAGGTTGCCGTTTTTAGTAATATATACCCTATTCCTATAGAGGAAGTCTTAAAAACCCTAAATAATATTAATATTGCTAAGTGCCTAGGTGTTAGCGGTCTATCCTATAAAATCCTCCCTAAAATATTCCCATAGCTATAGATTAGCGTAGTGTCTACTTTAGTAGAATATAATACGGTGTAGGAGAAAGCCGTTAACTTGTTTTACGGTATAAGTTATTATATTAATAGTAAATTCGTCCCAATCTTTATTAATAAGTTTCGCGTATGAAGCTACCCCTAGTAGTAAGGAGTCTTCCTAGTTGTTTAAGGTAGGCGTAGCTATATTTTCAGAGGGAGGGAAGTGTTATTAGTGTAGGGATTATCGTTTGGTACGCGTTTATGACGTGTATTTGCGATTATAGGGCTTAGGACTAGTTCTAGCCTTAAATCGCGAAGACTTGTAAAGTGTGTTATTTTATATAATAGATGCAAGAATCTGTAATCTAGGAAAGGCTTAGGACTAGTTCTGGCCTTTAAATTCTTAGATTTGTGGAAGAGTTCTATTTAAGGTTTAGGACTAGTTCTGACCTTAAAAGACAGCTTTCTCTAGTATAAGTAGCACTGGTATAGTAGCTCGTCTCTTCTTAGTGGAATACCTAGCTGTTCTATAGTATAATAGTAAAGTTAACTACTAATCAGTATAGGTATTATAAGGTGATATTACGTAGCTATGGTTCGTAGATAGTATAATAATTGTTATTCTATATCTCCCTCCTGCTTAAGGAAGGGTGAGGAGCTTAGGGCTCCTCGCTACGCTAGTGCCGCGGCGACACGTGATGGCAACTTGCCTTACGTGACGGCAACTTGCCTTGCGTGACGGCAACTTGCCTGTATTCCTAATACTTTAATTATATTGCTAATATATTTATAATTTAACTATAAATAGAACTTTATTTTACCTGGGATAACGCTGCTAGGGGTTATAGATGACTTTAATAATAGGGAGACATTTAATACTAAAGAGGACTACGCTATATAGGTTAAATAGGTTATAGTATTTATATATTTTAGATGTATCCTAGTTCTATCCTAGTTCTATTATAGATACTAAAGCATTAAGCGTAGACATAGAGCATAGCGCAGAGTATATAGGTTAGGCTTTCTTAGATATTGCAATGTCCTTATATTTAGGTAATAACCTTAATATAACCTCTACTCCTTATACTTGTAAATATAAAAATTTGTATTAACCAAGTTCTTATTCTAATTTTCTTAGCTCTAACTCCAGCTTCTAATTTTATAGTTTAATTGCATTTACTTTAGCTTCTATATATAGAACCCTAGCCTCTTATTTACGAATATTTAATTGGGATTGCTATAGCGTTAACTATTATAAGAATTGAGCTTATTAGGTAACTGTTATATAAAGTAAAGACTATAAGCTACTCTTATGTCCTAAATATAATTAGCTTATAAGCTAGATATATTAAGGATATATCTAGATAATTTTACTTAACGGTGAAATAGGTTTAGGAGAGAGCGAAACCTAGCTATTATTTAATGTTGTAATAGAGGAGACTAAAAGATATTAGCTTTATAGAACTTAGTAAAATCTAGAATATAATATACTAAAGCGAATAGAGGCAATAGATTGTAAGTGAGATTTTAATTATACGCCTCGCGAACTTCGTAATTGCGACTATGGGCGTATATTAGTTCTAGAAGATAATATATCTAATATAATATTATTAAAATTAAAATCTTTATCCTCTTTAATACTTATAGATATAGTATTAGCTTTTCCTTTACTAGTATAGGCCTATTTTCTTAATTTTTCTAGCTCTTTTGAACCTTGTTAAACTATAGCAGATTATATTAGTAATATATCCACGTTAGAGCCATAATAAAGCTATATATTTATACTTCTTTATAAGAGCCATTTTTTTTAGCAATAGATGTAGTTCGCGACGTATATAAAATTCTATACTAATTATACGCCTTCTACGCTTTGTAATTAAAAATATTAATTATCTACCCAGAATGGCGATAGATATATTATGCATTAAGGTAATTATATCCCTAACGCTGGAGCTCTTGCTGCACCCGGCCCAAAAAGACCAAAACCAACCAAAAAGAACCCCAAAAAACACCCAGAGAATCCCCCTAAGATGCCTGCATCGCAGGGGAGGTACACGTCAAACAACAGTGGTTTATACTCGCGCGCGACCGCCAGAACCACGCCTAGCAATGGCCCTCCACAACAAAAACGGGTGAATACTATACCATAAAGCGGAAATATCTCTATTAAGAAGGCATCTAATAAAATATAAAGCCTATTAGATGCGTCTAGTATTTATAATTGTAGGGGAGTAACTATTAGCTATAATAAACTAATATAGCTAGTAGAATGGCTCCGCCAGTCTAGTATCCCTTAGGCGCCCCTCTAGTAATCCCTTAATTAAATCCTCTAACCGCTAAGTAAAATTAAAAATAAATAAAACCCCTCTTTACCGGCAAACCATACCTAGGCTGCTGTAGCTGCGCTTTTATAGTATAGGGAACCTAACCCCCTTAAGATAACAACTGGGTATATAATTATAATATAACTAAATATAGAAAAAGTAGAGGGGCTTAGGGGATAATTAGAAATAGAAGTCCTTGTAGAGATTTATAAGAAAGTTTATAACGCTATTATAGTCTAATACCTAAAGAGTGGAGATATTAGAGTTACCCTAAAGGACTAATAGGTAAAGGAATAAGCCGTAAGGATAGGGGATAGGCTAGGAGAATATATTAGTATAAAAGTACTCTATAAAGACTACTTAGTTAAAATCCTAGTAGTTCCTATAAGCCTTAGGGTAGAAAAGGGACGCTAGGCGAATAATACAGTAACTATATAGGAGATAGTAAAATATATAGAATACCTTATACTGGGACTTAAGATTACCCAAATCCAATAGCTTTAATAGGAAAATATAATCTAAGTATATAATAAGAATAATAAGAGGATATAAGAGTTGCTAAAGACTTACTAGGGAGACGCTAGTTAAATATATAGCTCCCTTATTATTAGCACATATATACTAGAAATATAAAAACTCCTTATCTAAAAAGGAATAATTATAAATAGCCTTATATATAATATAAGGCTCTATAACTATAAACTACGCCTAGAATAATGCTATTACTATATATAATAGGGATATACCTAATCCACATATATAGTATAGGTGTGCTACGGCTACTATACAGGCTCCTATAATATAAGACACTACTTAAATTAAGACTAAATAAAATGCGTAAACTATTACTAAAGCACATATAAGGCGTAGGAGAGAGTAGACTATATTAAATATAGGAGACGGAAGGTAAGGGCTTAATAGCTATAGGAATAACTACACGCTAGGTTATATAAATGGAAATAATAGGCAATAAGCTAGGGGGATGTAGGTACCTTCCTAGCGTTCCCTACCTTTAATACTAGGGGGCTAGGCTAGCTATCCTAAGCCTTAACAGGCTAGAAGCAACGCTGTATAATATTACTAGACTAAATAGGGATATAAGGGTCACAGGGGATATAAGGGAAAGGACGCCCTATAGAAAGACCCCTATAGACAGCTATAGTAAGCTTAAAACCAGGATAATTAAGAATTAGACTAAATACGGCAAATCTAATATTTATAGCTAACCTATAAAGGGTATAAAGCTAACTAGTAAGACTAGGGGAAGAACCAAAGACAATAATAAATTTAGATATAGAAGCGTTAGTAGGAATATAAAATACGGGAATAGAAAGCCCTATATAAAATAAGTAGCAACTAGAGTATAGATATAAGAGATAAAAGTTCTAAAAATCCTAAAGAAAGTAGAAATAGAGGAAGCGAAGAATAAAGGAGAGTTAAATAACCCTTGCTAAGGGTCCACCACCTATCTATTATATAGTATAACTACGGCAATATAAACCACCACCTTATAAGGCCCCTACTAGATAGTTTAGACCTAGAGAAATACTATATCCTTACTATATAAGAGCCGTATTATAATACCTATATATAATTAATATACTGCCCCTAAGGATTCTAGCTCCTATATAAACCAAAAGCAGCTATATATATATGCTTTATAATTAGCAAGGCTATTAGCCTGTCCTTATAGTTATAGCAAGCAGTTAACCTAGATATTATAGTTATAATAATCTAGATATATAGGGGACTGGTATAAATTATTAATATATATAACCCTAGGGTTAAAGGGGTCCTATAAAT
>Ga0307507_10009464_pt1 | contig 12964 bp, 7 predicted proteins | sample 7_EM_MG_FD_207223 | JGI IMG/M metagenome (GOLD analysis project Ga0307507, IMG submission 207223) | Populus trichocarpa ectomycorrhiza microbial communities from riparian zone in the Pacific Northwest, United States - 7_EM | ecosystem: Host-associated > Plants > Roots > Unclassified | place...
ACCATAACCTAGGAAACGTCATTGGGCCGCCTGAAGGGAACTCTGAGATCGGCTTACGATGTTTCCAATCCCAAATTTGTCAATCCAATAGAGATCCTGCCCGTCACGAGGGGTGATTCTAGACATCGCAACGCACATCGATCAGCCACATGTATGCTTTATTTAATCCACGGACTCCAAGTGACTTACACATAGTTGTGGGGGGTGCTGCTGCCAGCCAATCTGATGATCCACTCGTATTTGGTCTTGGTCCAAATGAGATGGGCGCCATCACCCGCACCCTGCGACGGTGTCACTGTGAAATCTCGGAGGGTAATGGTGTGAGATGTTGACTGACCTTCGCGAGCGCGACATACAACCCCTTGGGTCCAGTGATGGTAGCATGATCGGTGACTGGCCCAGTAACACAAGGAGTAATGGTCAAACCCTGATCGAAACTGCATCAGCACCGTAACTGGTTCGTTATATGGAACAGTTGGATACGCACGGACTGAACGCTATTGGAGGTCACGACATCGTGTCCTTCGATCTCGTTGTAGTTGGTGAAATGGAAGTTCGTTTTCTTGCTTGTGATGTGGTAAACACAGTGAGCGAATTCAGATTCGGACATGTTGTATAGGACTTTATATGTTCACTTCGCAGGAGGAGGAGAATGAAACTGGAGAAATTGAGAGGCAGTGGGGGCACTTTTATACATTTTGCCGATGCCTAGTCACTCACATTTAGTTTAGCGAATGGCACGATATTAGCAGGCCAGTAACCGGATATCAGATAACTCCAACTTGCTCTAATGGCAGGGCCGCAAAATCCCACCAATGTCGGTAGCTTGTAGTCGCCAAGCAATGGTTACGCAGGGCTACTCCATTCATAGATCCTAACGCTGCTAAATTAGGCACTCTTCTCAGACTCAATAGGCTCCGGAGACTCGAAAAAAATTGGCCCGGAAATTGAGGGACCGAAGAGAAGTACTGAGGCGAGGATTGGTTATCGACGCTTGTCAAGAGATTTTTTCTACTTTTTCTACCATCGAACATCTGGTTTGAATTCGAAGGTAAAGCTCAGGTCCAGGTTTCTGTGGTGGACACGAGATCAGCAGTTGCGTCACGGAATACGAACTGCTGATTTTGCCCGTAATAGCAACATACTTTTAATATGAAATTAGAATACGTTGGGCCCCGGTTATTCCCCAGACTACGGATAACTGGAGAAAGACTTTCGGGCTTACCTTTGTCCCATGGTATAATCAGGTGATCGGCGTTGTACGACACAACAACCGTGACAACTGAATAGCATAGTAAATGCAAAGTTAACTACAAGTCAGAAATTGGGGCGAAGCCATTCTTCAATTATCTAGCCGTTTTTCAGACTGAGCTTCTATTGGCCAGCGTGCCATTTAGCAACTCTACAGACCTACTCGGCCTCGGGTCACATACTGCCGACGAATTTTTGAAGTCAACTTGACAACTATTATGTTCCGAAGGTTAGTAGTATCTTCTACTAGTCACTTACAATGGTTCACTGCGGTACTCTCCCAAGCTGATAATTATCATGGGTCACATAATCTAGGGTGCTATTGTGTTTTGACATCTTGCATTGAAGTCCTGAGTGACCTGAGGAATGGTGCTTTACGTTGGGACGAACTTACCTTACCAATTCATTCCCTGTCGCGATTCTCCGTCCCGCATCCTGGTCCTCTTTCTCCGAAATTTCATTAAAAAACATCCTTGCCTTCCGAAAAAAGAGATGGAAGCTGGCATGTCGTAACAAGATGATCTCTTCGCCCTTCGGACTCGCTCCGTATTCCGCAAATGACAGGTTCTTCAAGTCCAACGATCGGCCCGGGGCTGATCGAGGTGGGACGTTAAGCAACCCGTTCTCAGGATCCATTTTCGCATGATACACCTTGAGGAATGGGACTGTGCGGCGGGTGATCATCTTCGTAAGTAGTACGGTGTCCAATCCCAATCGAGCCCTGTAATTGTATACTACAACGTTGGTCTCCCTCGTTTACGATGACAGTTTAATCGCTTCGAGATGCCAACAAGCAGACCCGAAGTTCGCTATGAACCGAGTCGTTGGATGTGTTTCCGGTCGTGATTCTGGGAGTTCGGATGTCTGTCAAGGGCCTCGCCACGTTTGATCCTTGCATTTCTGGGTCGACATCGAAGATGAGGAGAATTCTGCAACCGTAGAATAGATAACTTATTTTATTACTCTTCCAGTCGAGCGTCAGCTTGAAGTATTTGGCGCCAGATTAGGGGGTCCGTCCATAAAATGGTACGTGCTCCAGAAATTAAACGATTAGATACAGTTCTAGAAGCAGGATTGTGAGCGAATACTATAAGGATTCTATTCTCACCTGATGGTAAGACAAGTCTGAAGTCTAATTCAACATCTTCGATATCATCGTGAAAAGGCAGTTTGGGAGGAAAGTGCTAAAGTTGGTAGCAATGTAGAAAGAGACATCGTGCAAACGTACCAGTGTCTTCTGATAGCTGAGAAGGGAATGAAGACGACACGCTACGAACGGGTGACAATTTCACGCATGTCTGAAGGTCGAGGGCAAGCACCTTTTCGCCAGTCTCATGATAGATTCCGAGGTGAGTTGGAAGAGAGTCAGATAATTTTGGGATCCTTGTAGTTCTTGATCCTCCGAATTTGGTGTAATTTTCTTTCTTTCGTTCACGAAGATAGAATTCACGATCGGCGATGGATCTCGTCCAGGAGAAGAAATAATCTCCTAATTCCCTACCATCCTCACCTCACTAACAGTACAATCGCATTCACCTTATCCTCACCACCGAAAACTCTGAAACTTGTCCATGTGAGATACCAAGCCGACGGACGACGACGAGTGCGGATTATTTGCAAAGTGAACAAAGCAAAATCGAAGGTAGGATTCGGACGAGAAAATATGAGATGAACAGGGAGCGACCGAAGTTCCCATTCCATATTCCAGCTGTCTTTGTCTGCGAAGCATCAAAGGTTCCAGGATTTGTTCTAAAGTAATATTAAGTGTATTTAGAATGAAAAGAAAAGGTGTGATGACAAAATGCACAGCATTAAGAGCTAAAGCTCCTCATACCGAATACACATTTTCGGTAGAACACAATAGAAAATGATTGTCATACTGGAGCGGTTGCACCGCTAATAATGTGAGAATTGCCTGTTCCAGTGCAAAATGAATCCCATTGTAAGTAGCAGACCGCTCGTAGCCAGCGCATAAAATGCATGCGGAATTGTGAAAGATTTTGCCACGAACACGCTAGCATATATGCTATATGCCGTGAATGCCAACAACGCCATGTAGAAGCATAGGATAGAAAATAACAACATCGTGTAATGCTGTTCCATAGCGCGACCCATTTCGGTCACTTGCCGGTTTCTTCCCTCCCTGTTCATTTCGATCCAGGTTTACTGGAGAAGTAAAAAAAAAGAAGCTAGGTGGACGTACGAAGGATTAGGAGGCTCCATACACCGTAGCTGGGACAGTTTCTCGTCGAATCCAGCGTTGAAGCCCATCACGACACATCCGAGCGACAACCCTATGGTCATGATGATGAAAAATTGGGCAAAGTCCACTAGGTTTTGTATGGCGAGGAATGCAACCGAAGATCTAGGGAGAGACAGTTTGAATAATGTTGCACATCAGCCCAAAAAGAGGGAAAGCCATACGCTAGCAGCAAGCCTGACTACCGAGTCATTATCAAAGGATTTATTCGGGCACATGAAATAGGCGGGATTACTTACTAAGACGTTTGCAGCCGCCCGTTCTTGTCTCACTATGTCCAGAAATGATTTCCATGCATCTGGTTGAAGTGTTCGTCCGTACAAATTGTGCGCAGCGTCGAAGCGTCGTAGGTAATTGGGAGGCATACCCCAGCAAGCAAGAATGATGAACATCTTCCATCGATTACCATCATGACTCGTTCTCGCATATCGAGAACTTTGAGGTCGACTCTCGTCTGTGGATTAATGTAAGGTCCAGTCTGAATGGCGAACGAAAAGCGAAGTGCGCACAAAAATTGGCAATTATGTTGCTGATGACAAAACATTTGGCACTGGCTACACCATTATGGGAAGCCTCGAGTGTTTTCGAAAAGTTAAAGAAATCGATATATCGTTGGATGTCAGGCATTGAGAATGGTGTGTGAGCCATGCCTTCCGGGTTGGCAAGATTCTCTGGTTAAGAATAAAGTAGTATCTATATCTGTGAATCGTTGAAACTGCTTACGAACTACCATCAATTGCAACATAGTCAAGGCCTCCTTCTCTGCATAATTCGAAAGGTCATGGTGACAAGGGTAATGAGAGAGGTATATCCAATACTTGGATCTACTTTTGTCTACCGTGAGATGATCAGACAACTAGCATGTTGACATGTCGATTACGCACCATTGTCCCATGTTTGTATCTCGTGGTTCACGACATGGGCCCTGTTCTCGTATACCACAGTTTCCAATGGACGATTTTTGTCGACTTCCTGTTGGTACTTTGACAAGAACGTGGTTCGAGTGTCATGGTTCGTCATGTCCTCCGTTGTGACCAATTTGAGATCACTATGATAATAGTATTTTGAATTTCTATGTGGAAGACTGTGCAGAATCCACCCATCTCCGATGTCTTCGCCTTGCATCCTCAAGCGCCGCAGATTAATTCAAACCTGGTGACGAGGGGTTGGGAATTGACATACCGGTTTCTCAATAGCCTAAGAGTTGGCATAGGCTGGCCTAAAAATGTTACTCAGCCGACTTGTGTCAAGAACCACCACTAGTACCAACCTGTAGACGGTGTGATTGCTGGCCCTGTGATGGTAGAGTCATCTAAGCGAGACTCCGACCCTGGCAAATCGAAACGGGCATTCTGTGGCAAAGGCACAGAAGAATGGGCAAAGGTGTTTGGAGAATGAGAATCTGTAACAGGCATTGGGAGGAGGGAATGAGCATTGGCCATTGGCTCGGATAAGAATGATGTGAGTGCAGCTTATTCCTTTCTCAAAATGTATTGTTCGCGGACAATCTAAAGCTTGTAGTCAGCCTTGTCCGGCTTATGTCCCCCCGTCTCTCGCACATAGCCGTACCTCCTGTTTCTTCCCGTTCTCCTGTACCATGGATGTGAGTACCACTCATGTTTGGCCAGAGATAGTATGTGAGATAGTATGTGATTCTATCTCATTCCTTCAAAGCGTCTGTTAACCCTGCGTTAGGAAGTACCTGATCGCTGCGATGTACGTTATCGCCTTTCATCTCAGTAACTGCTCACCTGTCGCCACCGTTGCTCTGCCATAGGAAGTACGTGATCTCATCTCAGCTGAACCAACTGCTCACCTATCACCCGTTGCTCTCCCTTAGTATGTATGTTATCTCACTCATCTCAGCAGAACCGCCTGATGACTTGTGGACACTATTACTCTTCCTTAGGTTGTACGTGATCGCAATCTCACTAACTAATCGCTTACCTATCGCCGCGGTTGCCTCCCTTAAGCCCGTACCTAATCACTATCCACCAGTACGTTATACTTTCATCTCAGAAACTGCTCATCTGTCGCCACCGTTGCTCTCCCTTAGATTGTACGTAATATCAGCCGAACCAACTGCTTACCTGTCGCCGCCGTTACTCTTTCATAGGAAGTACGTCATTTCGTCTCACCTCCGCAGAATCAACCTCTGAGTCGTTCTCGCCTGTTATAGCACGTACGTGGTCACATCTCATCTCCGCAGAACTTCCCACTGACCGGTGGCCACTTACTCTCACTTAGCCTGTACGTGATTGCAACCCATCTCAGCAGAACCAACTGCTCACCTGTTGCCACCGTTGTTTTCCCTTAGTATGTACGTTATCGCAACTTAACCAGCAGAATCAACTGCTCACCTGTCACCTTCGCTCTCCCTTAGACTGTATGTGACAATGTAATCCGAGCAAAACCAACTACTCACCTGTCACCACCGTTGCTCTCCCTTAGATTGTACGTGATCTCATTCCATCTAACCAGAACCACCTGCTGACCTATGGACACTGTTCCTCTCCTATAGGAAGTATGCCGTCGCCTCTCATCTCAGCAGAACTACCCGCTGACCTGTGGCCACTATAACTCTCCCTTAGCAAGTAAGTGGCACATCTCCCCTAAAAAACCAACTGTTTACCTGTCGCTGCCATTGCCCTCCTTAGATTGTACGTGATCGTATCTTGTCTTTTATCAACAGTTGACATGTCAGTCCCCGTTGCTCTTCCTTAGTCTGTACGTCATCGTCTCAGCTCTGAAGAACCATTTTTTGACCATTTTCCCTTTAGATGGTACTTTAATGAATCCCATCGCTCAGAACCAAGTACTGATCATGTCGCCGTTGCTCGTATTTAGACAGTACGTGACCTTAAGTTATCTTGGCAAGACCAGTGTTAACCTGTCGCCGCTACTACTTTCCATAGAGAGTATGCATCCAGGCCGAATCAAGTAATGACCAAGCGATGAATTGCTGAACCATTCCTCTTTCTTAGATCGTATGTGATCTCATCTCATCTCAGCAGAACTAACTGCTCACCTATTGCCACTGTTGCTCTCCCATAGGGAGTGTTTTGTCGCCTCTCATCTCAGCAGAATCAGCCGCTTACCTACCGCTACCATTGCTCTCCCTTAGCGTGAAAGTATTACAACTCAAGTTGTGCAGAATAATACGTTGATCCAACTTGAACCGGTATGTGGTTGCATCCCAATTCTGTATACATTGCTACAATTTTAACTCCAAGGCAACTCCGTCCTTAAGCTTCTGGCAACGTTTGCGTGGCATATGCTGCTTTTAAGGGATCCGAATAGTCAAATCAACCTCTTTTTTTTGTTTTTTGAGAATTTGTACTTAGTCCTTGTTTCTATGGATGCAATGGCTATTAAGTGAGTAGGGGTTCTTCAAACTACTGTATCTCAGTGGAAACTGTGACCAATCACAAGCTCATGAATGATAAAGGAACATTAGTGTTGAATGACACTAAACGTCATTCACATCATAAAAATACGACATTCTCTCCTCATCCTCGACACCGACCACTCTAAAACTTTCGATTTAAAAAGTCACTTCCACTCCCGACTTAAGAAAAGACTTATGAAGGCACCACTGAATGACACTTTGTCTCTGTCCGTTTCTGTCGCCTCTCCTTTCGTTCGTCGCCTAAATCACTTGAACAATCTGCGGGGTCCAAAACAAAATTACGCAGTATATCCCGCAACTTGTGGGTGAGTTGGGGAAGTCGAGTGCGAGGAACAGAAGAGGAGGATACGAGCACTTGCTGACGATTAGGCGGTTTATCGACAGTAGCAAATGCAACAGATAAGTGGAACGAATGAGTCTAGCATTCTAGTCTCATCCTCCACACCTATTCTTTCTTCCTTCTCTTCTGCTGCTACCATTTCTCGATCGCACCGCCATCCTAATATCAAAAACGTTCGAAAAGAAGTGCGTCCGTGAGCCAAGAATAACAATAACATTCCTCGTCCCCGCAGCGTTCGTCATCCTCCGTTCCAGACAAGCTTAAGCCCCGTAATCGGGATACTAAGCCAACTTAACCATGGCGATCACGCACCATTTCTTAAATGGACGATTTTTGTCGGCTACTTTGACAAGAACGTGGTTCGAGTGTCATTATCTACCTCAGCCGAACCAACCGTTGGATCGTTCTCGCCTGTTGTACTCTGTACGTCGTAGCATCTAGAACTACCCGCTGACTGGTGGCCACTGTGACTTTCACTTAGAATGTATGTTATCGCTCCTCATATCAGCAGAACCAACCACTGAACCGTTCTCGCTTAGATTGTGCGTGATGATACCTTGTCTTTGCAACACCAACGGTTATCCAGATCAGCCCGATCGTTGGACTTGAAGACCTGACATTTGCACTCGAGGCCATCGGATTACGGAGCGAGTCCGAAGGATGAAGGGATCATCGTGTTACGACATGTAAACTTCCAGCTCTTTCAAGGGCAGGGATGTTTTTTTATGAAATTTCGGAAAAAGAGGACCCAGGACGCGGGAATGATTTCGTGCTTTATTACTAATATTATTTCTAATGGTAAGGTAATCCTAAAGCACCATTCCTCACTCAGGACTTCGATGCAAGACGTCAAAACACAGTAGCACCCCAGATTATAATTATGTGACCCACGATAATTATCAGCTTGGGGGACTACCGCAGTGAGCCATTGTAATAGTAGAAGTCACCAGTAACCTTCGAAACATAATAGTTGTCAAGTTGACTTCAAAAATTCGTCGGCAGTGTATGACCCGAGGCCCGAGTGGGTAGGGGCTCAGTCTGCAAAAACCGCTGGGTAATTGAAGGACGGCCTCGCCCCAATTTCTGATTATTGACATTGTGCCTGTGGTTTACTTTGCATTTACAGTGCTATTCAGTTGTTGTGTCGTACAACGCCGATCACTTGACTATATTGAGCTCGAACCTGAAAGTCCTTCTCCAGTTACCCGTGGTCTGGAGACTAGGCGGGCCCCACGTATTCTTATTTGATAATAACGGTATGTTGCCGATACAGACAAGATCGGCAGTTCATATACCGTGAAGGTCCAACTGTTGATCTCGTGTCCACCGCAGAAACCTGAGCTTTGTGACAAACCAGGTGTTCGAACACTCACCAAGTTGATGGTAGAAAAAATACAAAAATTTCCTGACAAGCGTCAATGACCAATCCTCGTCTTTGTACTTCTCTTCGGTCCCTCAATTTCTGTGCCAATTTTCTGAGAAGAATGCCTCAATTTAACAGCGTTAGGATCTATGAATGGAGTAGCCCTGGGTAACCATTTCTTGGCAACTACAAGCTACCCACATTGGTGGGATTTTGCGGCCCTGCCATTAGAGCAAGTTGGAGTTATCTGATATCCGGCTGGCAGCCTGCTGATATCGGGCCATTCGCTAAATGAATGCGAGTGAGTATGCATCGGAAAAATGTATATAAGTGCCCCCACTTGCCTCTCAATTTCTCCAGTTTCATTCTCCTCCTCCTGCGAAGTGAACCTATAAAGTCCTATACAACATGTCCGAATCTGAATTCGCTAGCTGCCTTTACCACATCACAAGCAAGAAAACGAACTTCCATTTCACCAACTACAACGAGATTGAAGGACACGATGTCGTGACCTCCAATAGCGTTCAGTCCGTGAGTATCCAAGTAACAAACCAGTTCCGATGCTGATGCAGTTTCGATCAGGGTTTGATCATTACTCCTTGTGTTACTGGGTCGGTCACCGATCATGCTACCATCACTGGACCCAAGGGGTTGTATGTCGCGCTCGCGAAGGTCAGTCAACGTCTCACACCATTACCCTCCGAGATTTCACAGTGACACCGTCGCAGGGTGCGGGTGATGGCGCCCATCTCATTTGGACCAAGACTAAATTCGAATGGATCATCAGATTGGCTGGCAGCAGCATGCCCCACAACTACGTGTAAGTCACTTCGAGTTTGTGGATTAAATAAACCATACACGTGGCTGATCGATGTGCGTTGGGAATCCTAGAATCACGCCTCGTAACGGGGGAGATCTTTATTGGATTGACAAATTTGGGATTGGAAACATTGTAAGCTGGCCTCAGATTTTCCTTCAGGCGGCCCAATGACGCTTCCTAGGTTATGGTCAAGTCAGGAAAGAATGTTGAGACTCCGGAGCAGTACTGGTTCCTCACCAAGGTCTAGTCCTGCTCACGTCCAAACCGCAGGGTGTTCAGTTACTGTCAGTATTATCATCGCGTTCACTGGATGCGATGATGTAAGGACATATTTCCTTCCCTGTATTTCGTCAGCTCAGAGAATTATTGATTGCTTGTTTCACTGTAAGCTTAAGACACCACCTACCTCTCGGGTCATCCGGGAAGCAAATACTTGCACGAATGTGTTGAACTGTCTTACCGTATTGATTTAAATTTCACGTGGTGGGGTGATAGCCCTACTTGCTCTGTTGTTATTTTCATCACCGTGAGCTGAAATGATGAGAACCCAGGTATTGTTCAGCCCAACTTTGTGAACTGGCCAGGCCTGGCGACGCGTAATGTCTCGGGTGCTGTTCTCTCCAGTACAGTGTTGGGGAATGTGGGCGTTTTGAAAGGAGCCAAGGACTCCCAGTCGGCAGACGAAACAGTCAGAACAATTTCAAGAAATCTTGGTCTCATGGGTGATTATGGGAAAGATGGTGGGGAAAAAAGGGGTAGCTCCCTGCGATGCGGAACATCAGTAAAATGCGGAGATTGGGTTAAGTTCAGGTAATTTGTTGCCAGCGGTATAACATGAAATGAAGGGAAAGGGGAAAGCCAAATAAACCACTAACGGTGCCACTCCTCTCCAGTGGAAAAGGCCTGGCGAGCCCATCGGCAGTCGTTCAAATACGTTGGAGTGATTCTTTGAACGCCTATTATCAGAGAATTAGTAAAGAGATTAAAAAGCTACTGCGCGTGCATACCCTGAGGCCATACTTCTTCTCTCTGTCGTTCACAGCCCGATCAGGTTTTGCATTTAGAATCACTTCCGAAGCGTCGAAGGTAACTGGGAGGCATATCCCAGCAGGCAAGGATGATGAGCGGGCATCGATAACCATCATGACTCATTCCCGCATATTGAGAACTTTGAGGACGACTCTCATCTGTGGTGTAGTGTAAGGTCCAGCCTGAGTGGCGAACAAAAAGCGAAGTGCGCACAAAAATTGGCACTGGCTACACCATTATGGGGAGCCTCGAGTAAAGTTGAAGAAATCGATGTATCGTTGGATGTCAGGCATTGAGAATGGTGTGTGGGCCATGCCTTTCGGTTGGCAAGATTCTCTGGTTAAGAAATAAAAGTAGTATCTATATGGTTCTGTGAATTGAAACTGCTTACGAACTACAGTACCATCAATGCAACATAGTAGTCAATGTTTCCTTCTCTGCATACTTCGGAAGGTCGTGGTGACAAGGGATCTTTTGTCAACCGTGAGATGATCTCAGCCTGTCGATCGACGATTATGCACCATTGTCCCATATTTGTGTCTCGACTCTATGAGTCTAATCCATCCCTCTCCGATGTCTTCGCCCCGCATCCTCAAGCGGCGCAGATTGGTTCCGTCACTCAACCGACTTGCGGTATCAAGAACCACCTACCAACCTCGGTAGACGGCGTGACTGCTGGCTCTGTGATGGTAGAGTCTGGCAATCGAAATGGGCATTCTGTGGCAAAGGCACGGAAGAATGCAAAGGAGAATGGGAATCTCATAAATCAGTGCCAGCGAAAGCCTACAGATCTGACATGAGTTGTAGTCAGCCAAGGAACCCTGTCCGGTTTCTGTCTTCTTGTCAATTGGTGTCTCGCTGGCCGGGGGAACACTGTCAGCCGCAACATACCTGTAAAAGACATGATCGAATCCTATTTCTTCGCACTGTGGTCTCCCTACCATCATAATACCACGGACCCTCATAATTAAGTGGCCTAGGATACTACGTGATTATATCTCATTCCTTCAAAGCGTTGTGTTAACCCTGTGTTAGGAACCTTATCCCACTTAGTTGGTACGTGATTGTATTCCCATCTCAGCTGAGTCAACCGCTGAATCGTTTTCGCCTGTTGTAGTCTGTACGTGGTTGCATCTCATCTCCGCAGAACTGCCGCCGACCGGTGGCCACTGTTACTCTCCCTTAGAATGTACTTTATTGCATCTCATTTTAGCACTAAACCGTTCTCGCCTGATGCTCCCCCTTAGACTGTAGGTCATCTCATCTCATCTCAGCGTACGTGGTTGCTCCTCATCCCAGCAGAACCAAACGCTGAACTGTTCTCGCTTAGATTGTATGTGATGACACCAACGTTGACTAGTCACAGTCCTATTCAGTTCCAAGGCATCTCATGCGAAAATGGATCCTCAGAGCGGGTTGCTGATTGTCCTACCTCAATATCCAGATCAGCCCGATCGTTGGACTTGTAGACCTGATTCCATTTACGCTCGAGGCCATCCGGAATACGGAGCGAGTCCGAAGGCTGAAGAGATCATCTTGTTACGACATGCCAGCTTCCCCCTCTTTCTGGAACCATTTTTCAGGTCACTCAGGACCTCGATGCAAGATGTCAGGATACAGTAGCACCCTAGATTACGTGACCCAAGATAATTATCAGCTTGAGAGAATACCGCAGTGAACCATTGTAATAGTAGAAGCTACTAGTGATCTTCGGAACATGATAGTTGTCATGTTGACTTCAAAATTCGGCAATATATGAACTAGTAGGAACCGAGGCCCGAGTAGGTCTGTAGTGTTGCTATAATGGCACGCTTGCCACTAGGGGCTCAGTCTGCAAAATTGCTGGAAATTTGAAGAATATCTTCGCCCCAATTTCTGACTATCGTGCCTGTGGTTTACTTTGCATTTTACTGTAAGCGCTATTCAGTTTTGCGGCGTACAAAGTAAATCACCTGGTTATGATCAATTAGACTAGGACCACGGGACAAGAGTAAGCCTGAAAGTCTTTCTCCAGTTACCCGTAGTCTGGGGACTAATCGGGGGCCCACGTTTTCTTATTTGATAACGGTATGTTGCTAATACGGGCAAGATCAGCAGTTCGTATACAGTTACCGCGACGGACCTGCTGATCTCGTGTCCACCGCAGAAACCTGAGCTTTGCACCTTCGAATTCAAACCAGATGTTCGACCACTCCCTCAATGGTAGAAAAAGTACTAAAATCTCGTGACAAGCGTCAATGAGCAATCCCCGTCATAGTACTTCTCTTCGGTCCCTCAATTTCTGCGCAATTCTTCGAGTCTCGGGAGCCTATCTTCTGAGAAGAATGCCTTAATTTAGTAGCGTTAGGATCTATGAATGGAGTAGCCCTGAGTAACCATTTCTTTGCGACTATAAGCTACCCACATTGGTGGGATTTTGCAGATCTGCCATTTGAGCAAGTTGGAGTTATCTGATATCCGGTTGCTGGCCTGCTAATATCGGGCCATTCGCT
>Ga0307507_10009465_pt1 | contig 12959 bp, 13 predicted proteins | sample 7_EM_MG_FD_207223 | JGI IMG/M metagenome (GOLD analysis project Ga0307507, IMG submission 207223) | Populus trichocarpa ectomycorrhiza microbial communities from riparian zone in the Pacific Northwest, United States - 7_EM | ecosystem: Host-associated > Plants > Roots > Unclassified | place...
CTTAACAGATTGGTTCATTGTTCTTTGTTGGATACAGCCTACAGGTTTTGGTTCAGTCCTACAATAATATATTCACCAAAGTTACAGGGTTCGTATTCAATCTACTGAAGTAGAACACGAGGGAGCGTGAATCAAGGGAATAGATTGGGGCTAAATGCAAAATACAGATTTCCAAAAGCAAAGGTTATATTGAGACCAAATTGAACATTTATGAAGCATGAAGGTGGCGTCCAGAGGGGGCATCAGTCCGTAGGCCATCCAAGAATTGGGTCCATTCTCCTTGCCCAAACCCAACAGCAGCACCCCACATCGTCGATTCATCGGTAGAGTGTACATACTGAACATAGCGAACGGGGTCGTGGTATATTTGATGCTGTTGTGGTGTGGCGTATGTAGGGGATTGATAAGACATCCCAGACAAATTTTGCGTATGAGAGACGACCTGCGATGGTGTTTGCGGGGATTGCGAGAGAGGCTGGGCATGACCTGATGCAGCTTGCTGATGGGGGTAAAGAGAAGAGGACGCCGTGCGGATGGAGGATAGAGTGTGGGACTGAAGGGAATCATACTGCTGTGGTAGTGTCGACATCATTTGCATTGGAGGGCTAAGCGACGTGGAGTTGGCAGGTGAACCTACTGTGCCTCTACCAGACGGGGAGTCGTGGTAACGTCGAGGATCATGGGAATCATGATAGGGAAATGCAAGTTTTCGAACTGTACCAAGTATTTGTGCGCGTTGTTTTTCTCCTGCTTCAGGACTCTCCGTAGGAAACTCAACAGAATATAGTGGTGCGAGGGCCTGAAGTATGTCAAAAGCCTTATCGGCCACAGCTATACCCCTTGATTGCTCGAGTGTCACCATTGCCTTGCGTATGCTGGCGCGAAACAACCCAGCCCCAGGTTGATCAGGATTCGCAATCAATTGGAATGAAAAGAACATGGCTGCTGAGAAACAATGGAATGGGCCCCAGTTCATGTGTCCGGGAACGGCAAGAGACGAGTTGGCCAAAAAATCTGGCCGGGATTGCCCAACCATGGTTATAAGTTTATCTGCAGCCCCAACTGCGATCTCCAGACTTTGCGCAGTCTTGTTCGGGTCAATGTTGGACGACTTACTCTTTGTCGCTGAGACGTTTGCGTTTATGCTTGCGTAAGGTCGATGAAGCGTGAAGCGGATGTGATAATATGACGTCCGAATGATCACACTCTGCACACCCACCCGCCTCACGGCAATATTGGGTGAGGCTAGACTACGCGCCACACGATACTCATCCAAATCGAGTTCTGGCGGGAGGTTGTCCATCCATTGGGTCAGCGCGCGGTCGTTCGCTTGGACACTTTCATATGGTACGGGTCGCACAGAAACCGCATCGTCCATGATGTCGCCAAGAATAAACGCTAGCCGGAAAAGGGCAATGTTAGGGAGGTAAAGGCGACCCGTCTTGTCAAGCGCCGGATCACAGTAAGAGGGGAGTTGCGTGTCGAAATGATGTGATGCGATTGCTAGAGGCCGTCCAAACATGAACGCTTGCCATCTACATGTCAAAGACTTAACTAACGGCGGAGCGAGTAGGTGTGATTTTGCCTACCGCTCAAGTAATATGATATGCCACCAGACCCATCGGCGACGTTCAGCAACATCTCTATGCATTCTCCACTTCCCCGGATCTCGATGAAGACCCATGGCCATCCCTATCGCCACCAACTCACCTCTCACATGCCAGATCTCTTCGCTATCCGTCTTCGAAAGCGTGAGGAAATGACATCTCACGAGGAGCAATTCCGCCAGTTCCAAACTGTAAGATCTTGAATCCGATTGACGTCGTTGCAGCGATGTAGTAGACACTTCAAAAAACCTAGCACCAATCTCCTCGTGGGTGTCCTGGAATGCGTCCAAAAGAGGATGTTGTTGAGGCAGATAGTGTGTTGCAATAGCCATCATGGCGCAGGCCGTGGCCAAAACGATGCGATCTGCTGAGGTACCACTTTTAAACCGCTCCCACTGGTGACTAAAGGTTTGTTGGTTCACATGTCGGTAGATCCAGTTGCAGTATTCAAAATAGTAGGTTATTAGCCCGTCTATCACATCGAGTGACGGAAGCATTGCAAGGAGGTCGCGATCATATTCTGGTGTCATGATTGGAAAATCTTCAGCTCGGTCCTGACTTTGTTGTCTGCTTTCGGAATCGTCTGATTCGCGGCTCTCGTTCTAATGAAGTGCCTTTCAGTGCATGGGGACCACAAGAGGGCCAGGGAAGTACCATTAGCAAATGTGTAGCTGCACTCGTGGGTCCAGCGTACAAGCCACCCTGAACATGACTTCCCAGTACCCCAGGAGCTGTTGAAGTTTTCTCGTTAACGTCGAAATCAACTACCTCCTTCTTTGGAACTATGAGTGACGACGCATCACTAGCGCGTCGATGCGGCACAAGATGATTTCTTTGGCTTGGAAAAACATAGGCTTCTAGAAGAGATATTGAATGGCGAACACGAGCTATTTCTTGGGCAGGATCAATCCGCGTAAAGCTGAAGAATGAAAGAGGTTTATCTTTTTAAAAGTTAATTACTTCCCGAAAAGCCGGCAACTTACTGGTGGTCATCTCCGCGGCCCAAAGGATCGCTGCCTTCGTGACCTCGAGCGTCTTGATAGCACATAGCAGACGTCCCTAAATGTTGCGGTCATCTGGTGGCTGCTCGACAAAAGTAATCTCCTGAACACAAACCTCGCAAGACACAGGACGAACATGGTCGATTTCTGGTTGAATCGCAGTTGTGTAAAAATTTAAAGAAATAAAGGGATGATCAACGAACCTATCACATTTCAATTTGCTATTTCGACATGGCTCGCAGTTGATGGCTTTTCGGGCACGTTTGGTAGGGGGACGGCCATCGCCGTTCTGCTCGCCAGAGGCACCAGGAGTTGGAGATGTTCTGCCACGGACGGTTCCAGATGTTGCCGATCTGGCTGGCTTAGGCCGCGGAGCTGTAGGCGAAGTTGAGGAGGAATTGTCATCGGGCATTATTTAGATCACAATGTTTTCCAAGATTGGCTGATCAGGGAAAAAAGATGAGTGCCAAGCCACAACAGGAAAAAAAGACAGAGGCGTCGAGAGCGTCCTTTATGTAGGCGACAGACAATATAGAGAGCGAAGAGAGTGGGGGAGGAGGCAAGAGGAGGAAAGGCTTGGAAAGAGGGCCGCGATCGAACGTCGGCGGATTGGGATTTATCAAATAAACACCGCAGAGCTGTTATAAGTACCCCGATTACTATGTATCCATCCCATGTCACCTTATCTTTGTACATTCCTCGTAATTTCACCCTTGTTTACTCGCCTCATGGGCCAACACGAAGGAGTTCAAAGTATGGGTAAGCTCAACATAAGCTTGAGCTCAACTTGACCTTTGACTGAAAGAGGACCTCCGCTGAGTGCACTTGCTTCAGGGACATCATTGCCCGGGGTAGGCCATGCGACTCGAACTTCGCCGCTAAACCGCCGCCGAAATTGCATTGTGCACGAAAGATGGTCTGCAAACTCTATACAGTAGCCTACATATATCGTTGGAATTCAAATATTCGCATCCGGCCGTCGATTGCAACAAGAGAAAGAGGGCAAACCGTAAGAATGTAAATGTTTGCGGAGAAAGTGACTGTCGGCGACGGTGCGGCACCTAGGCCCGTCAACACTCTAATTCAGCCCGATTTGTTAGGCAACATCTTAAGTATGGATCAAAGTCGTCAACAAGCGGCCACTTCAATGCAAACCCTAACCCTAAACAAGGTCTTGATCACTGTAGCACTTTCTAGAATGATGATCTAAATCAGTTTATAAGGTTGAGTACCAATTTCTTTGTTGCATTCAAAACGATGTCTGACGTGCGTATGTCTCTTTCAAAGTTCTTAGGCTTCTCATAATTGGAAATTGCAGGCAAACGTACTCAAAGATCAAGGCAATAAAGCTTTTGCTGCCAAGGATTACGACAAAGCCATCGATTTGTTTTCCCAAGCAATAGCACTTAATCCAACGAATCACGTTCTTTGGTCCAACCGCAGCGCAGCAAAAGCGGGTCAAAAAAAGTGGGACGATGCCCTGGCTGACGCGGAAGAGGCACGTATGCTCAACATCGTGACATGAGCCCTCGTTGAATAACGCGAATCAGTGCGTAAGAATCAATCCTTTATGGTCCAAAGGCTATGCCCGTAAAGGTGCAGCTTTGCATGGTGCACGTAAATATGATGAGGCAATTGCGACGTATGAAGCTGGGATCAAGTTGGAAGATAGCCCTGCTTTGAGGAAAGGCCTTCAGGAAGTCAAGGAGGCCAAAGGTTCGAGGGTCCCTTTTTTATTTATCCCGTGGCTCATTAAAATGTTGGTTCAGCCGCTTCTTCAGATGATGTGGGTTTCGGAAAGCTGTTTTCAGACCCAAACCTTCTTGGAAAGTTGGCGACGAATCCCAAGACGGCGAAGCATCTGGCCGACTCATCATTTGTTCAGAAGGTACTGTATGAATACGCCGAACACTCTTCGTAACCCACTTACTCATTGAGAAATCAGCTACAAATGATACAAAAAAATCCACGTCTCGTAGACAGGTACGTGTATGATTTATAATATATCCGTTTCTGCTTCTGAATCTTTGCTGTAGTGCGCTTCAAGATCCACGGATGTTCGACGTCCTCGGTGCACTTATGGGTATCGATATTTCAGCGAGTACTCGACCCGAAGGGTCCGATGAACTCCCTGCAGGCGTTTCGCGTGATCAGACTCGCTCGTTCAGCCCACCGCCTGCTGCCTCGTCCTCGTCTTCCAAGCCATCACGTCCCACACCTCCTCCTGCAGCTTCCAAGGAAGATGTTGAGATGGAGGGTCTTGACGACGAAGAAGCCCAAGCGAAAAAGGCTGCAGAGGCTAGCAAGAAGCTAGGCAGCGAAGCCTATAAGATGAGAGAGTTCGGCGAAGCCGCAAAACACTTCCAGCAGGCCTGGGATACTTGGCCGAGAGACGTAACATTCTTGACAAATCTAGGCGGTGAGTAATTTTAGCATCTTTAGCGCTACAGCGATGTGAAGAAACATGGCCGTAGCTGTCTACTTTGAACAAGGCGATTATGACAAGGCGATAGAAACCTGTGAAAAGGCTGTTGAGGAGGGTCGATCAGTATGTTCAAGATTTTTCAGACGGTGCTGTTCTAACCTCCTATGTCATAGATTCGCGCTGATTATAAACTCATTGCTAAAGCATATGGTCGCATTGGGTTCGCATATCAGAAGAAAGGAGATCTCGAGTCAGCAATCAAGAACTTCCAGAAATCTCTGACTGAACACCGGACACCTGATGTACTGAACAAGCTCCGTGAGGTTGAACGACTAAAAGCAGAAGAGGACCGTAAGGCCTATATCGACCCTGAAAAGAGTGCTGCGGCGCGTGAAGAGGGTAATGTCAAGTTTAAGGCTGGAGATTTTGCGGGTGCGGTGAAGGATTACACGGAGAGTATTAAGCGTGACCCTTTTGATGCACGAGGCTACAACAATCGAGCGGCGGCGTACATGAAATTGGTGGCATTCCCGGAGGCGTTGAAAGATGCAAATGAAGCGATCAAGACTGACCCGACCTTCGGTTCGCTCGAGTTCTCTTTGTGCGTTGAATTGTTGTTAACAGCATTTGATTTAGTCAAGGCCTACATTCGCAAGTCCAGTATCTTGTTTACGATGCGCGAGTATACAAAAGCCATAGAAGCAATCCAGGAGGCTACAGAGCATGACGTTGGTCATCAACATACCAAAGAGATCGCACAGCAGGAGATGAAATGTCAGCAAGCGTTATTCAGCCAAAGAGGCGAGGAGAACCAGGAGGAAACCTTGGCCAGGGCGATGAGGGATCCTGAAGTTGCGGTGAGTCCATCCCTTTTTGATCAAGGCATTGCTAACCCTACTATAACTCAGGGTATCATGAGCGATCCTATCATGCAACAGATTTTGCAGCAAGCACAAACTGATCCAGGCGCGTTGCAGGATCATATGAAGAATCCCGTTGTGAGGCAGAAGATCCAAAAATTAATAAACGCAGGCATTATCAGAACTAGATGACCGTTGGGCCCAAAGTCTTTTTATCTAGCACCGGGTTGTTGTACCAGACAGGATCGTTGCATTTCGAAGCCACCCTAGTAGTAGTTGCAATGTAAAGTACATAACATTTCTTCTCTACCATCTCCATTCAACGTTCCCAACTGAGCGGCCTCTTACGCCCTTGTATGGCTTGTACTGCTCCCCGCTGATTTTAAGCTGCTCTACCTTCAGAGCGGAGTAAATATGTGACTGTATTTCAAATCTGACTTGTAGAGCGTGTGACGGGCGAGGCGGAGATGTGCTAGAAATGCATCATGTACAATTAACGAACAACGACATGTCAGGGAAAATGGATAGCCTCACGAGGTTGAGAATGATCCCTGTAAGCTCCAACTGCTAGACGGAGGAACGTTTGGGATTCCCCACCTCAGAACCTTACATCAAACTCAGTTGACAAATGGGGAATACAGATAACTTTTTACCTTTTTCTTGGTATCAAAACTCCAGGAGGCACCCGAAGTTCCAGAAACACCAATATCCATACCACTGATCCCTCCCCTTGTCAATCCACCGGACCCACGAGAGGCAATACATTTAATTCCGCCGGCCCCTTGCCCTAGATCCATTTCAATGTTGAGGTTTTCGATGGGACGTGTGGTCAGGCGAGATGTCAATATAATCTCAAACGAAGCTGATATTTCATGATATTTCAATGAATGAAAGGTTTTGAATGAGATCTTACCACTGAGATCCTCTAGGTCAAATGTAGATTTAATGTTGAGTGGTATCGCAATGTTGTCCTTTGCCAGATTCGAAATGGCTGCTGAGGGTGAGGATGATGCGGGTGGAACAAAACGAGGGTTTAATGTTGCTGAGGTATTTGGTGCGAACCGATAATCAGCAAGAATGAATTGGCCATCGGGCGGTATGAATGAAAGACATTTGTCGCGTGTCCACCGTTGCAAACTGGTGGTCAAATGAAGTCAGATCCACAGTTTACTTGTTTCTCGTTCGTACCGAACACAAGGATGAAATGCACAATCCGCAAGAACATGTGGATTCGTAAACGTCAAAAGGCAGTCTGGTGTACCTAATATCCATTTGATCAGTGAAGAGAGTTGACGCTAAAAAGGCAACCACAGACCTGTAAGTCTTGTATTTGTTTGTATTTTACCCCATACACTGCTTGATAGCGTAACTCCATGTCTAGAAAACTCCAAGATAAATCGCAAAAATGTTGTCTTGGTATCCTGCTTACTTGTTAACGATTGCCTCGAGTTTCTCCACCATGTCAAAGTATATTTCGTTGCTGCTATATTTGAGTCCCGCTTTACGCCAGGGGACCGAAGACGAAAAAGGACCACCTGCTGATCCAAGTCCTGAGCCAGAGTTGACTGTTGTATTGATATTTGCGCCAGCAACGCTCAGTAACTTTGTGAGCAGAGATGGTGGAAGGACTATATCACGGAGAGCATTAAGAGAGGTTGTGAGAGGATGTCCCCCAGAATCCAAAGTCTCTTCCAGAAGCTGATATACGACGTCAAAGTTTTCCTTGAGTGTTGCAGCGGAAAGAGTTCCAAAGTACTCATAAAGAATATCAGTGAATGTTTGGAGAAATGCAAAGGCGAAAAGGGGGTCGACTGTGTTGCTTTCTGTGAGCAAGTGTGGAAGAAGATTGATGCTGCACACACTGTTACCACTGATGGGACACAAGAATCTCATATCGGTGCAAGGAATGTGGCAACAAGCACTTGGAGATTGGGTGGTATTGTAAGAGGGAATATACAAAACTGGATCGACATCGGCAGGACGTCGAGCGTTGTCAAGAGCATGGTTGAACGCGTCCACATGGAGGAGGGGGTACGCGGTTGAGGCTGACCTGAAGCCAGACTGTATAATTGGACGACTATGATTCTGTTATTAGGGAGAGTGGATACTATGAAGCTGAAATTACCAACCCAGTCTTGTCCAGAACAATCAATCCGTCGATGCCCATTGAATGTTAAGTTATAATTGTACACGTGATTTGTATATCAATCTCCTCACTTCCCACCTCCCTTTTCCACTTTCATCCCGCAAAAGCACTACCACCTTTCCTCCTTCAGAACACTCCCAGTGATCAACCCGACGAAGTTTACTACATTTCCATGCCAGCACACCCGCAATCTCGTCGTTCTTGCGCATCCGGCTGCGCTCCATCATTGACAATTGCAGCGTTTTGCCAGGAATGGCACCCACTCCATGGTCAGATCGATTGTTTAAGTGCTCCCCAATGCAAGTCGGGCCAGCTGCGGAGATACTTCCAGCTACCCCCACGGCAGCAACTTCGTAGAAAAATTTGATTCCATGCACAGCGATGAGTTCAGGCAAGTTACTGAGCAACTCGGCCCATTCCACCATGTTTGTCACAGGGCCAACAGCGCGTTCCTTCTCGCGGCTACCGATCCTCTTTCCGATATCTAGATGGGTTACTCCTGGAATAGCCGCCACTAACCTCTTAATATCATCCATATCGTGCCACCCAATCATTTCGATTCTGCGCACTGGCACTCGTCTAAGGTTGCCAAGAAATATACCATCAGAAACTGCACGATGTGAGCTTGTATTATTTCCACCTCCAGCAAGTTTAAATCCTTTAATTGTCTCAAGGGGTCGTGGGTGGGTCGAAGGGCAAGTAATGACAGCGTTTACCATATCTTTAGGTGCCTTGATCTCCCTTAAATTGGGAAGGGAGTCATCAGGAAGCTCTATGGCTCTGAAACCTGCTGCTCCAACATTGATGTCGAGATGTAAAACTTCAAGGGCTCGATGTGCCCAGAGGAAGGCAGCGAGAGGAGCCGTCGAACCACAGCGGAGGTTTGTCAGCACGACGGAGGTGAGGTTTATCCAGCGGCTATACATAAGGAGCTCATCCCCAGAGGGGCGGGAACTGCTGGCTGTCTGCTGAGCAGTTGCTCCACCATTCGAAGCGCGCGAGGATGTATAAGTGACCTCGAGGTTCTTGAGGTGGGGGCATTGGTTGAGGATATGTGAGATGTGGGAGAGGTCAGGATGCTTCGACGACCCATAGCTATGAGCTGTCGAGCGGAAGACTACACTTGTCATCTTTGATAGCTGCGTTATGGTTGGACATGAGTGTGATGGTTGGAGAAATCTGAATGAGATGACACCAACCGCTGCCTGAACTTTCCTCTTCGGTCTACTGACGGTCGCAACTTCACCCTCGCTTCCACTGTCACTATTATTATTTCCATCCACCTGGGATGCAAATATGAGATTATCACAAATCTCTACCGTCTGGAGCGCAACACATCGCGTCATCAATACTGGCCAAATATGCTGCACAGAAATCGGGGAGTGGTTGCAAGCCCACTTGAACTCCTTCAAGCCAGCCATGCGCATCAGTGCTGCTACAAAATAACGTTCTTGTTTATTGTGCATACCCAACTCGTCATCAGTCGACTCGAGATCTGTGTCCCCTTCCAGGACGCCCTTAGGGATGACCATGCCATTGTTGGCATCATTCCGACCACCATTCGAGCTAGATGACGGGCAGCGCTCATCGAGTATCTCAAGCCTTCGCACGTTCCTAGCCAAGGATTTGTGGATAACCAGATGGTTCCATATGCTGATAGAAGAAACCTTACACCTTATTAGGCGATACTCAAAATGCCTAGGGAAAACGATGCTGTGAAGCTGCTTGCAGCACAGCCCCACATGCAATAAATCGCGCTTGGTGTCGACGTGGGACATGATGGCATCCAATATCTCTGTCGGCTGGTATACAAGCCCGCTGGCGCGCGTGATTTTCGGAGAGCTAGTGTCTAGAGCACGAACACCGTGAAAGGTGTACGGTTCGACAATAGACAAGAGATGAAGGGAAAGGGTGTGCTCAGCAGGTGTGAACTTGTACTTGCAACCGCCGACGCGTCCTGGAAGCGAGGCGAAGAGTTTAAGCAGAACATTGAACGCGCTGATGGGGTCTGTCCGTGGATGAGCGCTCAGGTTAGTGTTGATATGTTGTTGAGTTTGTTCACCAGCCTTTCTGGCACGAGAGCGGATGGTTGCAGATGTGAGAGGAAGGGAAGGCTTTCGTGAGCCCGTAGAGGACATGGCGCTGATGCAGAACCGCACAGATGAATTTCTGATTGAGTTCAGATATATATCATGAGATTGTAAATTTTGAACGTTTCTAACAAACAATAACTTTCATCATGGCGATGCCCAAGACCAGTCCAAGTACCCAGCCTCTCGGAATAATTCGCAAACCTCCTTCTCCCGCTTCTGCCTTTCACTGCCCTTCGAAATCTCTCTCCACACTTTCACACATTCGTGTACTTCTTCCGGAGTGCTGAAGCCAACCACCAAAGGCAAATTGTCACCCACTGCGCGTGTCTGCCGCAACGAGTAACCCAACGCAAGATTTGTCAAGTCTGACCAAATTTCCCTTGCCTCGGACACCGCGTGTAACAGGCCCGGAGGAGCCGGATGCCAACTTGGAGGAAATTGCGTAAGGAGGCCCATGCTCAGAGGTGACGCGGCGAGCAGTTGCCCCACTTTTGCTCGGCGGTAGAAGTGGGGTGCAAACTCCATAAATGTGGAGTTCTGCAAGCAGAGGTGTGAATACGAAAGCAAGATATCGACGGGTTTGAATGGTGCTGTGTGCAAGATCAAGATGGAAAGTCGCAAAAGAGTCGGGAGTGGATAGCCTAACAAGTTGAGAGGCGCAGCTTATGATAAAAAGTTTGAAAAGAGAAAATACCTGTAATACCGATGTGCCTAATCAGGCCCTCTTCCTGAAGTTTTCGAAGCTCTGCGAATGCATCAAGGACTAGCTGATCGCCTTTCCCTCTCACCAATCCTTCATCCCCTTCAGACAGGCCATAGCTAGTTGCGTCATCGTGAAGCGCACTTGCGTGGTTGCCCATAGCTTTTGGTGCGTATGGCGTACAAACGAATTCAACATCATGGAGGTATACCACATCCAGATAATTTGTTTTCAGGCGTTCCAAGCTTTGTTTCACGCTGGCCCGAATTGTAGCAGGCGAATAATCGAAAGACGCAACTCCGTAGCGACCACATTTTGTCATCTTACCCAAGAATGATGAAATCGGTCGGTAGGATCTTGATAAACCTACCAGTTGGTATGCGCTCCGCGGAAATTCTGTCTTCAAAATGTCTAATATGTTTCCTAGCACAATCTCTGAGGGTCCATAGTATGCCGATGTGTCGAAGGCACGAATGCCATAACTAGACATCAATGATAGATGTGATGATAGATAATGCAGTTGACAAATACCGGAGTGCGAGTCGGACGGCGCGGAAAGGCTGGGTGCTGGCAAGGTGATCGTCCGTGTTATATTGGTTTGAGAAGGCACCAGCACCGTAAACAATCACAGGAAGACGATCTGGTCCACTGACCTCAGTCTTGATAAATGAGAGTGTTTCAGCGAGGAATGGTGATCCGATAGACATACGAACTAAGAGAAGCCCAGGAAGAGGAGAGTCTTCTGGTTCCTCGGGGGGTAGTGAAAGAGATGGATCGATGGCGGGGGGGGAAGACATCCGATCGAACTTGAGAAACTTCAAAATGGGAGGTTCTGACCAAAATGTACGGCTAGTCGGGATAAGGAACCAACACGTGACGTAATCAAAGTAAGAAAGCAAGTGAAAAAGAGGAATGAATTTCGCGCTTGCTACACACAAATAACTTGGACGTGTACTATAGTTTGTCGCGAGCCCAACTAAAAGAGGCGAATAGTGTCAGAGCTGATGTGGTTTACACCGTGAGTTGAGTTGCAGAGATTCACACACCTCTTCTCGAACTTTTGGTTAACAGCCATCAATTTTATGTTCTCGTCTGGCTTAATAGTGTTCCAAGGCGTTGGGTTGGCCTTGGTCCAAACGACTGTACAGGGGTGTCAGAAGCAGTCCGAAGATGAGATGTGAAAGGCAGACTTGTAGGGCCTGTAGCAAGGCGGCCCAAGTACCACGTAGCACCAACCAAAACTCCTCCGATAATGACGTAGCTATAAGATTCAAGGCGTCAGGGCAACTAAAAGGCCTAGGGTGTCCAATGGGGTGCTTACATTGGAATTGCCTACAGGCAAATGTTAACGCTGGGTAGATAGAAGTACTCAAGGAGAACAACGTACCTCGACAGCAAACCAATTCCTCATAAGGGATTTACGCAGTGGGGTAGGCGACGGCATGGTAGTGAATGCTAAGAGGAAAGATATTTCAAACAGCAAACGATGTTGGGCAATGTAGCACCTTATCGGAATATTCCGGAGCCAGCAATAATCAACTAAAAAATATACTATTGTGCTGAAGATGCAGCCATACATGGTCCTACTGCAGGCATCAAGCCGCACAGACGACGATAAGTACGAGAACGATATGTACAAAGAATAAAAAGAATGAAACAAAGTTGATACGAAAAAATAATCATGATAAAGTCCAAGGAGGGCATAGTGTGCATACGATGGGCGTGGCGCATGAAAAAAGGGTGTTTTTTTGTGCGAAGGATGCTAGTCCAGATTGTGGATAAATGATGAATAATGAGCAAGGTGCTAAGCGTTGTCTGGAAACCTCAATGAGGTTGCGAAAAGAACCAACCCGTCCAAGACTGACCTCAGAGCAAAACTAATCCGTCATCGCACCTTTTGCAATGAATTTGAACTGAATCCCTCATCACCAACGAGCCCTCGGTTTCCATACGGAATTTTAACTTCCGAAGTTGCTGTTCTCGGGATACAAAGGCCTGCTTGTGAGATATGGGCTGGCAAACGGATCGGGATTGGGCCGAGGAAGGGGCAGCATCAATGTAACGTGGAGCCCATGACACGAAATTGGAGAAGGTCTGGAACGAGAGTCGTGCCGCAAGCGGGGAGGA